>Ga0182018_10000900_pt1 | contig 36644 bp, 38 predicted proteins | sample 812P2MmetaG_FD_120490 | JGI IMG/M metagenome (GOLD analysis project Ga0182018, IMG submission 120490) | Permafrost microbial communities from Stordalen Mire, Sweden - 812P2M metaG | ecosystem: Environmental > Terrestrial > Soil > Wetlands > Permafrost | place: Sweden: Stordalen | collected...
AGCGGACGTTCTCGTCGTACATGCAGAGCATGGCGCCGAGGCCGTGCTTTTTCATCATCGCGCGGGCCCGCTCGGTGCGGTATTTTCGCAGCCGGTCCCAATTGACCCGCTGCTGCCAGTCCAATCCTGCGATGCCGAAATTCGCGCCCATGACGTTCCTCCGTGGCCGGTCCCTAGCGATTGCGCCGGCAATGGCGTCCCGAACGGATGTTATGCGGATGGCCGGCCTGAAAGAAATGATATAATTTGTCACTCCCCATTAAGTTTTCTAATAGTGGCCCAGCATGCATGATATCCCCCTGCGGCAGGTCCGAGCCGTCATCGCTGTCTGTGAAGAGGGTTCGTTCACGCGCGCGGCGGAGAGGGAAAACGCGACCCAATCGGGTATCTCCCAGCACGTCGCGGCGGTCGAGCGGAAGCTTGGCGTGAGGCTTTTCGAGCGCGTGTCGGGCTGCGTTGTTCCGACGCCGGCAGGACTGCGCTATTACAGGAGCTGCGTCGGGGCTGTCGGCGCGCTTGAAAAGGCGGTCGAGCAGGCCCGCGCGGTTCCCGGCCAGGTCAGCGGCGAACTTCGCATCGGTCTGATGCCGACCTTCACGCGCGCCGTGCTGGCGCCCGTGCTCGACGATTTCGTACCGCGCTGTCCGGAAGTACGCCTGCACATTGTCGAGGGCTACAGCGGGTTTCTGACCAAAATGGTGCGCGACGACGAGCTGGACTTCGCGGTGGTGCCGGCCTTTGAGGGCACGATCGGATTGAAATCGCGGCTGTTAGTGCGGGACCGGGAAATGCTGCTGTCCGGTGCGCGCGCCGGGTTTAAGCCGCTATCGCCGCTGCGGCTCGCCGAATGCAAACCGATCAAGATCGTGGTGCCGGGGCCCGACAACATCCGCCGCCGTAACCTTGAAACTTATTTTCAGACCCATGGGGTGGAAGTCGAAACCAAGCTGGAGATGGACGCCATGATCGCCACACTGGAGTTTGTGGCGCGCTCCGACTGGGTGACGATCCTGCCGAGCGTGATCTCCGTCAATGACATTGGCCGCGGCGAATTGATCGTCAATCCATTGGTTGCTCCCGAACTGCACGCCGAATTCGTCGTCATTGAGCCGACGCGGCGAATCTTGTCTACGCAGGCGCATATCTTCTTGCAGCGCTTCGAGCAGGAGGTCGCGCACATTCACGACGTGTGGGACGCAGCGATCGCGGACACCACATCGCGCAATTTGCGCGTCGCTCGCATCGGCAGCTGAGGCAATGAGCAAGATCAGGATCACGCGGCGCAATTTCGCCAGCGAGGGAGCGCTTGGGCTGCTCGGCGCCGTAGCGGCGCCTGCGGCCCCAGCTCTGGCGCAGAGCGACAAACTGCGCTGGCGCATGGTCACGTCATGGCCGAAGCGGCTGCCGGGGCCTGGCATGTCGGCGGAGCGTGTCGCCGAGCGCATCGCCGAACTGTCGGGCGGCCGATTGGAAATCACGGTCTCCGCCGCTGGCGAGGTGGTGCCGGCCTTCGAAGTGCTCGACGCGGTCGGCTCCGGCGTCGCCGAAATGGGCCACACCGCCGCGTTCTACTGGCAAGGCAAGGAGCCGGGCACCGCCTTCTTCACCACTGTGCCGTTCGGACTGACGCCAAATGAGCATGTCTCCTGGATCGACGCCGGCGGCGGCCAAGCGCTGTGGGACGAGCTTTATGCGCCGTTCGGGGTGAAGCCGTTCATGGCCGGCAATACTGGCGTCTGCATGGGCGGCTGGTTTCGCCGCGAGATCAAAAGCCGCGACGACGTCAGCGGCCTGAAAATCCGCTCGCTCGGGCTCGGTGGCGAAGTCTATCGCCGGCTCGGCGCCATCCCGCAGATGACATCGCCCGGCGAAATTCTGGTCGCGCTGCAATCGGGCGTGATCGACGGCGCCGAATTCGTCGGCCCCGGCTCCGATATCGCGCTCGGCCTCTACCGCTTCGCGCCGTTCTATCACGGCCCCGGTTTCAACAAGCCGAACGGCACCGGCGAATGCATCGTTGCGCTGAAGGCGTGGCAGGCGCTCGACAGCGAACTGCAAGCGATCGTGGCGCACGCCTGCGCCGCGGAAGCCGCCTTCGCGCTCGCCGAAATGGAGCGCCTCAACATCGAGGCGCTGGCGGCGCTGACCACGCGCGACAATGCGCAACTGCGCACATTCCCGCCCGATCTCGTCGCCGCCGCGCGAACGACGGCGAACGACGTGTTGTCGGAGCTCTCCGGCAAGAGTCGCGGCGCGCAAAAGGTGCACGATTCCTACATGGCTTTCCGCGGCAAAATCTCCGCCTGGTCACGCATTTCGCTGCAGGCGGTGCTGGAGGCGAGGGACGGGTGAACAGTGCGCGCGCTCCCTCTCCCCGCGTGCGGGGAGAGGGTTGGGGTGAGGGGGCCCTATCCGCTGGGCTCAGTCTCGCGGAGAGGCCCCCTCACCCTCGGTTGCTTCGCTCAACCTCTCCCCGCACGCGGGGAGAGGTGAATCAATACTTCCCCTTCACGATCTTCTGCCGCTGCTCGCCGAGGCCATCGACGCCGAGCGTGACCACGTCGCCGGCTTTGAGGAATTTCGGTTCCGGCTTCATGCCAAGCCCCACTCCCGGCGGCGTGCCGGTGATGATGACGTCGCCCGGCTCCATGACGAAATATTGCGAGCAGGCCCAGACGATGTGGCGGCAATCGAAGATCATGGTCGAGGTATTGCCGCGCTGGCGTTTCTCGCCGTTGACGTCGAGCCACATCGCGAGCTTTTGCGGATTCTTGAGCTCGTCCTTGGTGACGAGCCACGGCCCAAGCGGACCGAAGGTCTCGCAGCCTTTGCCCTTGGTCCATTGCCCGGCGCGCTCGATCTGGAACACGCGCTCGGATACGTCATTGGCGAGGCAATAACCGGCGACGACATCGAGCGCCTTGTCCTTGCTCAAATAGCGCGCGCGGCTGCCGATGACGATGCCGAGCTCCACTTCCCAATCGAGCTTTGTGGAATCCTTCGGGATGATGGTGTCGTCGTTCGGTCCGCAGATGCAGGACGGCGCCTTGTTGAAGATGATAGGCTCTTTCGGGATCGCCATGCCGGCTTCGGCGGCGTGGTCGGAATAATTGAGCCCGATGGCGATGAAATTGCCGACCTTGCCGACGCACGACCCGATCCGCGGATTGCCGCGCACGAGCGGCAGCTTCTCAGGCTTGAGCTTGCGGAGCTTGTTGAGGCTGGCGGGCGACAGCGCCCCGCCCGAGATATCGGGCACGACTTTCGACAGGTCGCGAATTTTGCCTTGGGAATCGATCATGCCGGGCTTTTCGCGCCCCGGTGCGCCATAGCGAACGAACTTCATGATTGTCTCCTTGGGATCGTTGTTTTGGGAAATTTTCAGAACGCGCCGGGGAAGACTCCGCCGTCGATAAGCAAATTCTGCCCCGTGATGTAACCGGCATGCGCCGAGCAGAGAAACGCGCAAGCCGCGCCGAGCTCGTCGGGCTGGCCGACGCGCTTGGCCGGCACCGTGCGAAGGACGCGTTCGGCGAACGCTTCATGGTAGCTGACGCCCTTTTTCTTGGCGTTCGATTCAATGTTGGACCGCAACCGGTCGGTGTCGAACGTTCCGGGCAGCACGAAATTGATGGTGACGTTCGCGGCGGCGACGGAACGCGCCACGCCGGCGAGAAACGCGGTCAATCCCGCCCGTGCGCCCGACGACAGATCGAGCCCCACGAGCGGCATTTTCACGGATCCGGATGTGATGTTGACGATGCGGCCGAATTTCTTGGCGATCATCGGATCGATCGCCTTCTGGATCAGCTCTACGGCCACGACCATGTTGGCGATGACGCCGTCGATCATCTTTTGCCGGTCGAGCTCGCGGAAATCGCGAAACGGCGGCCCGGCATTGTTGTTGACCAGAATGTCCGGCTCCGGACAGGCGGCGAACAAAGCCTTCTGGCCTTCGGGCGTGGCAACGTCGCCGACGATCGGGACGATCTTGGCGCCGGTCGCCTTCAGCGCGGCCGCGGCCGCGGCAAGGTGTTCCTGGTTGCGGCCGTTGATCACGACCTCGCAGCCGGCTTGGGCCAGCGCCTTGGCGCAGGCCAGGCCAAGCCCGCGGCTCGAGGCGCAAACGATCGCCTTGCGGCCGGCGATTCCAAGGTCCATGCCAAAGCTCCCTAAGATCGTTCTTTGCTTTTCGTCGGGCGACAGTTCTCGTAACTGAACGACCTCAAGTCAACGGCTGAATCGTGTTGTCGCTTTTCCCGGATATATCGATCGTCGAGCTTGCAATCATCGTCGCCTTGGCGGCCTTCTCGGCCGTCACCGGCGGGGTCGCGGGCTACGGCACCGGCGCGCTGATGCCGCTCATTCTCGTGCCGGTGGTTGGCGCCGCACCGGTGGTTCCGATCATCGCCATCTCGGCGATGTTCACTAACACCGCGCGGGTGATGGCGTTCCGCCATCTGCTCGATCTCCGGCGTGCTCTCATCGCGCTGGTTTGCGCGCTGCCCACCTGCGTGCTCGGCGCGTGGCTCTATACGCTTCTCACCGGCCGCGGCGCCGCGCTGGTGATCGGCTCGACTTTGATCGCGACGGTGCCGTTACGGCGCGTGCTCAAGCGCCACGGCCATCAGCTCGGCGAGAAAGGCTTTGCCTTTGCCGCCGCCGGCTGGGGCATCCTGGTTGGCGGCACCACCGGAGCAGGCGTGATTCTATTGTCGCTGCTCATGGCGACGGGTCTCGAAGGCGCGGCCGTGATCGCGACCGACGCGACGGTGTCGATCGCCATGGGCATCGTCAAGATTTCGGTGTTCGGCACCGCCGGTGTGCTCACCGCGAAGGTGATCGTGATTGCGCTGTTGATCGGCGTGGTCGCCTTTCCGTGCACATTCTTGGCCAAGCTCATCGTCGAGCGCCTGCCGGTCCATGTGCACACCGCCATACTCGACGCCGTCGTCTTCATCGGCGGCGCCGTGATGATTTTTGGCGCGCTGAGGTAGCCGTTTCCCGGGAAACGCGCACTTCACTTACGGCCACGTCACCACGGGCGGCAGCGAGGACAGGATCGACTCGACATTGCCGCCGGTGCGCAGCCCGAAGATGGTGCCGCGGTCGTAGAGCAGATTGAATTCGACATAGCGGCCGCGGCGCACGAGCTGTTCGTCGCGCTCGGCTTCGGTCCACGGCGCAGCGAAATTCCTGCGCACCAGTTCGGGATAGATGCCGAGGAACGCGCGGCCGACGTCCTGGGTGAAGGCGAATGTCGCGTCCCAATCGTCCTCGAGATAATCGTAGAAAATGCCGCCGATGCCGCGCATCTCGCCGCGATGCTTGAGAAAGAAATATTCGTCGCACCATTTCTTGAACTTGTCGTAGGAGGCGACGGAGACATGCGCATCGCAGGCGGCCTTCATGGCGGCGTGAAACGCGGTGGTGTCGGGATCGCCCTGGGCGCGGCGGCGATCGAGCACCGGCGTCAAGTCGGCGCCGCCGCCGAACCAGGATTTGGTGGTGACGACATAGCGCGTGTTCATGTGCACGGCGGGCACGTGTGGATTGTGCGGATGCGCGATCACTGAAATGCCGGTGGCGTGGAAGCGCGGATCGTCGGCGGCGCCCGGAATGTCCTTGCGGAATTCCGGGGCGAATTCGCCGAACACGGCGGAGACGTGGACGCCGACCTTCTCGAACACGCGGCCCTTCATCAGCGCCGTGACGCCGCCGCCACCCGGCGAGCCGGTGTGATCGGTGCGGGTCCATGGCGTGCGCGTAAATCGCCCTGCCGGGCGATCGGCCAATGGCGCGCCAGAGGGCAGGGCGTCTTCCAGCGCTTCGAACGCTGCCACCATTCGATCGCGCAAGGTCTCGAACCAGGCACTTGCCGTCTCTTTGTGTTGCTCGATTTGGTCTGAATCCATGGCGGCGTCTAACGGCTCTCCCGAGGCGGAATCCTGCAATTATATCGCAGAAGTGGTCCGAGGCGGCATCCCGTCCGTCTGCCGAAGCGCCTCGCCTGCGGCCATGGCGGCGGTGATCGCGATATTGAGGGAGCGCAGGCCCGGCCGCATGGGGATGACGAGCCGCGCGTCGGCTGCGGCGTGGATCTCGGCCGGCACGCCCGCGGATTCGCGGCCGAATAGTAGAATATCGTCCATCGCAAAGCGGTAATCGAGATAGGACACGGTCGCCGCCGTGGTGAAAAGCGCGAGGCGATAGCGCTCGGCCCGCCGCCATGCATCGAAATCCCGCCATGAGCCATGCCGCACGATCGCGACGGCGTCGAGATAGTCCATGCCGGCCCGCCGGAACGCGCGGTTGGAGGTTGGAAAGCCGGCCGGCTCGATAATGTGGGCTTCGATCCCGAGGCACGCGCATAGGCGCAATACGGTGCCGGTATTCTGAGGGATATCCGGCTCATAGAGGGCGATGCGCATGCTGATATCGGGCGACAAAATGGAGGCTGGGGGCGATCGGTAGTTTCACGCACAAGGCCGGCGAGTGGGCACGTAAGTTGCCTTGTGGGTGTCATCGCGGCCACACTTGCACTCTCGCGGCAAGGGTGCCAATAAAACTCCGCCGGAATGCGTCGCGGCTGGCCCTCCCAAGGTCGGATGCGACCGGGTTCTTCAGCCGCCGCGCCCCCTCCATCTCCTCCCCCCGCAAGCGGGGGAGGAGATGGAGGGGGAAGGCGATCGCAGCGCGGACGGGTACCCGGCAAGACGGATGAGGTTCGAGGCTGTGACAGCAATCTCAACGGCGGAGCCCACGCGCCGCGACTTCCTCTCCATTGCGATTGGGACTGCCGGCGAGATCGGGATCGGCGAAGCTTCGCCCAATCAGGCATAAGGTTCGATTATGAGCGGACACGCGACCTACCAGCCGCAAAGCCCCTTCATGAAATGGATGGAGCGGCGGCTGCCGATTGCAAGCCTCGTCTATTCGTCGGTCATCGCCTATCCGACGCCGCGCAACTTGAACTATTGGTGGACGTTCGGCGGCATTCTCAGCTTCATGCTGGGCGTGCAGATCATCACCGGCGTCGTGCTGGCGATGCACTACACGCCGCATGTCGATTTAGCCTTCAATTCCATCGAAGGCATCATGCGCGACGTCAATTACGGCTGGCTGCTGCGCTATGTCCATGCCAACGGCGCGGCGTTCTTCTTCCTTGCCGTCTACGTGCATATCGCGCGCGGCATGTATTACGGCTCCTACAAGGAGCCGCGCGAGGTGCTGTGGATCCTCGGCGTCATCCTGTTCCTGCTCATGGTGGCGACAGGCTTCATGGGCTACGTGCTGCCGTGGGGCCAGATGAGCTTCTGGGCCGCGACCGTCATCACCAACCTGTTCTCGGCGATCCCCGGCGTCGGCGGTTCTATGGTCACCTGGCTGTGGGGCGGCTACGCCGTCGGCAATCCGACGCTCAATCGCTTTTACTCGCTGCATTACCTGCTGCCGTTCGTCATCGCCGGCGTGGTGGTGCTGCACATCTGGGCGCTACATATGGTCGGGCAAAACAATCCGACCGGCGTCGAGCCGAAGACCGAGAAGGACACCGTGGCGTTCACGCCTTATGCCACCGTGAAGGATGCCTTCTTCATCGGCGTATTCTGCATCGTGTTCGCCTGGTTCATCTTCTACATCCCGAACTATCTCGGCCATTCCGACAATTACATTCCGGCCAATCCGAGCCAGACGCCGATGCATATTGTTCCGGAATGGTATTACCTGCCGTTCTACGCAATCTTGCGCGCCATCCCGAGCAAGCTTCTGGGCGTCACGGCACTCGCCGGCTCGATCATCGTGTTGGCGTTCCTGCCGTGGCTCGATACGTCGCCGGTGCGTTCGGCGAATTATCGGCCGATCTACCGGCAGTTCCTACTGATCTTCTTCGCCTGCGTGATCGGCCTGGGCTATCTCGGCTCGCAGGAACCCGTCGGCGGCTATGTCATCGCGGCGCGGATCCTGACCGTCTACTATTTCGCCTACTTCTTCATCATCCTGCCGCTGCTCGGCTTGTTCGAGAAAACCAAGCCGCTGCCAAATTCGATCTCCGAATCGGTGCTGCGCCACGGCGTTCCACTCGGCGCGTCGGCGCCGCCGCCGTCCGGCGCCAAGGGTTAGGGGAGCAGCACCATGAAAGCTCTTCGCCACATCGCCATTACGTCGCTGCTCGCGGCGTCGCTCTCGGGCTTGGCAACGCTGGTTGCTTCGGCGCAAGAGGCGGATGCGCCGCCGCGGCAACATTGGTCGTTCTCCGGACCGTTCGGCACCTACGACGAGGCCCAGTTGCAGCGCGGCTTCAAGATCTATCGCGAGGTCTGCTCGAACTGCCACAGCCTGAAACTTCTGTCGTTCCGTAATCTTGCCGATCCCGGCGGGCCCGGCTTCACCGAGGCGCAGGCCGCCACAATCGCGGCCACGTTCCAAGTCACCGACGGCCCGAACGACGAGGGCCAGATGTTTCAACGGCCGGGCAAGATTGCCGATTATTTCCCGGCGCCGTTCCCGAACGAACAAGCCGCGCGCGCGGCGCTTGGCGGCAAGCTGCCGCCCGACATGTCCGATCTCGCCAAGGCCCGCAGCACCGAATGGGGCTTCCCGCAATTCGTCTTCGATGCGTTCACGATGTACCAGGAGGATGGCCCGGACTACATCCACGTCATCGTCAACGGCTATACCGATGCGCCCGCCGGTTTCCCGATGCCGCCCGGCGGCCAGTACAATAAATATTTCCCCGGCGGCGCTATCGGCATGCCGAAGCCGTTGAGCGACGGCCAAGTCGAATATACCGACGGCACGCCGACGACCGTGGATCAATATGGCCGCGACGTCGCCGCCTTCCTGATGTGGGCGGCGGAGCCGAAACTCGATGCGCGCAAACAGCTCGGCTTCCAGGTGATGGTGTTCCTGATCGTCTTCACCGGGCTGCTTTACCTCACCAAGAAAAAGGTCTGGCACGCCGTGCTGCACGATCCCGATTTGGAGAAGCCGCGCGCCCCGACCGAATATCAGAGCTGAGCTGATCAAGCCAAAATGTTTTGAGCGACCGAAACAACCTTGTCTCGGTCGCTAGAGGCAAGTATGCCGGCGCGTCTCAGAATGAAGTCATTTGGAAGCGTGAACAGCTTCCATCGGATGACGCAGGGACGATTGAGCCCGGCAGGTTTTAGGTCCTCGATCGCAACGTCACTCGGCCATTTGGACCGAGCCGCGGCGGTGATCATTGCGCAGATCGAGTGGCCGTGGGTATCGTTGAATGTCTTGTGAGAGAGAATTAGGGAGGGTCTGCGTTTTTCTGCGGCGAGGTCGACGAAAGGAAAAGGCACAACGACCACATCGCCGAAATCACAAATCACGAAACGCCTCTTCGTCCTCTGGCGAATTCCATTCGGTCATGGTGTTGCTCAAGACTGACAAGTATTCGTCGGCCGTTCGCACCTCGCGAACCTCGACAACGTCGCCGCGCCGGGACTGCAATCGTTTCCAAATTTCCTTCATGGGACCGATGGGCTTTATTCCCATGGTCGGGCGACCGTCTCTTCCCTTCCGCATCTTTTCCCACTTGCCGACGATGCCGTCGACTTCCAATTCGATAACTTCGCCGGGCGCGAGCGTGAAGATGCGATCCTTCAGCGCTTTGCCGCCCTCGATTTGCTTTGCCCACACTGTGTCGTCGCGAATTTCCACATACGCCATGAAGACGCCTCTCAAACTCCGGTCCTATAGCAATATAGGGGTGGGGTGGGGGTGGGGTCAAGAGGTACAAATCTTGGCGTGCACGGGGAGGGACGAACGCCCCGTCTTATGAAAAAGTTTGCCGGTTGCCTCGGCTGCTCCCCTTCGCCAAAGTGAGATGACTGAAACCTCGCCCTCCCGACATGTGTATCGGACAGCTGAAATGGGACCTGCGCTAATGACCAGTCCGACGTTGGAGAACGATCTCAAGGCTGCGATTCGCAACATCCCCGACTATCCCAAGCCGGGGATCATGTTCCGCGACATCACCACGCTGCTTGGCGATGCGCGCGCGTTCCGCCGCGCCGTCGACGAATTGGTGCAGCCGTGGGCCGGCGGCAAGATCGACAAAGTCGCCGGCATCGAGGCGCGCGGCTTCATTCTCGGCGGCGCCATCGCGCATCAGGTGTCCTGCGGCTTCATCCCGATCCGCAAGAAGGGCAAGCTGCCGTTCAAGCGGGTGAGCATCGGCTACTCGCTGGAATACGGCATCGACGAGATGGAAATGCACGAGGATGCGCTGGCCAATGGCGAGCGCGTGATCCTGGTCGACGATCTCATCGCCACCGGCGGCACGGCGGAAGCCGCGGTCAGGCTTTTGAAACAGGTGGGCGCCGATGTCGTCGCCGCCTGCTTCGTCATCGACTTGCCGGATTTGGGCGGCGCCGACAAAATCAGGAAGCTCGGCGTACCGGTGCGAACCCTCATCAGCTTCGAGGGGCATTAGCGGGATTCAACCGGGTCGGCGCTTGCGCTGGGGGCTCGGCCGCCTGCTTGCTTGGCGACGTCCCGCAGCGAGGATTCAAGCTCGCCGATCAAGAGCTTCAATTCCAGTTCGCGAAATTCCCGAAAGATGGTTCCGGTCCAAGTATGGACTTCGGTCGGCCCGCCGGGTTGATTGGCCATATAGGCGCCAAACGAGAAACCCGGCCGGTCGATCACGCCGCGCACGATCGGCGATAGCCGCGGCACGCGGATGACGTCGCATTCGGGCCGCGACGGCAGAAAATCATTCGGTATGAACATGAACGATGCCGCCTCGTTGTGCACCGGCACGAACGTGGTCTGCGGCAGACGGCGCCGCAGCTCGGCATAGCTGCGCGCGGTGGTCGGCGCCGAGTCGGTGATGAACAGCACGATCGGTTCGATCGACCGCCGCCGCGCTTCCCGCTCGAAGCCGATTTCCGCCATCACGTCGAAGAATTGCTGAAACAGGCCATAGCCGAGATCGATGACGGTGGTCCGCCAATTGTCGGCGAGCAGCCGGTCGAACAGCGCCATCTGGCCGGGCGTATCGGCGATGTCGACGGTCGAGACAAGGTTGGGGAAATAAGCCGTGAGGGTGGGCTCGCGCGGGTCGAGATCGCAGCCCAAGAGCGGCCTGCCCCCCAAGCGGAGATACTCGATCAAAAGCCGAGAGATCAGCGTCTTGCCCACGCGCGGGTGCTGCGAGGCGATGATGTAAAGCGGTGTCCGCTGCGGCATCGCCGCGAGGTTACGATGAAATCGCAGCCGTCTCTAGCGTCTTGCCAGAGCCGCAGGGACAAAACCCCCGGACGTTGAGATTATCAGGACCGGTTGCCGGTCTGCGCCCGCTGACCGGTCACCGCGCCGCCGGCGGTGTCGAACATGTCGAGCAGCTTCACCCGATCGTACTCGGCCCAGACATTGCCGAGCCAGTGCCTGACATAGCCGCGCAGCACGAACGAGTAATTGGCGGTATCGCCCTTCGGATTCTTATTGGCGACGAAGGTCAGGAACGGGACGGAAGCAAGCTCCACCTGCTCGTAGGCCATCTCGTTGAGTTTCGGAATGGTGAGGACCACCGCGTCCTTCAGTTTCTTGAAGTACGAGGCATGCGTTGCCTGGTCCCACTCGAAGAAGCTGGTGTTGTTGATGAAGTTCTTGACCAGGAAATATTTAGCGTCGGCGGTAAACGGAGCGGTTTCCTCAATCTCGTTCAGCGACGCAATGGATGAGCCGAGAATATGGAAGATGATAAAGGTGATCTGTCCCTTCTTCACGGCATCGAGGAAACCAATATCGCGCAGCGAGCGCAGCGTCGGCGAAAGTAGTCCCGCGCGCACATCGACCACCGTGACGGAGGTGTCGGTGGTCGACAGCGTGTCGATGATGCGCATTTGATCGGATACGGAGGTGGCGTCGACCACCTCGGCGGCGTCGCCGTGGAAGCGCTTCAAGGTGCCGCGCGGCGACTCGGAGTCGAATGCGCGTGTCGGTATGTGATGCGCCGTAAAGTAGTCGAGCAACGTGCGGGCGACGGTGGTCTTTCCCACTCCGCCTTTGTCCGCGCCGACCAAGATCAATGCTGGCTTAGCCATGATCGAACCCTCACTGACGCCCTAATACCGCGTCTTATTTCCTCACGTTTCGGTTCTACAACAGCCACGGCCCTGTTTGGAAGCCTCATAGGCCGTCGCGCGGCGGGCGAAGCCGGTTTAGCCCCTATTTGTAACTTGTTAAGGTTAATTGCGGTGCGGGCCCCAAGGCCCCGGCAGCGGCGAGGAAGTAGGTATTGAGGCGGGCTCGGCGGGTTCTGCCAAAGGTTCCGACCACGGTCCTGGGGCCGCGGGCCCGTCAGGTGCCCCAGATGGGGACGCCTGCGCGCTTCCGGCCTCGGGCGGACTGTCCTGTCCCGAGCCCCAAGGGTCGTCGTGCGCCGTTTGATCGGGTTGAGGGCCGGGATCATGGCCGCCGGCGAATTTGATCAGCGCCGCCACGCGGCTGTCGACGCTCGGATGGGTGTCGAACAATTCGCCAAATCCTTCGCGCGGATTATCGATGCACATTTCCATCACCGCGGAGGTCGCGCCCGGCAATTCGCCGCGGCCTTCGATCTTGCGCAGCGCCGAGATCATGGCGTCGGGATTTTTGGTGAGCTCGACCGAGCCGGCATCGGCGAGGAATTCGCGCGAGCGCGACAATGCAAGCCGAATGACGAACGACAGCACATAGGCGACCACCAGGAGCCCGATCGCGATCAGGATCGCCACGCCGGCGCCGCCGCCGCGGCGCCCATCGGATCGCCCGCCGCGAAAGCCGAGACCGTTATAGAACCAGAGCCGAAAGATCATCTCGACGAAAAAGGAAACGGCGCCGGCAATGATGACGGCGACGATCATCATGCGGACGTCGCCGTTGCGGATATGGGTGAGCTCGTGCCCGAGCACGGATTCGATTTCGGCATCGTCGAGCCGTTTGAGCAGGCCCGTGGTGACCGTGATTGAATATTGCTTGGCGTTCATTCCGGTGGCGAACGCGTTGAGCGCGTCGGATTCCATGATCTTGAGCTTGGGCGTGGTGATGCCGCGCGAAATGCAGAGATTCTCCAGAATGCCGTAGAGCCGCGGCTCATCCGCGCGCTGCACTTCGCGCCCGCCGGTGAGCGCGTCGATCATGTTTTGATGAAAGTAATAGGCGATGACCACCCAGAGCGCCGCGCCGACCGTTGCGAACGGTGCCGCTTCGAGAAGGTCGACCCAGGCGATCTGCGTCAACGTAGGCAGATCGGCGTCGACCGACAGCGCCGCGGCCACCAGCGCACCGGCATAGACCAGCACGTAGACGAGGAAAAACAGTCCGACGAGCAGGGCTATCGAACGGCGCCGGTTCGACTGAATATGGCTGTAGAGACCATAAGCGGCCATCGCGTGCTACGCCGGCTCGAGGATTAGAACTTCACCGCTGGCGCTTCGCTGACGCTGGCGCGCTCGTCACCGAGGTCGAAGAAACTCTTCGGCGCAAAACCGAACGAGGAGGCGAACAAGGCGGCGGGGAAGCGCTGGATGCCGGTATTGTATTCCTGCACCGCATTGTTGAAGAAGCGCCGCGACGCCGCGATCTTGTTTTCGAGATCGGTGAGCTCGGCCTGCAATTGCTGGAAATTGGCGCTGGCCTTGAGATCGGGATAGGCCTCCGCGACGGCAAAGAGCTGGCGCAGCGCCCCGGTGAGCATGTTTTCGGCCGCCGCCTGCTGGGCCGGCCCTTGCGCGGCCATTGCCGTATTGCGCGCCTTGACCACCGCTTCGAGCGTACCGCTTTCATGCGCGGCATAGCCTTTCACCGTCTCGACCAGGTTGGGGACGAGGTCGTGCCGCTGCTTAAGCTGCACGTCCACATCGGCGAAGGCTTGGTTGACCCGTTGCCGCATGGAAATGAGGCTGTTGTAGACGCCGATCGCCCAGATAACGACGACGACGATCACGGCAAGAACGATGATGGTCGAGGTGGACATTAGCGGGCTCCTTAGGCGCAGTGATGGCCAGTTTACGGCCGTATTCAATAGCATAGCCGCAATCCGTGACGGCCGCGAGCGGCGGTGTGCCGGTACCATCGCCGGCCGCAGCCGTCGCCCTGCCACATAGATAGGCGAGCGGGCGGCCCTATTAAGGTTAGCCGCCGATCAACATCGCGTGCGGGCATTCCCTCACTTAGAATCAGCGGCAAAACAGGTGCGCGCAATGTCCGAGCATTATCTCGGCTCCCGATCGTCAGGCTACTCTCATGACGGCGCGATTTTGATTGAGCGTCGCCGGGACGCTCTGGGCGGGCGTCGCGCTTCCGACAATGCGGAAGATAAAAATGCGCTGCGGCAATTCGAACAGGATCAGCTGGAGCGCGATATTGCTGATATCGAGCGGGCCGCCGCCGCGTTGCGGATAGCCGAGCCGGCGCTGGTATCCTGGATCAAGCCGGCGACGCCAATTCTGCCCAAGATGCGGCCGTTATGGCTCCTGATCGGCGTCTTATGGCTATCGACCGCGCTCGTTACCGCGGGCGCAGTCGTCGCCATCGCGTCGCTTGCGGGTTAAGCGCAATCAATAAGCGTTGCGGTAGGCGGCGGGCGATAACACCGTCCGGGCAATGATTTTCAGGTCGAGCCACAGCGACCAGTTGTCGATATAGAACAGGTCGTGCTCGACGCGCCTGCGGATCTTGTCGTCGGTATCGATTTCACCGCGAAAACCGTTGATCTGCGCCCAGCCGGTGATTCCGGGTTTGACATTATGCCGCCGGGCATACAGCGAAATGCGGCGCTCATAATCGTGATCGTGCGATAGCGCGTGCGGCCGCGGCCCGACCAGCGACATGTCGCCGGTGAGCACGTTGAAGAGCTGCGGAATCTCGTCGATGTTCCAGCGCCGCAGCCAGCCGCCGACTTTGGTCAAGCGCGGATCGTCCCGCCTGGTTTGCGGGATGATTGCGCCATCATCCTGCGCGCGCATGGTGCGGAATTTGATGATGCGAAAGGGCTGCTGATTGAAGCCGTAGCGGCGCTGCACGAAGAAAACCGGGGCCGGGCTATCGAGCTTGATGAGGACGGCGACGGCGACGATCAGCGGCGTCAGAGCGACGAGAGCGAGCGCCGCGCAGACGAGATCGAAAAATCGTTTCTGCACGATCTCGGCGCGCGACAGCGGCAGACGCGTCAATTGCAGACTCGCCAGCGGGCCGACCTTGGCCAGCTCGACTTCGTCGAATTTGTGCAGGATCCGTTCCGGCCCGAGGTGAATTTCGACCGGCAGTGCCAGGAACGTCTCGGCGCAGCGATCGATGATCTCGGTCGCCGACCACGGCAGCAAGAGGTAGATGGCGTCCGGTTCGAGGCTGCGCACGCTGGCGACAGCCTCGGCGAGATCGCGGTCGAGCACGGCGTCGCGGGTTTCGGTCGATGCGGTGAGCGGGACCGGCGTGAGGAAGCGGCAGCCGACGACGTTTAGCCCGAGCGTCCACGGCTCGTAATGCTGGATGAAGGCGCCGATATGCGCGCCGGTGCCGATCAGGCAAATCCGCTGCGCGGAGATCAGGCCTGCGGCGCGCGCCAGCGCGGTGACGCGCACGATGACGAAGCGCAGCACGATCAGGCCGGCGAGCGTGATGAAATAGAACAGCACGATCCAGCCGCGCGAATAGTCGACGCTGATCCGCGCCATGAACCCGAGCATGAGCAGGCAAATCAGCGTGACGTTCCACAATTGGATGGTGCGCCGGGCGTGCGGCTTAAACGAGAAGAAATTCGGCAACCGGTATTCGCCGCGGAACACGTTTGAAACGGCGAAAATGCTCGCCGCCAGCACGCCGACCCGGACATAGGAAGAGACGTCGCCGATGTCGCCATAGACGGCGAGGTAGTAGGCGACGCCGGTGATGAACGACATCACGACGATGCAGGCGACGTCGATGACGAAGATCGCGGTGGAAAATGTGCCGCGCGACAGCAACGCCCAGCCGCGCAGGAGCCGGTTCGACAGCGGCGGGGATGCCAGCGTGTAACTGGGCTGCAGGTTCATCGGCGCGGCTACTCGGCTCTTGTCTTTTGACGAATGCAGTCGTCACCGCCCCGAAATGGGACAGTGCGCAAGCTCACGCCGAAGTCTCGCCAGAACCGTGCCAGCGGCCGGAGCAAAATGCGTCCGCGAAGCCGTGGCGCGGGCAGCGGCCGTGTTAAGATTAATCCGCCGGTGAGCAGTCAAGCGTCGCCGGGCGGCGTGAGAGAGGAACCATGCAGGGCAAGATCGCACTCGAAGAGCATTTCGCCATCCCGGAGACCTCTGAGGATTCGCGCGGCTATTTTCCTGATCGCGTTTGGCAGGAGGTGAAAAGCCGCAACCTCGACATCCACGACCGGCGGCTGCGCGAGATGGACGAGAACGGCATCGAATTGATGCTGTTGTCGCTGAACGCTCCAGCCGTGCAGGCCATTGCCGATAAGGCACGGGCCGCCGAAATCGCGCGCAAGGCCAACGACTATCTTGCCGAGCAGGTGCGCAAGCGGCCGGATCGCTTTCAGGGCCTCGCGGCGCTGGCGATGCAGGACCCCGAAGGCGCGGCGCGGGAGCTTGAGCGCTGCGTCAAGGAGCTTGGTTTTCGCGGCGCCCTGGTCAACGGCTTTTCCCAAGTCGGCGATGCGGAGACCGTGGTTCATTACGACCTGCCGCAATACCGGCCGTTTTGGGCGGCCGTCGAGCGGCTCGACGTGCCGTTCTATCTGCATCCGCGCAATCCGGTGCCGCGCGACGCCAAAATCTATGAAGGCGCCGGTTGGCTTATGGGCCCGATCTGGGCCTTCGGTCACGAAACCGCGGTCCATGCGCTCCGCCTGATGGGCTCGGGCCTGTTCGACGCACACCCGCGGCTCAACATTGTTCTCGGCCATCTCGGCGAGAACCTGCCCTATGCGATGTGGCGCATCGACAATGCCAATGGCTGGATCGAGAACCGCCATAGTTATCCGGCGAAGAAGCGGATAAGCGATTACTTCTGCGCCAATTTCCATATTACGACGTCGGGCAATTTCAATACGCAGTCGCTGATCGACGCCATGCTGGTGCTTGGCTCGGACCGCATCATGTTTTCCGCCGACTGGCCGTTCGAGAATATCGACCACGCCGCGCGCTGGTTCGATGGTTGCCCGATCAGCGAGCCCGACCGGATGAAAATAGGCCGCAGCAACGCGCAGAATCTGTTTAAGTTGAGTTGACCGTCATTCCGGATTGCCGCCAACGGGTCCGGCCCGAAGTGGCCGGCCCGATGGCGGCAAGTCCGGAATCCATATTCGCTGACCTGTGGTTATGGATTCCGGGCTCGCGGGCTAACGCCCGCGCCCCGGAATGACGGGAAAGTCAGCTCGCCTCGCGAAGCGAGTTTGGCCGCAGGCGCCGAGTGCAGTAGTTTCGGCGTCATGTCGTCATCACCGCAGACCCCGGCCGCCGCCGATCCGTCATCGCCCTGCACCTGCGGCAGCGGCTTGCGCAGCGACCGCTGTTGCGCGTTCGACTGGAGCACCCCGGCGGCGGAGACGCAGCCGACGCCCGAGATCGACCGCGCGCGCACAGCCCTCGGCGCCGGCAACACCGCCGAGGCCGCGCGGCTCCTGATTGATCTTCTGGAGCGCTTTCCGCGCCATCTCGACGCGTTGCGGCTGCTTTATCAAATCCGCAGCGCCGAGCAGCGGACGACCGCGGCGGAAGCCTTGCTCAGCCGCATCGTGCGGCTTGATCCCAACGATCTTGCCGCGACGCAGGCCCTCACCGCGCTGCTGTTCGGCAAAGGGGCGCTGGCCGAAGCCGAGATCCACGCGCGCAACGCCGTGCGTCTGGCGCCCGACGACGTCCAATCGCACAATCTCATGGGCATCGTCATGACCGAGGCGCAGCGGCCTCAGGTCGGCGAGTACCATTATCGCCGCGTAATGGCGCTGCTCGGCAAACCCAACGCGATCCTCTATGCCAATCTTGCGTGGAATCTCAAGAACCAGGGACGGCTCGAGGAGTCGCGGCAACTTTACGAGCAATCGGTGCAGCTCGATCCCAACGTGTTTCAGACCATCTACGGCTGGGCGTGCATGGAGGAGACCGACCGCAATTTCGCGCGCGCCCGCGAATTGCTCGATGCCGCCGAACGTCTGTCGCCCGGCAACCGCACGGTGCGGCGGACGCGCGCCGTGCTGCACGGCCGCAGCAAGGATTATGAAAACGCCGTCGCCATCCTCGACGACATGGAGCCGGCGCCGGACGGCGGCGGTTTGGGGCCGCTCGAATGGACCGAAAAAGGCCAGCTCCTCGACAAGATGGGCCGTTATGCGGAAGCCACCAAACAAAAAAGATAGGCGACTCCAGGAAGGTACCATGTTTTTTTTGCGCGCGCTTGCGGCGGCGCTTCTCGCCGCGTGCCTTCTGGCCACCAGCGCCGCGTCGGCGCAGACTTATCCCGATCGCCCCGTCACCATGATCGTTGCGTTCCCGCCCGGCGGCGCCGACGACGCGACCGCGCGCATCATCCAGGACGCCATGCAGAAGGCGCTGGGGCAGCCGATCGTGATTGAGAACATCGGCGGCGCCGGCGGCATGATCGCCGCCGCCAGGGCCGCCCGCGCCGAACCCGACGGTTACACGATCCTGCTGCACCAGCCCGCGCTGGCGGCGGGTATGACGCTTTATCCGGATCGCACCTTCGACGCGGAGAAGGACTTCGTCCCCATCGGTCTCGTCAATATCACCTCAAATACGTTGGCGGGGCGTCCGACGCTGCCGGCCAATAATTTCAAGGAGCTGTTGGCCTGGATGAAACAGCCCGGCCAGAACATTAAGGTCGGGCATCCCGGCGTCGGTTCGTTCGGTCATCTGGCCGAAGTGCTGATCTTCCAGGAACTCGGCGTGAAGGTCATCCAGGTTCCCTATCGCGGGGCCGGTCCGGCGCTGGTCGACTTGTTGGGCGGGCAAGTAGATTTGAGCCCGATATCGTCCGTAGTCACCGGGCCTTTGGTCAAGGGCGGCAAGATGAAGGTTTACGCCATCATCGGCAAAAGGCGGTTCGACGGGTTGCCGGACGTGCCAACCTTCGGCGACCTTGGCTATAAGAAGCTCGATGTCGATTTCTGGCACATGCTGCTGGCGCCGGCCGGCACGCCGCGCCCGATTATCGACAAGCTCAACAAAGCGCTGCGCGTCGCGCTTGCCGATCCCAAGGTCATAAAGACATACGCCGAGGGCGGGATAGTTGAGTATCCACCCGACCAGGAAACGCCCGAGGCCGCGGCCGCATTGCTCAAGAGCGAGATCAAGCTCTGGGGCGACGTGGTCCGGGCCAATCATATCGCGGCGCAGTAGATTCGTAGGCCGGGACTTGACCGCCTGCCAGCGCCACCTTTTCGTTCGTTCCCGACTCCGGCAGCAGCGCGGCGGCCTTCAGCCCTTGCTGCACCTTCGGCACCGTGACCTTCACGTCGGTGATCGGCAGACCATGGGTCGGCGCGATGGTCTTGACGTTAAGCCGTTCGATGAGATGGTCGAGCCGGTCGCAATACACGTTCATGTCGGCGAACTTGGTCCAGAACAAAGCGAGGTCCGCGAAGGTCGACGATGCGTCCGGCAGGTCGAGCGAAGCCGCCTCTTCGGCGACCAGGCCGCAATGGCCGTCCTCGTGATAATGGCTGTAGGCGAAGCCATCGCCCGGGAACAGCACCCGCTCGCGGGTGTCAAAACCCCACCACGTGGTGCGCAGATCGCGGATCACCGGCTCGACCGCCATCAGCGTCCTGCCGCCGAGATCAATCTCGTCGCCCTCTTTCATCCATTGCATGCGGTGTTCGTATTGCGGGAACGCCAAGTGATAGTCGCTCACGTCACCGCACAAGATCGTTTCGGGAAAGGATTTGAGGATGCGGCCGAGGCCGCCGCAATGCGGCGTTTCCTGATGCGTTACGAAAAGATATTTGAGCGGCGCCACGCCTTGCGCGAGCAGCTCGCCCAAGTGCCGCTCGATAACCGGGAAATCTTTGGGATGGCCGGTCTCGACCAGAATCGACGCATCGTGGCCGGCGACCAGGAAGGCGGCGTTGTAGCCGTGATAGACGTTGCCCTTATGGCGTTGCACCAGGCAATCGCCGATCCAGAACACGCCTGGCGCGATCTCGCGCGGCATTTTGTTCGCCGAAATCTTGTCGAGCATAACTCAGCGTTCCTCGTCGCGAGTGACGTAACGCGACACCGCCACGCTTTTGTCGCAGGCTTTGAGAAACTCATCCAGCAACTGGTAGTGCCGCGCCACCACGTTACGGCCGGAGAGGATGCAGCCGTAGCCGGGTGCGATGGTCTCGATGTCGTATTTATCGAACACGTTGCCGATGCCGCGGCGGATCGAGTCGGTCGGCGCGCCTTCTAGCCACCAGTAACGGGTGTTCAGTAGGAACGACCGTATATTCCGCAGCGACGTGGAATCGTCGTCGTTCCCGGTCACGATCCAGGGTCCCTTCCGGGTGTCGCGCCAGACGTGGGTGAACATGTCGGAAGAAAACAACGCCCGGGTGGCGCGGTCGTAGAGCCAGCGCGTGGCGATCAGGCGGATCGGCGCCTGCATGACATCGATCGCGCGGCCGTCTTTGCCGAGTTGGATCGTGTCCGCCCGGGTTACCGCGGTGACCTTCATCGATTTGAGGATGTCGCGGCCTTCCGCCTTGGCGCCGAAATCGAACCACAGCGCCGCGTCGGGATTGCTGGTGTAGCAGGTCTCGACGTTGAAATGGCCGGCGAAACTCTCGACGTTGTTGATCGACATGAATTCGTTGAGCCGCAGCGGGAACATCGACAACGGCAGCCCAGGCGCGACCAGCGTTTCGATCTGCGCCCGGATCGCCGCCTCATCCTTGCCGAAGCCGGTATCGATAAGCATCGCGGCGTCACTCTGGGTCAAAAGGTAGCTGTTCGCCACCGAAAAGCCCCGGGCGCTCGCGGGATAGGAACTGACCCGGCCGTCGAGCGCGAAAGGATTTTGCAGCGCGTAGAGCCGGTCGTCCGCAAGCGATGCGATGCCGCCAGCAAAGCCTTGCGGCTCGCGAGTTCGCTGGGGTATTTCTTGGGGCGCGTATCGGGTCAGCACGGACATGATAACCAGACCTTAGCGGGCCGGCCTGGTGAAGGGAACAGGTGAGCAATAATAGAGCCTGCAATCAATGCGGGCTGCGACCGGACATCGCATTCGCAAGTGCGCGTCTCAGCCCGCTTCGCGCAGCTTCACGGCGCCTTGCAGGTCCACCGAGACGAGTTGCGACACGCCGCGCTCGGCCATGGTGACGCCGTAGAGGCGGTTCATGCGCGCCATGGTGATCGGATTGTGCGTGATGATGATAAAGCGCGTATCGGTCGAGCGCGCCATTTCATCGAGCAGGTCGCAAAAGCGTTCGACATTGTAATCGTCGAGCGGTGCGTCGACCTCGTCGAGCACGCAGATCGGCGCCGGATTGGTCAGGAACACGGCGAAGATCAACGCCAGCGCCGTGAGCGCCTGCTCGCCGCCGGACAACAGCGACAGCGTCGCCGGCTTCTTGCCCGGGGGCTTCGCCATGATTTCGAGCCCGGCCTCGAGCGGGTCTTCGCTCTCGATGAGCTGCAATTCGGCAGTGCCGCCGCCGAACAATTCGCCGAACAGTTTCTTGAAATTCTCGTTGACGATCTTGAACGAGGTCAGCAGCCGCTCGCGCGCTTCGTGATTGAGGCTGTGGATGCCCTGGCGCAGCCGGCTGATCGCCTCGACGAGGTCGTCGCGCTCGGACGTCAGCTTCAAGTGCTGCGCTTCGACGTCGCGCAATTCCTGCTCGGCGAGCAGGTTCACCGAGCCGAGCCGCTCGCGCTCTTGCTTGATGCGCTCGATCTTGGCCTCGACTTCCGCGATCGACGGCTGCTCCGCGTCGGCTTTAATCTCGGCGACCTCGGCCGCTGCGGCCGGCTCGACCTGGAGCGCCTCGCGGATCTCGTGCTCGATGTCGGCAAGCCGCCGCTTGGCGGCATCGTGGCGTTCCTCGCCGCGCGCCGCTTCCGCGCGCGCCTCACCGACCGCTTCGAGCGCAACGCGCGCCGCTTTATCGGCGTCGGCCAGCTCGGTCTCGGCGGTGGCCAGACGATCCGCGGCGGCGCGGCGCTCGGCCGTTGCCGTCTCGACGGCGCCGATCAGCGACTGGCGCTCCGCGACGAATTTCTCCGGCGCGGCTTTAAGATTGTCGCGCTCGGTCGCAGCTTCCGTGGTGCGCTGCTCGAGCGTGGCGATCTGCGCCGCCGCGTTGTCATTGCGCTCGTTCCAGGCCTGCCGTTCGGCGGCAATGGCCTGGAGGCGATGATTGGCAAGCTCGACCTCCCGCGCGATGGCCTGGGCTTCGCCGCGCACCTCGGCGCACGCCCCGCGCTCGCGCGCGATAACATCGTTGATCGCCGCGAGCTTGGCTTCGATCTCGGAGCCGGCCCGCAGCGCGGCCAACGCCTTTTCCGCTTCGCTGTGGGTGAGCCGGGTTTCTTCGCGGCCGGCGCTGATGCGCTGTTTTGCTTCCTTGAGCGCCGAAATGCGCGCGGCATTGCGGCTGATCTCGCGCTCGGCAGCGGCATGGTCTTCGCGCGTGGCATCGGTCAGGCGCTGGGCTTCGCGCCAGCGCGCACGCGCTTCCGTTTCGGCGGCTGCGGCCGCCGCAACGGCGGCCTCCGCCGCCTCCACCGTGTGACGCTTGGCCTCGACATCGCTGCGCGCGGATGCGAGCTCGCCTTCGATCGCCTCAAGGCGGCCGCGTTCGGCGAGCCGGCGCGCCGCCCCGCTCGGCGCATGCGCCGCCACCGCAAACCCATCCCACCGCCAGAGATCGCCCGCGGCCGACACCAGCCGCTGGCCGGGCTTGAGCATGGCAACGAGATTGGCGCCCTCGGCGCGATCGACCACGCCGATCTGAACAAGCCTCCGACCAAGCTCCGGCGGCGCTTTCACATATGTGGAGAGCGCAACAACGTCCTGCGGCAAGGCGGGATCGGACGGATCGAGCGGTGCGCCCGCCCAGTGCATCGGCGCGGACGAGCCGACCGGCGCATCGAGATCGTCGCCAAGCGCGGCGCCCAGCGCCTTCTCATAGCCCTGCGTCACGGTGATCGAATCCATCACCGGCGGCCAAAGATTCTTGCTCTCGACCGCAAGCAGCTTGCCGATGGTCTTGGCCTCGGTTTCGAGCCGTTGCACGCCCTTCTCGGCGGCGGCGAGCGGCGCGCGCGCGGCGTCGATCTCCGCCCGCGTGCGGGTGTGAGCGAGTTCGGCGGCGCGCGCGGCGGTTTCCGCCTCGGCGAGCGCGGATTGCGCGCTTGCCAGCGCCGCCGCCAATGACGCGACATCGGGCGCGCCGCTGTCGGTCGCGGACAGGCCGGCATCGATATTGGTCAGTTCGGCCGCAAGCCGCGCCGCGCGCTGCTTGTGCTCGCGCAAGCTCTCCTGAAGCTGATTGCGGCGCGCCGTCAGATCGGCGAGCAGGCCGGTCAGTTCGCCAAAAGATTTTTCCGACCCGGCAAGCGCCGCGTCCGCCGTCGCAACGCGCTGGGTGACGCCGATCAGCCGCGCGTCGGTTTCCTGCGCCACGGTTTTGAGGGCTGCTTCCTCGGTGTCGAGGCGAGCAAGCGCCGCCGCGGCGTCGGCCGCCAGCGCCCGCTCGCGTTGCAGATCCGCCGCGAATTGCTCGATGCGGCGATCGAGCTCGCCGATGCGCTCCTTGGCCCGCGCCTCTTCGCGTTCGAGCGTTTCCCGCGCGATGATGAGCCGCTGCAGGGCGGCTGCGGCCCTGGCCTCGGCCTCGCGCAAGGCCGGCAGACCGGCAGCGACCTGTGCCTGCTTGGTCGACGCCTGCGCGTGCTCGCCGGTGCGCGCCGCGACGACGCGAACGCCTTCGTCCTTGCTACGCTGGGTCTCGGCGACTTCGGTCTGGGCGGCGATCCAGCGTAAATGGAATAGCAGCGCTTCGGTCCGGCGCACTTGGCCGGAAATGTTGCGGTAACGCACCGCCTGCCGCGCCTGAGTCTTCAGCGCGGCCACCTGGGCGGCGAGCTGGCCGATGACGTCTTCGACCCGCGCCAGATTCTGCTCGGCGGCCCGCAGCCGCAGCTCCGCCTCGTGGCGGCGCGCGTGCAGCCCGGAAATGCCGGCGGCTTCCTCGAGCACGCGCCGGCGCTGATCGGGCCGCGCCTGGATGATCTCGCCGATGCGGCCCTGGTGCACCAGCGCCGGTGAGCGCGAGCCGGTCGAAGCGTCGGCGAACAGCATGGCAACGTCGCGGGCGCGCACCTCGCGGCCGTTGACGCGGAAAATCGAGCCATGTTCGCGCACGATGCGGCGCGACACTTCGAGCGTATCGTATTCGTTGAAGAGGGCGGGCGCTTTGCGCTCGCCGTTGTCGATCGAGACCGCGACTTCGGCGTGATTGCGCCCCGGGCGTTCGGTATTGCCGGAGAAGATGACGTCGTCCATCTCGCCGGCGCGCATCGCCTTGTGCGAGGCTTCGCCCATGACCCAGCGCACGGCTTCCACCAGATTGGATTTGCCACAGCCGTTCGGACCGACGACGCCGGTCAGCCCGGGTTCGATCTCAAAGTCGGTTGGTTCGACGAAGGACTTGAAACCGATCAGGCGCAGCCGCGTGAGCTTCATTCGGTGGGCATTTCCATGTTCCTCGCCGCGGCGGGCAAGGAAATCGTTGAGAGTTCGCGCCGAGAGATTTTGAGCCCTGTGGCGCGTGAGGCATGCTGCATCGGCGCGGAGAATGAATCGTCGGGACTCCGAGCGCAACTGCCGCGCCGAATTATCCAGACATTCCGTTGCCGGGCTCTCCCCGGCAGGCTCCGGAATGACCAGTTTAGACGGCCGGACCGGAGCGAAAAACCCTTATCCTTCCTTGAGATAGGGGTCGATTTCCTTGGCCATTTGGTCGATCGAAAGATCGCCGATCATCTTCTTGCCGTTGATGAAGAAAGTGGGGGTCGAATTGACCCCGAGCTTGTCGACGGCGTGGTCGCGCACCGCCTGGATGCCGTCGAGCACCTTCTGATTCGCCAAGCACTGTTTGAATGAGTCTTCGGTGAATCCGAACTGCTTGGCGATTTCCTCGAGCGCCGGAATCGGTTCCTTGACGATCCAATCGGGCTGCTTGGCGAACAGGGTCTCCACGATCGGCATGTATTTGTCCTTGCCGGCGCAGATCGCCAGCATGAAGCCGGCGGCGGCCAGCGCATCGAGCGGGAAGGTGCGCAGCGTGTAGCGGACCTTGCCGGTGTCGATATAGCGCTTTTTCAACTCGGGCAGCGTCGTGGCCTCGAAATGCGCGCAGTGCGGACACGTCATCGAGGCGTATTCAATGATGGTCACCGGCGCCTTGTCGGAGCCGATCATGACATCGCCGTTGGGACCGGCATCCGCCAGATCGGCCGGTGAGGGGGCGTCGTCGGCGCGGGCCGTCCCGATCAGGGGCGGCAGCATGCTAGCTGCAAACCCTCCTCCGGCAAGGGTGAAAAAAGCGCTGGCCCAAAGCAGACGGCGGCGAGTGAGCGACAAGGGCAACTCCTGGTTCAAGAGCGGAAAATCGTGCAGCCGAAATGTGGCATTAGCACGCCGTCGCGCCAAGACCCTCGCAGCGGCCTCTGCGGTTCCGCTGCAGTCACGGTCGCTTGATGGCCGCCCCGAGCCGCGCCAGTGCTGCCTTAAGGTCTTCATCGCCGATGTCCGAAAGTGTCTCGGCGACCCGCGCCGCCGCGATGGGGTCGGCGGCGCGCACGGCTTTACGCTCGCGCCGCAGTGGCGCTTGACGCAGCGCCAGCCGCGCCACGGCGCGCCAGCCGAAGAAGCGGTTGACGCGCTCGCAGATGACATTGGCGAGATGCTGCACCTCGATTGCCGCCGGCCCCTCGACCCGCAACACCAATGTGCCCGGCTCGCGTTCCTCACCATCCGCCGGACGCGTCCATTGGATTTTGACCGGCTCGCTATGCGCGGCAATCTCCGTACCGACAATCTCGGACCAGCGTGTGACCAGTTCGGCGGACGCAAAGCCCTGCCGCCTTAACGTCTCGCCCACGATCTTGCCGGCGATCTCGCGCAGCGGCTTGGCGTATGGGCGAGCGGGCTTGTTCACGATGCGGGCCTCTGTCATCCCTGCGCAACATGGCGGCAACCATCACGCTAGCAGCGAAGACGGCCGGGCGACAGCGCGCCAAGCCCCGCGCGGCGGTTTCGTCACCGCAACCCAGCGATCTCTTGGCCTGGTACGACCGGCACCGCCGTAAGCTGCCGTGGCGCGCGGAGCCCGGCCAACACACCGATCCGTACCGCGTCTGGCTGTCCGAAATCATGTTGCAGCAGACGACGGTCAGAGCGGTCGGACCCTATTACGCGCGCTTCTTGGCGCGCTGGCCCGACATCCGCGCGCTGGCCGCGACGCCGCTCGACGAGGTGCTCAAGACCTGGGCCGGGCTCGGTTATTACGCCCGCGCCCGCAATCTGCATGCCTGTGCCCTTGCTGTGGTCGAGCGCCACGGCGGAGAATTTCCGGCCAACGAAGCCGCGCTGCGCGAATTGCCTGGCGTCGGCCCCTATACCGCCGCCGCAATCGCCGCGATCGCGTTCGGCGAACCCGCCACGCCGGTGGATGGCAATATCGAACGGGTGATCGCGCGGCTTTATGCGGTCGATGCGCCGCTGCCGCCCGCCAAACCGGAGATCTTTCGGCTCGCCCAGGCCCTGACGGCGTCCCGCCGCGCCGGCGATTTCGCCCAGGCGATGATGGATCTCGGCGCCACCATCTGCACGCCGAAGACTCCGGCATGTGCGCTCTGCCCCTGGAACCAAAGCTGCGTCGCTCGCGCCCGGGGCGATGCGGAGACATTTCCGCGCCGCATTCCGAAACGCGAAGGCGTCTTGCGCCGCGGCGCTGCGTTTGTCGCCAAGAGGGTGGACGGCTTCGTGCTGGTGCGCATCCGGCCCGCGAAAGGACTCCTCGGTGGTATGACCGAAGTGCCGACCACGGAGTGGACGCAGGAATTCAAAGAAAGAGACGCGCTTACAGGCGCGCCTCGCTTCGTCTTATTGAAGAAGCAAATCGGCTGGCGCCGCACCGCCGGTGTTGTACGCCACGTCTTCACGCATTTCCCGCTCGAACTGTCGGTCTATGTGGCAGATCTGCCAGCGCGAACAGCGGCGCCAAAAGGCACGCGATGGGTTACGATGTCAGAGCTTGGCGGGGAAGCCTTGCCGAGCCTGATGCGCAAAGTCGTGGCGCACGCGCTCCCGGCAGATTGAGTTTTCGGCCACAAGCAAAAACCCCGAAAGGATCGATCATGAAAATCGAACGTCACGAGACCGGGCTGCGCATGAGCAAGGCCGTCGTCCACGGCGACACCGTCTATCTTGCCGGTATCGTCGCCGAGGCGCCCAAGGGCAAGAGCATGGCCGATCAGACGAAAAGCATCCTGTCGCAGATCGATGGCTTTCTCGCCAAGGCCGGGACCGACAAGAGCAACCTTCTTTCGGCTAATATCTGGATCACCGACATGGCGAATTTCGCCGAGATGAATGCGGTGTGGGACGCCTGGGTGTCCCCCGACAACACGCCGGCGCGCGCGACCGTTCAGGCCGGCCTCGCCTCGCCCGACTACAACGTGGAGATCATGGTGGTCGCTGCGAGATGACCGCCCAACCCGGAATACTGGCGATCTTCAACGATTGCCGCGCCGGGCACGAAGCGGAATTCGAGGCATGGTTCCAGGGCGAGCATTTGCTGGAGCGGCTTGCCGTGCCGGGTTTTCTGTTCGGCCGCCGCCATAAGAAGATTGCGGGTGCGCCCGGCTATTTCAACTTCTATCTTGTCGAAACGCCCGAGGTGCTGACGTCGAAGCCCCATCTTGAACGGCTGGATAATCCAACGCCGATGACGCGCAAGATCATGTCGGAGGTATTCATCAACATGAACCGCACGGTGTGCCGCCGCATTGTTCGGCGCGGTAGTTTCCGCGGCGCTTTCGCCGTACTCGCCCGGTTCAACCAGAAACCAAATGAAGCGGCACTGTCGGGCACGCTGGAAGAGCTCACGGCCGACACGTCTGTCGGCGGCGGCGAAATATGGGTCGCGCTCGATGCCGCCGACATGCCTGTGTCAATGGAAGAAAAATTGCGCGGCGGCGACAAGAAGATTGCCGGTGCGCTGATGATCGACATGCTTTACCAGGAGGATGCGGAAGCCGTCGGCGCTCAATTGGCAAAGCAATACCCTGGAGCCGATATCGGTATCTTTCGCGTGCTCTGTCAAATCGGACGAGGCGATTTATGAAAGTGCTGCTGCCGCTGGCGGAGACGATCGCGCGGCGTTTGATCGCGCGCCGCGAGACGATCGCCGTGGCCGAATCGTCGACCGGCGGACTCATCGCCGCGGCGCTCTTGGCCGTGCCTGGCGCCTCGGCATACTTTCACGGCGGCGCCGTGGTCTACACGAAATCGTCGCGAGCGGCGCTGCTCGGCATCGGCGACGCCGAGATGCACGGCTTGAGGCCGGCAACCGAGGCCTATTCGCTGCTCATAGCGCGGCGCGTGTGCGAGCGGCACGCCGCGGCCTGGGGTCTTGGCGAAACCGGCGCAACGGGACCGAGCGGTAACCGTTACGGCGATCCAGCGGGCCACACTTGTATTGCGGTTTCCGGTCCGGCCGAGCGCGCGATTACGCTGCGCACTGGCAGCGCCGCGCGGCTGGCGAATATGGAGGCCTTCGCCAAACGCGCGCTTGAGCTGCTTGTTGAAGTCATACCCGGGACGTAGCTGGCCCGTTACTCGGCGGCTTCCGCCATTTCCGATCGCACGATGGCGCGGAAGTCGTCGATGGACGTCAGTCCTGTCGGCGTTTCGATATGCCAGAAGGTCCAGCCGTTGCAGGCTTCGAGGCCTTGCGCCAGCGCGCCGATGCGGTGGATCGAGCCGACCGTTTCCCCGAACGACAATGCACCGTCGGCACGAACGAGCGCGCGGTGCCGGCGCTTGGCGTCGGTGAGTTTTATGCCCGGCGATACCAAGCCGCGCTCGATCAGCGCGGCAAAGGGCACCCGCGGCGCCTCGCGCGCGGTCATGAAGGATGCCAGCGCCGGTTCGGCCATCGGCTCGATGGCGCCGATGCGCTCGCGCGCCGCCGCGGCGTAATCCGCGTCGCGCTCGACGCCGATGAAGCGCCGGCGCAGCCGGTGCGCCACCGCGCCGGTGGTGCCGGTGCCGGAGAACGGATCGAGCACGAGATCGTCGGGCCGCGACGCGGCGAGGATGATACGCGCCAGCAAGGCTTCCGGCTTTTGCGTCGGATGCAGCTTTTTGCCGTCGCTTCCTTTCAGCCGCTCCTCGCCGGTGCACAGCGGGATGAACCAATCGGAGCGCATCTGGATGTCTTCGTTGCCCGCCTTGAGGGCCTCGTAGTTGAACGTATAATCGCGCTTTGCGGCGTCGCGGGCCGCCCAGATCATGGTCTCATGGGCGTTGGTGAAGCGGCGGCCGCGGAAGTTCGGCATCGGGTTGGATTTGCGCCAGACGATGTCGTTGAGGATCCAAAAGCCGAGGTCCTGGAGCACCGTCCCGACGCGGAAAATGTTGTGGTATGAGCCGATCACCCACAGCGTGGCGCTGGGCTTCATGACGCGGCGGCAGGCCATGAGCCAGGCGCGCGTGAAATCGTCGTAAGCAGAGAAACTGGAAAATTTATCCCAATCGTCGTCGACGGCATCGACGCGTGAATCGTCGGGGCGCTTGAGATCGCCTTGGAGCTGCAGATTGTACGGCGGGTCGGCGAAGACGAGATCGACGGAAGCGGCTGGCAGCTTCGTCATCTCGGCAACGCAATCGCCGACGACGATGCGAGCGGAAGCGGCGGACTCAAAACTCACGCGGGGCGCCCTTACGGACGCCCCGCGACGCGACACAACCATGACTCAGAACTCTGACTCAGGCGACGCTATCGGCGACGCGGGACCTACAACCGATGAGCAGGATCATGCCGGGCCAAGGTAAAAATCGACTTAATCGCGGCGGCAGGCTACTAGGCAATAAATGCCGGGAAACACTTGGTTAATCGTGCGGATGCGGCGGCCGTTTTTCAGGCCGGAAAACGACCGCCGCGCTGACTGACAGAAGGGAGAATGACGATGCGTTGGGATGATTTCCGCCGCAGCAGCAATGTCGAAGACGATCGCGGAGCGAGTGCGGGCGCCGGTTTTGGCATGCCCGGCGGAGCGCATGGTCTCGGCATCGGCACCATTATCATTCTCGGTTTGATCGGCTGGGGGCTCGGCATCGATCCCAGCGTGCTCATCAACGGTGGAGAGATTCTCGCCGGCGGCGGCATGCCTTCGCAACAGACGAGTGAAGCGCCGGTCGCCGACGATGCGCAGACCACGCAGACCAAGGATTTTGTCGCCGCCGTATTTGGCGATACCGAGGATCGCTGGACCGAAATGTTCGCGGCAGTGGGGAAGACCTACCATCCGACGCGGCTGCGGCTGTTCAGCGGCGCGATTGACGGCGGCTGCGGCATGGCGCAATCGGTCATGGGGCCGTTTTATTGTCCGCGGGACAAGGAGGTCTATCTCGATATGTCGTTTTTTCAGGACATGCAGAACAAGTTCGGCGCCTGTTCGGATGACAAGGCCTGCCGGTTCTCCGAAGCCTATGTGGTAGCGCATGAGGTCGGCCATCATGTGCAGGACGAGCTCGGCTTGCTGCCGCGGGTGACGGCGATGCAGCAGGCGGCCTCGAGCCAGACCCAGGTCAACGCGCTCCAGGTGCGCGTCGAGCTGCAAGCGGACTGCTATGCCGGCGTCTGGGCCAACCGCGCCCAGCAAAAACACAGCTTCCTCGATCCGGGTGACGTCGATCAGGCCTTGCAGACGGCTTCCGCCATCGGCGACGACCGTTTGCAGAAGGAGATGCAGGGCTACGTCGTGCCCGACAGCTTCACCCACGGCACGTCGCCGCAACGCAAACGCTGGTTCCAGAACGGCTTCAATTCCGGCGAGATTTTGGCCTGCGATACGATGTCGGCCGGCACGCTGTGAGCTGTTGTGTTTCCCGGATGCGGTGCAGCGCGTTAGCGGTGCACCGCTGATCCGGGATCGTTCCAAGCTCGGCATTTGCAACGATCCCGGGCGCAGCGCACCACTTCGTGCTGCGCTGCGCCCGGGAAACGTATTTCCACTGGGCGCGAAAATGGTTTAGTTTGAGTTCAGTAAAGGTGTACCCATGCCTGGGATCGACGAAAAGAAAGAGTTCGTGCCGCTCAAGATCGCGGTGCTGACCATCTCCGACACGCGCGACATGAAGGACGACAAGTCCGGCGCGCTTTTGGTGCAGCGCATCGTTGCCGCCGGCCATTATGTCGCCGAGCGCAGCATCGTCACCGACGACATCGACGCGATCCGCGCTCGCGTAAAGGCCTGGATCGCCGATCCAATACTCGACGTCATCATTACCACGGGTGGCACCGGCTTCACCGGCCGCGACGTCACCCCGGAAGCGATCGAGCCGCTGTTCGACAAGAAGATGGATGGTTTCTCGGCGCTGTTCCTGGTGATCAGTTTCCCGAAAATCGGCACTTCGGCGATCCAGTCGCGCGCCACCGCGGGTATGGCCGGCTCGACTTATATTTTCTGCCTGCCCGGTTCGCCCGGCGCCTGCAAAGACGCCTGGGACGATATTTTGGTGCACCAGCTCGATTATCGCTACGGCCCGTGCAATTTCGTCGAGATCATGCCGCGGCTCGACGAACATCTGCGCCGGCCGAAGGCCAAGGGCGCGACGGTTTAGCAGCGCGCGTTACTTCGGGAGCGCGCAGCGCGCCCAGGATTCCCCAAAACGTTAGTTTGCCGAAGGCCCGTGCCATCGCCGAACCGCAGCGGTTCGAAGGCATCAGAGAGAGGGCGGCAACGGCGCCACACCAAGCGTTCCCAGAGGCGGTGGTGGCAATGCCGGCGTTGCGTCCTTGCTATCCCGGAAATGAATTTTTGGATCAGCCGGCCAAGGAGGTCTTCTATGCAAAGCGGAAATGACCAACGCCACGCCCAGGAACACAACAACAAAAGCGATCAAGCTCGATGCAGCGACCCAGAAGGGGCGAATGCGTATGACTTTGAAAGGGGATTGGCGCCGCGCGGTTTGCATGTTGCCTGCTCGAGCTTGCTTTGAGCTACTGCCTTCACAATCCCAAATCCCAGAACTCGCTGACCACCGGGCGGCCCCAGCTCTCGTGCCGCTCCGTGCGCGTGAGCTTGAAACCGGCTTTCTGATAAATGTGTCGCGCGGCGGTAAGCACGCTATGCGTCCATAACGTGATCTTCTTGTAGCCGGCCTCGCGCGCGAAGCGGATGCATTCGTCGGTCAGCCGCGCGCCGAGCCCAAGCCCGCGGGCTTTCGGGTCGATCAACAGCAGCCTGATGCGCGCGACGCTCGACGTCTCCTTGACCAGGAAAATGCAGCCGACATTCTCGCCGTTCAGTTCGGCGATCCAGCAACGTTCGCGCTTGGGATCATTGTTGTTGGCGTAATCGGCGACGATTTGCGTGCACAGGCCTTCGAACGGCTCGGTCCACTGATATTCCTGCGCATAGAGCTCGGCGTGTCGCTTGACGATCCAGCCGAAATCGCCGGGCACCGGCGCGCGCAAAATATAGCTTTGGCCTTCTGACGGCGTTGCTTCGCCTTTGCCGCCGAGCAGCGTCTCGATTGTATTCATCGCCGCAATCAATCGCGCCTGGTCCGCGACGTCGAGTTTACCAAGCATGTCCGCAACGTCGCGCTGCGAGCGGGTTTCGAGCGGCGCGTAAGCCCGCTTGCCGCGCGCCGACAGCGCCAGATAGCTGCGCCGGGCATCGCGCGGAGACGCGGTGCGCTCGACCAGACCGTTTTTTTCAAAATTGCGCAGCACGCGGCTGAGATAGCCGGCATCGAGATCGAGCGCGCGGCCGACATCGCTGGCTGTCGGCAGGCGCCGGCGCGCGATCTCGTAAAACACGCGCGCCTCGCCGAGCGAATAGGGACTGTCGAGGAAGTTCTTCCGTAGAACGCCGATCTGCCGCGTGTAGAAGCGGTTGAAGCGGCGCACGGTGGCGATGCGGCTGTCGGCGACGCGATGTTCGGGGTCTCGGCTTGCCATCAGGCAAGGGTCGGTCAGATAGTTGACTAAGTCAAGTATCTGCTGACGCCGACGCTCTTGTTCCGACCGGAGCAAAGGTATTGGTCGTGAGCCGCACGCTGCGCGCCCGGCCGATCCGGCGTAACAAGTCATGTTCGGGGTCGATGGCCCGGTCGGAATGGCCGCCCAGCGCAGCATAGAATTGGCTTGAAATCAGCAGACCCGGCTCGGGGCTCGGCAATCCGCCGAGCACGGTCGAGAGCATCAGCAGGAACTCGCGCAACGCCGACTGCGAAGGGCCGCCACGGCGAAACACGGCTGCCTGACCGTAGCGCGCCGGCTGCTGCAAAAAGCGCCCGACCTCGCCCGTCCACGGCGCGTCGAGCACGATTCCGGGCTGCAGAAACATAAGCCACGGGGCGCGCGCGCTCGCTGCCACCGTCTTCAATCGCCGGCCGAGCGGGCCCTCGACGACCATAAAATTGCAGCCGGCCAGATCGGCGACCGCAGCGGTCTCGTCCTGCGAGCCGCCGTCGGCCACGAGCACTTCGGTAATGATGCCGGCCGTCGCGCCTGGAACGAGCGCGGCAAGTGTCGGTACCAGCGCCTGTTCGGAATTACGCGTCGGGATGATGACGCTAAGCATAAGCCGCGGCTTGCGCCGGCTCTCCCCTCAGTGCCCCAACGCTCCATAAGCCCTGATTTGGCTTGCTCCAAGCCTGTTAAGAAGGCACGGTGGTGTCTCAGTTTGACCTGACGGCCAGATTTTCAGCCTTATTGATCTTCGTCTGCAACTCGCGATTGTCGATCATCTGAACAATGTCGGCCCAATCCATGAGTTTGTCGGTGAGGCCAGCGGCCATCGCCGGGGCAACGCGAAGCGTCTTGTGGACGCGTATCCAGTTGTACCAAACAAAATAGAGCGCCAGCGCATGGCAGTCGTTTTCAAACTTTTTTGAAAAGCCGCTGGTCAATCGAGTGAAGCGGCGCATCTGCATCCGCATAGTGAGATTTTGCCGCTCTACAAACGAGGTGCTGATGTAATCTGGATCGGGATTGCCAAAGACTGGCGTTTTGATCGCACCTAAACATTCCGGTGGGCTATATCGGCGCTGCCCTTCGGGCGCAGGGCCGTAGAGCTTTACGAGTTGGCCAAAATCAACACTCTCACCGAAATTTTCCCAGACCGCATCCACGTAGGATTTCAAGGCATCGGTGGTTATCTGGACCGGACTCTTGGCCAGCCGCATACTCAAATCGTACATGAAGGCGCGAGCGGCTTCTTTCACGCGCGGACCAACTAGCCACGAAATAATCATCTTGGAGTCGGCGTCCAGTGCGGTCCACGTCCAGGTGTCGCCTGCGCGACGCGGCGCGGCCTTGGCGCTTAGGACGTGACCCGCTTTGGCATAAGTGAAGCTCCAGATTTCATCGCACTGGACGCGCTCGGCTTTGACGTGGCGCACGGCCTCATCATGAAACTCGGCGCAGGCATTCCCCGCGTCCACAAGCAGTTTCGTGACGGTGTTGATCGAAACCCCAGTAACCCGCGAGATCGACCGCATGGACGATCCCTCACACAGCATGGAGAGGACTTGAACGCGGGTTTCCAAGGGTAGTCTGTTCATACCCTTAATATAACTAAACATTTATCAAATATCAAGCATTTATTTCTTTTTGAATTTGGCTCTGTATTCGGCCTGGATTTTTAAAATATCGACTTCTGTAAGAGGATGAATATCTCCATTATGACAGATAGATAGCTCATTTATTGGTGGGTTGGCGAAGACGGTCCACAGCTGACCGTCGTCTAGCCCTTGAATGACGAAATGGCATTCTTCTTCGGGACCATCGAGCTCGACGGTCCACCCGTTGGGGAGGTCATCGGTATCAAACCTCCAAAAGACGGGGGGTTCGCTGCAGACGTGTTCATATGCCCCCCAGTATTTACGTAAGTGTTCGCATGTGGGTAAGCCGAATTGATCGATACACCCGGTTGTAAATACTGAAAGGGATCCCCCGTTGTTACGAAATGCGACCCTGGACCAATTGTGTGCAACGGCGTCGTACTTCTTGGGGTGGACCAAGTGGATGCACTCCATATCTCCCCCGCCATGTTTAGAACCGAGCCGAGCACTTCGATTGTGGGCCGGCGGAGGTGGTAATACTCCTGGGCACCCCTGACATCGTAGGCCACGGAGGTGCTTTGATCCGACTCGACAATAACTTCCAAATGGAACTGGCCATAACTACCGGCGATAGCGATTTCTCCTTCACTACCAGGAGATGCGCTAGTTTCAAGGCCAATCATCGTTAGGAGCCGGTTCCAAGTGTGTGCAGCGTCAATAGTCGATTCTTCAACTACGGTGCCACCGCCGTAGTCCCAGCCGGGATCAAGTTGGCCAAATGAGTCAATTTGCTCAGCAGCCGACATCGGGACAGAAACGGTCCCATCTGGCAGCAATTCGAGAAGGTGCCCCGGAGACGTGACAATATAGAAACCGGTTGGATAGCTTTGAATATCGACGACTTCTAGCGGCTTTGACATTCTGTTTTCATTGTTTGGGGGTTACGACGACTCTGCCGGGACCGAAACTGCTAAAGTCGATTTCGGGGACTTTGGTATTGAATTTCCTTTCATATTCGGCAATTGCCTCGGTGAGCGCACTCGCAAGGGTTTTTGCAACCGTATAGTTCAGATTCATAATTGCTACGGATTGGCCATTGACCTGAAAAATCGTCATTACATCGGCATCTGTCAGTACATTGACGAAGCTATTCGCGTAGATACGCGGCAGGGGACTACGCAAGGCCTGCTGAAGTAATGCGGTCGCCTGGGCTTGTTCAGCGGCAGTTGCCCGCGTTTTTTCGGCGTCAGACATAGCTATACCTTATGACGCCAACGCGCTGCGGCGGCCCGTTGCGCAATCGCCTTGCGTTTCTCGTCAGTAAGTTTAGCGGCGCGCGCCCTGGCACCGGCCCTACCGCTTCGAACACGTCCAGATTTCGTTTTGGAATCTTCGACGATTTCGCCGGTAGCAATTCTTGCGACCATAATGGCCGCACCAATAACGTCGGCTGGTCTGCGCTCGCCCCGCGGACCGGTCGGCATGGGGAACCCCTTCGGTTTCTTAACAACAGCTTAATACCACGCCAAATGCGTGCAAGGCCATCTACTTGGCCATAGAAAGATTCACGGATGGTGAAAGCACACACTAAAAATGGGGTCGAATTGGCTCGGATCAAGTCGGTACGACGTACCGTACGGACGCTCCGAACCCCGCACTTGCTCACAACCTCTAGCTGCACCGTAACCTCAAACTGAGACACTACCGAAGGCACCGATCACGAAAACTTGTTCTTGTTTTGTTCACCGGCTCGCGTTAGCTTCAGGTCCAGGAGTCGTGAGCATGAGTCGTTCATCCGCGTTGCGACGCCCGCCGGCACCGCCGCT
>Ga0182018_10000902_pt1 | contig 36563 bp, 24 predicted proteins | sample 812P2MmetaG_FD_120490 | JGI IMG/M metagenome (GOLD analysis project Ga0182018, IMG submission 120490) | Permafrost microbial communities from Stordalen Mire, Sweden - 812P2M metaG | ecosystem: Environmental > Terrestrial > Soil > Wetlands > Permafrost | place: Sweden: Stordalen | collected...
CTGCGACGACCTATTCTCGGACGCCCTATTTTCGGAAGATCGGTTCGCCGCCGTCGTCGTGCCGTGGCTCGAAAAGAAGTGCTGATTCTGCGCCACGTTCCGCGTCGTCGATGCAGCCGCCGCGCGTCCGCTGGCCGAGAAGCTTTCGCGACCCGGACTCACAGGCAGTCTGCCGGTGCTGAATCGCGCATTCTGGAACTGCGAGTGCGTCATCGCCGAAGCGTTCATGTGGCCGGTACCGAAATCCTTGCCGGAGACCGTAGTGCCGCCGCGGAAGTTCGCATCGTGCATCGCCAGGTTCACGTTCGAAAAGCGCGAACCGGAGCGCAGCGCGGCAAACCCGCCACGGTTATAGTCGTTCAGCCCAACCGCGCCGAACCGGCCGCCGTAACGGCCATACCAGGGATGGAAATGGTCGCCTGGTCCGAGTGGCAGCCAGCCGATCGAACCACCGAAACCGAAGCCAAATCCAAAGCCCAACCCAAATCCCGGCCCGAAGCCAAAGAATGAAACATACGCCGGCGCCCAAATCGGACGATAGAACGGGGATCCATAGGCCGGTCCGGGCCACCATCCCCAACCGCCATTGAGATACATCCAGCGGCCATAGTGATACGGAGCCCATCCCCAGGAATCGTACGAAACCCAGGTCCATCCCCAGTAGGGTTCGTACACCCAGCGACCGTCGCGATACGGAGCCCAACCCGGCGCCACCGCAGGCCGCCACACTGGACCGTAATCCGGAACTTCCGACCAAGTGCCGTGCCCGTCGAGATCTTCCGATCCGACGTAATAATCGTCGGTCTGGCGCCGCGAAACGGAATTGCGAATCATGTTGTCGCGGTCGCTGTTCCACTGGTCAAAATCGTCGCGCGCCGGAGCTTCGCCAATCTTGTATTGCTCGTCTGCGCCCGTGCCCTGAATAGTGATGTACTGGTTCTGCCCCACACGCGTTCCACCCTGCGGAGTCGTGACTTCGATTTCGCCTTTGCGGACCAAGACTTCGGTGTGATCGTCAGCGGTCACCAGAATGCGGAAACTCGATTCGCGCCGCTCGGTTTTAATGGCCACGTTCGGGGTATCGATCTCCGCATCGGCATCGCTGTTTCGCAGCACGGTGTAGTTCGCCATACCATGGCCGAGTTGAATCTGGATTTGCGAACGCGTGAGCTGCACGATATTCGCCTGAGAATGCTCCGCCAGGCGAAGCAGATTGGCATAATCGAGCTGAACTTCGGTGCGAGCCTTGTCTCCAGTAGAAACCCGGTCGCCCGCCACCAACGGAGCATTGAGCGCCGCCGCCGACCAGGCACCCGAATCGCCACGTTGCGTCGAAACGTCGCCATGAATCAGGCTGACGCGGGCCACGCCGTTTTTTTCGTCCGGAGCCGGGGCTGTGGAACTGCTCATGCCGGGATCGTTAGGACCTCCGGCGGGCGATGAATCCATAGAGCCTTGATTCGGTGAAACTTGGTTTGGTGAACCCTGATCCGAGTTCGGATTCATTGTGTCCTGGTCCGCCTGGTCTTGGTCCGCCGGACCCTGATTTGCGGGATATTGATTTGCAGGGTCTTGATTGCTCGGCGCCGGCGCTTGAATGTTCGGCGAAGGTTTGGCGTTCGGATCCTGCGACTGATTGTCGGGAGCCTGCGCGATGACGGCGCCTGGAATCGCCATCATGAATCCTAAAATTGCTGCTATCAATTTGAACTTCATTAAGAACCTCCACCGGATCTCAGAAAGAAACTTTGCCTTCAACATTGCAGGCGGGATGCCAATCTAATCCGCGACAGAAGATCGCGGCTATGATTGTATTTTCAGAGAGTTAAGGGAGCATCAGGCGTTCGACTCACAGCGAGACGAGTGCTTCCGGTGGCCCGGTTCCACCAGGGTGGTGGTTTTCAGCCAGGGCGTCCGGAATTGAATTCCAGCATGTGCGCGTTCTTTTTGATTACAAGCCTGATTACAAACCCGTGAACTCAGGACGGTAGTCTTTCCAGATTCCGGTCGCCGGCGAGATGATGCGGACGGGCGCATCCTCAGCATATTTCGCCGTTCTCGCCCATTGCCATGCGTGCTGAATTTCGGAGGATTCGAAGTATCGCGTCTCCGATTGCAGGACGGCAGCTCCGGCGGTAAGGATGTCCGCGACCTCCTCCCAGCGGCTGGCTCCAACAACGGACATGCGAGCGATCTGACTGGTGTGCTTTTGCAGAAACCGCAGGTCGTCCCAGCGCGCCTTCCATTCCGCTCCGCGCATATCCGTCAGGTCCGCCAGGATGCCGATCGGATGTTTCTTATGTTGCGTAATAAAGAACTCCATTTGCGGCTCGAACGCTTTGAGCTCTTCGTCCGACAGTTTTCCGGTCACTTTGAAACCGAACGCAGATCCCGCAGTTTCTTTCAGTCGTTCAATCACAGGCACACCTCATTTTATTTGACGGCAATATATCTTACAGTTCTCGCTTGAGTTCTCAATGGATCTGATCGCTCCAGTACATGACCTCTCTCCGATGTCGTCAATCGTTGTCGTCGATTCCGATTTTTGATAGCCGATAGCGTAGCGCGTTGCGCGAGAGTCCCAGAAGTCGCGCGGCTTGCGACTTGTTTCCGCCGGCGCGCTTGAGGGCCTCGCGGATCATCTCATCTTCCCATTGATCGATCGTCATTCCGTCAGGGAGGAAGCGGTCGACCGCAGCGCCTCCCCGATTGCGTGGCGAATCGAGTTGAATGTCGCTGGCTTCCAACTGAGCGCCGGCGGCGAGGGCGCAGGCGCGTTCCATCACATTTTGCAGCTCGCGCACATTGCCCGGCCAATAATGACCGGAGAGAAGCTGCATAGCAGCTGGCGAAATGCCCGTGATAGCTGGCCTTCCGGAATCTTTGTTAAAGCGCGTCAGAAATAAATTCGCCAACCCGGGAATATCTTCTTTGCGTTCGCGCAGCGGTGGAATATCGATGGGCACGACGTTGAGCCGGTAATAAAGGTCTTCACGGAAGGTTCCATCTTCGAGCGCGGCACGCAGGTCGCGGTTCGTGGCCGCGAGAAGCCGGACGTCGACCTTGATGGTACGCGTGCCGCCGAGCCGCTCGAATTCCCGCTCCTGCAACACGCGAAGCAGTTTGACCTGCGTGGCGACCGGCACGTCGCCGATTTCATCGAGAAACAGCGTGCCTTTGTCGGCGAGTTCGAACTTGCCCGGCTTACTGGTGACGGCCCCGGTGAATGCTCCTTTTTCGTAGCCGAAAAGCTCGCTCTCTAAAAGATTTTCTGGAATAGCAGTGCTGTTGATCTTGATGAACGGTCCGGAAGCGCGCCGCGACTTTTCGTGAATGGCACGAGCGATGAGATCTTTGCCCACGCCGCTTTCTCCGCCGAGCAAAACGGTAGAGTTGGTGGGCGCGACGCGTTCAACGGTAGCGAGAACTTCCTGCATTTTGCCGCTGACGGCGACGACGTTCGGATGGCTGTATTTCTGCCCCAGAGCTTCGCGCAAGGAGCGGTTCTCTTCACGCAAGCGCGAGTTGTCGAGCTCCTTATGCACCACCATCCGCATCTCGGCGAGCGAAAACGGCTTGAGGACGTAATCGCTGGCGCCGGCTTTCATCGCCTCGACCGCCGTCTCCACCGAGCCGAACGCAGTCATGACGACGATCGGCAGCGCCGGATTTTGCTGCTTGGCGGTTTGTAGAAATTCCAACCCATTCATGCTGGGAAGCTTGAGGTCGGTGAGAACCAGGTGGACTGGTTCGGAGGCCAGGAGCTTCAATCCGGTTTCGGCGTCGCCCGCGGAGAGCGTCTTGAAACCATCTTCGCCCAGGTTCAGCTCGAGCAACCGCCGCATCTTGGCTTCGTCTTCGATGATGAGAATTGTAGGCATTGATTATCGTGTATTGATTACCTTGTATTGATTATCGTGTTCGTGGATCAGCCCGTGTGCGGACGGGCGCTTTCACCGGTCCAAAGCGAGCGCGGCTCGGCACCTGCCGGCGCTTCGACAGCTTCTTCCAGCGGGAAAAAGATCGCGAACACTGCCCCGCCCTCCGGCGCATTCTCCACATGGATCGATCCATGGTGGCCGTCCACAATTTTCGAAACAATGGAGAGCCCCAGCCCCACGCCGGTTTTCTTGGTGGTCACAAATGGGTTGAAAATCTCCTCGCGCAATTCTTCGGGGACGCCGGGGCCGGTATCCGCAAGGATCAGTTCGACGCCTTCGCGATCATCCTTCGTAGCGGAACGAACTTCGACCCGCAACGTGCCTGCGCCAGCATTTTCTTGCATAGCTTCGTAAGCATTCTGCACCAGATTGAGGAAGGCCTGCTCGCACAAGCTTTCATCGAGCGGAACGAGCGGCAATCCGATCGCGTAATGGCGGTCAATCGTAATGGGCACCGCGTCTGGTTTGTCCGCAAAACGCGATGCGATAACTCGCAACACGCGATCCAGCAGTGCGACCAGATCTGACGGATGTGGCTGCGCGTGGAGCGGGCGCGCAAAGTCGAGGAACTCGGTGACGAGCGCGCTGAGCCGGTTGACCTCGGTCGAAATGTAGCCGGCAAGCTCGCGCGCGAGTTCGTCGGATGCCTGCAATTTCTGGGTCAGCATTTCGGCGGAGCCTTTGATGACTCCGAGCGGGTTGCGAATCTCATGCGCTAATCCAGCCGAGAGCTGGCCAAGAGCGGCAAGCCGCTCGGAGCGCCGCGCTTCGGCCTGCGCTTGTTCCAGGCGGCGATTGGTTTCGGCAAGGCGTTCGGCGAGTTCGCGGTACAACTGGGTTTGATGCTGGCTCTGCTGCGCGAAGCGGTTGACGACCATGGCGGCGAGAAAGAAGAAGAGGATCCGAAGGCCAAGCAAACCGACCGACTCAAGTGTGATCTCGTAATCCTGCATCGCAGGGTCGATGAAGAGATAAGAGCAATAGGCGGCAGAGGCAACGAAAGTCCACACCAGGGTCAGCCACGTGCCGCAGTAAAGGGCCGCGGTGACGACGGGCAGGTAATAAATAGGATAGTAGCTGCTGTTGATGCCGACTTCGCCGGTGTGATCGATCAGCAGGGTCGCCAGCAAAATCTTGAGCAGGATGACGTAAGTGACTCCGCGCTGGGGAAAATACGAAATCAACTTCGGCTCGAGCAATTGCACAATACCGATGGCGAGAAGGATCAACTGCTTGTGCCATTCGAACTGCGGAGGGAGCACGGCCAGCCCGGCGAGAAAGATCAGCCAGATGGCGAGCCAAGCGGCGTCGAGCCGGGTGAACCGGCCGGAGTCAGGGTCGACAATGGAGAGAGAGCGGGCCACGCAGCTTCCATCCAACCGCAGAAACCCCTCTGCCGTCAATTGGAGGGCGGCTTCCTGGTGGCGTCTTCACGCCGCACATTCTTCGGGCCACACTCTTCAGGCCACGCGTTCTTCGGGCCGGACATAAGGATTTCCAATCGCGAAGATAAATAGATTCGATTTCCGCAATCTGCGGCCCAGCAGCTATTGTTATGATGCGGTGGATGGATCAGGCTAATGGTCAAGGAGATCGCGTCAAAGGATGGCGCCTGAAGAACGGACGACAATGACGAAAGTCGAAGCGATTATTCAAGTTTCCAAGCTCGATGCTGTGAAAGACGCATTGCATGAAGTTGGCGTCGAGGGCATGACTGTATTTGAAGCCCGAGGACATGGCCGGCAAAAAGGACACACCGAGTTTTATCGCGGCCGCGAGTACACCGTGGATTTGATCCCCAAGGTAAAGCTCGAGATCGTGCTGGCCGACGAGATGGTCGAAAAAGTGGTGCTGGCGATTACCACCGCGGCGCGGACAGGCAAGATCGGCGACGGAAAGATTTTTCTTTCGCGCATCGATGAGGCAATTCGAATTCGCAACGACGAGCGCGGCGACAGTGTACTTTAGGCGTTCCGAATTTCGAAGCACTGAAGCACTGGATTTCGAGGCACCGATTTTCGCATCAAAGATCGGCATCCAGACACCAGGTTTCGGAGGATGTCAGCGAGATGACTGCCGTGGCCAGTGTCCGCAGCGAGATTCGGGAGCTCTATGCCCGCGAGTCCGCTGCTATCGAGCAGGAATTTGCTGTCACCGGCGAAGGACGCGTGGCAGTCGCTCGGCGTGCGGCGCTGGTCGATTCCATTGTTCAGCGGCTGTGGAATGAAATCATGGTCGGCGCGCCCGGAGCCGACGGTGAAAACTCAGATCTCGCTCTTCCGCGAAATCTTGCGTTGGTGGCGACCGGCGGATTCGGCAGCGGCTACCTTTTCCCCTATTCCGATATCGATCTGCTGTTTCTGCACCGCGGCGGTGACGCTGAGAGTGAGTTCAAAGATCGCATTCGCAGTTTTTCGCAGGAGTTGTGGGACCTGCGGTTGAAGCTCAGTCCGGTAACGCGAAGCCTCGCGGAATGCGAGAGGCTCGATCCGAACAACGTCGAGTTTGCCATTTCGCTGCTCGATTGCCGTTATCTCGCCGGCGATCGCGCACTTTTTGCGCGGCTGCGTGAACATGCGGTTCCGCGTCTGGTGACGAAGGATTGCCAGGAACTGATCCAGAATCTAGCGGAGATCACACGCACGCGTCACCACAAATTTGGCAATACGGTTTTTCACCTGGAACCGAACGTGAAAGATGGTCCCGGCGGGTTACGCGACTATAACGTGGCCAACTGGCTGGCGCTGATTTCCGCGATGGAGAAGCTGAAAGCTTGGCCCGACACGCGGTCTCTGTTGCCGGTGTCTTCGCGGCGGGCGTTGGAAGCGGCGCTGGATTTTCAAATGTCGGTCCGTTGCTTTTTGCACTTTCGCCATGGCCGGCATGACAACACCCTCACCTGGGAGGCGCAGGACGAAGCAGCGGCGAGACAGATCGGCACCAGGAACAATGACACGGAAATCACGAACGCGGCGGACTGGATGCGCGTCTATTTTGGACACGTGCGCAGCGTGCACCGCGTCTGCAATCAGTTGCTGGAGGAAATCCAGGCGGCGTGGTCGTCGTTATACCGCCAATTTCAAGGCTGGCGGTCGCGAGTGACCAGTGCCGATTTTTCAGTCGTCGATGGACTGATCTTTCTTCAGCAGCCTGGGGGGCTGCGCGATCCGGAAATGCTGTTGCGGCTTTTTCATTTCATGGCGGAGCATGACCTGAAACTGAGCACGACAACCGAATATAAAGTCGAACAGGCGTTGCCCGCGCTCGCGGCTACACCTCCGCGCGGCGCGGAGCTGTGGCTCTACCTGCAAGAAACGCTGGTGCAGCCCCATGCCGCAGATGCCCTGCGCGCTATGAACGCGCTCCGGTTGCTGACGCTCTTGCTGCCGGAGCTCAAGGGGATTGAGGCGTTGGTGGTGCGCGATTTCTACCATCGCTACACAGTTGATGAACACTCTTTTCTGGCCATCGAAAATCTGCACCGTCTGAAGGAATCGAGGTCGGAGTGGGACCGGCGCTTCGCCGGCTTGCTGAGCGAACTGGAGCAGCCAGAACTGCTCTACCTGGCGCTGTTGCTGCATGATTCCGGCAAAGCCGTGCCCAGCGACAATCATATTGAGCTCAGCGTACAACTCACCGATAGCGCCACGCAGCGGCTGGACCTCGATCCCGTGGACCGCGAGACGGTGCGTTATCTGGTGGCGAGCCATCTCGACATGTCGGCGGCAATGCGGCGCGACGTGTTTGATCCCGCGAATGTGAAATTGTTCGCGGAAAAAGTTGGCGTACCCGAACGGCTGAAAATGCAGTGCCTGATGACCTATGCCGACATCAAGGCCGTGAACCCGGAGGCCATGACGCCGTGGAAAGCCGATAGCCTTTGGCAGCTCTACATCGCTTGCGCGAATTACCTGAGCCGCAGCGCAGACGAGCGCCTGCACACAGGCAACGACAGTTCCAACCGCGACCACGTGCATTCGCTGGCTCGAGTGGCTGGAAGAAAGATCAACATTTTTCTGGAAGGATTGCCGCAGCGGTATTTGCGAATTCACGGCGTGATGGACATCATGGCCCACGCTGAAATGGCCGCGCGGATCGCGCCGGACGGCGTCCAATTGGATTTAAAGCAGGTCCGTCATTGGTATGAGCTCACGCTGGTCACCGCCGACCGGCCCTTTCTGTTTGCGTCGATCTCGGGAGCGCTCGCTGCGTGGGGAATGAACATCGTAAAGGCAAATGCATTTTCGAATGCAGCGGGCATCGTGGTAGACACTTTCTACTTTACCGACCGCTTTAAAACGCTGGAGATGAACCTTCAAGAGTGGGAGCGGCTGAAGAAAAGCGTCGCGTCGATTGTCAAAGGAGACGCCGACCTGGCGCGGATGCTGCGGGACCGGATGAAATCGGAAAAAGCCGACGGCACGAAGGTCAAGATCGCGACGCAGATTGAATTCGACGATAGCTGCTCCGCGCACAGCACGCTGCTGCAGGTTCTGACGCAGGATCGTCCCGGCCTGCTTTATCGCATGTGCTCGCTGGTTTCGAAACATGAGTGCAATATAGAAATTGCACTGATCGAAACCGAGGGCCAGATGGCAATCGACGTTCTGTATCTGACCTCAGATGGCGCCAAGTTGAATGCGGATCGGCAGGCGGCGTTGGGCAAGGCGCTGCGAGACGAACTCGCAGCGAAATAATATTCATTCCCGCAAATGGAGTTATTGCTGGTCTGCGTAGTATCCGTCTCTGGTCTGCGCAGTCGTGTCTTTGCGTTTCACTGCCAGCGTAATGCGGTGATAGCCGGTTGACGTGCTGTCTTTATCGGGCGTGTAGCCCATGCTGTACTGGGCTCGCAACTCTTCGACAATGCTGCCGTAGACGTCGCCGACCGTTTCTTTCTTAGAGACTTCGAAAAAACGCCCACCGGTTTCCTTCGAAATCCGCTGAAGATTTTTCTTACCCTCGCCATGCGAGGCCTCGTCAGGTCGCTGACTTCCGCGACCACCTCGGCCACCGCCGCCGCCGGGGTATCCACCGCCAGGGGGCCAACCGCCGCCACCGCCTGGCCAACCGCCACCGCTGCGGCCCGGACCGCCCGCATGACGCTGGTTGTCTTCGTGGCGAGGCTCGGCGAAATAAATGGAATACACCACCGTGTCGGAACGTTGCGCGGCCTCGATCGCGCCGTCGAGAAAAGTCTTGCTGCCGTGGTCGACGCCATCCGATAACAAGATCACGACCTTGCGACCCGGCTGCTTCTTCAGGAGTTCATTCGAGGCGAGAAAAACGGCATCATAAAGCTGTTTGCCGCTGCGAGGCGAGTCTGACGCAGAAGGCGAATTTGAGGGATCGTTGGGGTCGTTTGACCGGTCGCGCTCTCCGGGAGACGTAAGCAGATCCAGCGCTGCTTGTAGCTTCGGGCGATCCGGGGTCAAGTCCTGCAGAAGCTCTACTTCCCGGTCGAAGTGAATGAGAAAACCCTTGTCCTTCGGCTGCGCCATCATCTGGTCGAGAAAGCTGCGGCTTGCTTTGCGCTCTGCGTCGAGGACGGCGGCTTGGCTACGGCTGGTATCGACGAGCAGACCCAGGGTGAGCGGGAGGTTCGTTTCCTGCGCAAAGTATTTGATGGTCTGCGGACGACCGTCTTCCTGCAATGTGAAATCGTCTTTGGTAAGGTCGTGGACGATCTTGCCATGTTTGTCACGAACGATGACGGGCAAAGTAACGACTTTGACCGTAGGCCCAAGCAGCACTGCGGAATCCTGAGCCGGCGGCATTTGCGCAGGCGGTGTCGTCGCAGGTGTCGTTTGTCCGGCGATCAGGGAAGACATAACACCCAACATCAACGCAATCAGCGAAGCCGCGCCGATCACCCTCCACCAATTCAAACTCATCGTTTCTTTCTTTGACACGGATCGGATTGATTCATACGTGCATGTGTCTTTCGAATGTGCTTCGTTATCGCATCCGAATCTTCAGCGCGCTGAATTTGCACAACAAAACAGAATACACGGCCATGATCGCACCTGCCCAAGTAGGAAAGGCGATGCTGACGCGGTAAAGAAGGCTTGCCGGGACCGACCGGTCTTGCGTTTCCGGACCGGACTTCGCAGTCGGCATGGGCATCCAGGCAAGCATTATTTGAATCCTGATAACTGGATGCGCTTCGCGGAGTTGCAGTTGCCAATACCCCTGTAAACGACGGGTCAATGCAGGTAAAACTTCGTAAAGGCCCGACGACGCGCAATCGACGATGCTAAAGTTAGAAGATGCAATGTTTACGGCGAACCGGCACCCAAGTGCGCCTCCGTATGACGTTCCTAATCACGGCAGGGGCCGCTTTGGTGTTTGCGGCGCTTCAGGTTTGCGCCCAAGATAAACCGGCCAGCAGTTCGACCGGCCAGCAAATCGCCAAGGCCCTGGGAACGATCAAGAGCATGCAGGCAGATTCGATCACGGTCACCGGATCTGGCGGTGACATCGCTGCGAAGCTGAGCCCGGCGACAAAGATTCTGAGCGTAGCACCGGGAGCAAAAGACTTGAAGAGCGCGGTTCCTCTGCAGCCCAAGGACTTGAAAATTGGCGACTCTGTGCGGGTCCGAGGATACGGCGACGGCGCGGGTATTAATGCGCTCGAAGTGATTGTATTTAAGCAGGCCGAAATGGCCGCCAAGCAACAGCACGACCGCGAAGATTGGCAGAAGCGGGGTGTCGCTGGACCAGTTACCGCCGTGGACATTGCAACTGGCACCATCACGATTTCTTCGGGCGGACTAGGCCCCAAGCGAAGCATCGTCATTCATGTTGGCAAGGATACGATTCTGCGGCGCTACGCGCCGGGCTCGGCGAACTTCGATAGCGCCACGCCAGCTCCCTTTAATCAGATCAAGGTGGGAGATCAATTAAACGCCCGCGGAACGCGGAGTTCCGACGGCAGCGAAATAAGCGCCGAGGAAGTTGTTTCCGGGACCTTTGACTATATCGAGGGGACGATCAAGAGCGTTGATGCCGCGAATAACACGATGACGGTGCAAGATCCTGTGCGCAAGAGCGCGGTGGTGGTAAAGATGTCGCCCGACTCGCTCATGAAGAAACTGCCGCCGGAAATGGCACAACGAATAGCTATGCAGCTGAAGGGTTCCGCCGGCGGCGAAGATAAACCGGCGGCCAATGGCCAAGCCCAGGCTACTTCCGGACATGAAGGGACGGGCGCAAGCGCAAGCGGAGGACAACATAGACAAGGCGCCCCAGATTTTCAGCACATACTGAGCAGCTTGCCGAATAGCACTCTGGCAGACCTGCAGAAAGACGATGCCGTGATGATTGTCGCAGCCGCCAGCGGCGATTCGGGTCCGCTAACCGCGATCAAGGTGCTCGCGGGCGTAGATGTCATCCTGAGGGCGGCGCCGAACCGAAGCGCATCGTCGTTGCTCTCGTCGTGGTCGCTCAGTGCATCTGGCGGAGAAGGTGACGCTGCGCAGTAGTGAAAATCCCAAATCCATCTGATCTGCCTGGAAGGAAAAGGTATACGTTGAAGCATTTATCAGTCTTCATTGCGGGAAGCCTTACTCTGGCCATTCTTATTTCGGCGGCTCTGGCCGCGCCAGCATCGGCGCAATCAGCACAATCGCCAGCCCATGCGTCCGCTTCAACCTCGGCTGCGACAGGAACGTTGCACGGGCAGGTCACGGACCCTTCGGGAGCGGTGGTAGCAAATGCCGCCGTTGGCGTTCTCGTGTCAGGAGGACAAACTCATTCGGCCACAACCAGCAAGACCGGCAGTTACGAAATCGGAAATCTGCCGCCCGGCAACTACACGGTCACTGCCAACGCCCAGGGATTCGCTGTCTCTATTCAGAACGACGTCAACGTAGCCGCTGGCCAGGTCGCGCAATTTAACATCGCGCTTGAAATCAACGTGCAGCAGGAAAAGGTAAACGTCCAGGCAGAAGGTCCCACGCTCGACGTCAACCCTGCGAATAACGCGAGCGCAATTGTGATGACTGGCAAAGATCTGGACGCGCTGCCCGACGATCCTGACGAGCTGCAGGCGGATCTGGAAGCGCTGGCCGGACCTTCAGCCGGTCCTAATGGCGGGCAGCTTTACATCGATGGATTTACCGCCGGGCAGCTGCCGCCAAAGTCGTCGATCCGTGAGATTCGTATTAACCAGAACCCGTTTTCGGCGGAATACGACAAGCTGGGCTATGGAAGAATCGAAATTTTCACCAAGCCGGGCACCGACAAGTTGCATGGACAGTTCTCAATCGTAGGCAACGACTCGGCGTTCAACACGCGCAATCCCTTTCTCGGCGACGCTCCGCAGGCTTCGTATGACTCCGTTATCTATCAGGGAAATGTAGGCGGCCCCATCAACAAAAAGACTTCGTTCTTTGTCGACGCGCAGAGGCGCAATATCGACGAGATCGCCGTTGTTGATGCGCCAATCGGGATTTCGAGCGGGGGCGAGGAAATTACTGATAACGCCAGCGTGCCCAATCCACGCACGCGTACCAACATCGGCCCGCGTATCGATTATCAGGTTAGCCCGAACAATACGCTGACCACGCGATATCAGTACTACCGTGACACGTGGCAGAACGATGGAGTCGGCGGGTTCGTGTTACCGGAAGCTGGCTACGACACAACTTCCACCGAACACACGGTGCAGATCACGGATACGCAAGTCATAGGCACGAAGGTGATCAATGAGTCGCACTTTCAATATCTGCGCGACAACAGCAACCAGAATCCGGTAAGCAATCCTTTGATTACGCTGCCCCCCGGGTTCACCACGGACGCCGCAATCAACGTGCTTGGAGGATTCACCGGAGGACGCTCCAGCGCGGGCTCGCAGGTTGACCATCAGGATCACTACGAACTGCAGAACTACACTTCGATCGCGCAGGGCAATCACTTCGTGAAATTTGGAGGCCGTCTACGGGGGGTCCACGAAGTTAACACCTCGAGCGCGGGATTTAACGGTGTCTTTTCGTTCCCGAGCCTGACAGCGTACCAGGATGCCTATAACGCTCTGGCGGCAGGCGCAACCCAGACAGCGGGACCGAGCCAATTTACGCTCGACGCAACGGAGAGCGGTGTAGTTCCCACCGTTCCGGTCACGGTGGTCGATGCCGGATTGTACGTACAGGATGACTGGAAGGTGCGCCCGAACATTACGCTCAGCGGCGGGCTGCGCTTTGAAACGCAAAATGCCATCCACGACCACGGGGACTGGGCGCCACGGTTGAGTTTTGCGTGGGGACTCGGTGGTGGCGGAAAGAACGCCCCGAAGACCGTGCTGCGCGGCGGTTTTGGACTGTTCTACGACCGGTTTACCCAGAACCTGGTTTTGAATGCGGACCGTTTGAACGGCATAACCCAGCAGCAGTATGCTGTGTCGTGTCAGCCAGCGCCGTGCTCGAATATCGATTTTTTTCCGAACGTACAGCTGCCCCCAGCATCAACTTCACCGATCTACAGCATCGACTCCCATTTGCATGCGCCTTACATCATGCAAACGGCATTTAGCATGGAGCGACAGGTCACAAAGATTGCCAACCTTACGCTTACGTATCTGAACGCGCGTGGCGTGCACCAGTTGATGTCGATTGATATCAATGCGCCTCTACCTGGCACACCGAACTCGGTGGGCGGTCCGCGCCCAAATCCGAATGCGGGCGACATCTACCAGTATTCTTCCGCTGGTGTTTTCCGGCAGAACCAGCTGATCGCGAATTTCAACGTGCGAGCGGGGGCAAAGCTTTCCCTGTTCGGTTACTACGCGTTGAACTTCGCCAATAGCGACCCTATCGGCTCTTCGAATAACGGATCGTTCAGCAACAATTTTCCATCGGACCAGTACGACGTGAAACTGGACTACGGGCGAGCGTCGTTTGCTACGCGGGACCGACTGTTTTTCGGCGGCACGATCGGACTGCCGCGCGGGTTCCGACTGAGTCCGTTTATGATTTTCAATTCCGGCACACCGTACAACGTCACCACCGGGCAGGATTTGGCGGGCGATCTACAGTTCAACGTGCGTCCGGCATTCGCCACCGCGAGTTCCCCAGCTTGTACATTTCCCACTCCCGCAGCCTGCCGCTACACGGTTCCGTCCGGTCCGTACACGCAGATTCCTATCAACTATCTGACGGGGCCGGACAACTTCACGCTGAATTTGCGGCTGGCGAAAAGCTTCGGCTTCGGGCCGGATGTGGGCGGGAGCGCGGGTGCTGCTGCAGGCGGCGGTTCTCGCGGAGGCGGCGGTCCGCGTGGCGGCGGCGCCGGGGTCGGCTTTGGGGGACGAGGAGGGCCCGGCGGATTCGGCGGTCCGGCAACGACCAAACGCTATAACCTGACCTTCAGCGTTAATGCCAGAAACGTCCTGAACAAGGTGAACGACGCGACTCCCGTAGGAGTCATCAGCTCGCAGGATTTCGGAAAGTCCGTGGCGCTGGCGGGCGGTCCGTTCTCGACCGCGGCCGCCAACCGGAAAATTGAACTGCAGGCGATGTTCAGCTTCTGAGTTTCTAAACTTCTGATGTGTGGCGCGGGCGCCCCGCCCGCGAACACCTTCCTGTTAAATGACGCTCTAGGTGGAGTAGTCCGCGTTGATCCGCACATACTCGGCGGTGAGGTCGGTGGTGAGAAACCGTACCGCGTAACGCCCGCGCCCAAGTTGCACACGAATATCGCAGACAGGCTGCCCCAGAATGTGATGCGCTTGTCGCTCGTTGAACGGGCAGGCAACGCCATTGCGGCATACTTTCTGTTTGCCAATGTAGATCTGAACCCGGCTGGGGTCGACGGGCGCACCCGACCTTCCGACAGCCGCAAGGATGCGTCCCCAATTCGGATCAGCGCCTGCCCATGCGGTTTTGACGAGCATGGAGTGGGCAATTGTCCGCGCGACCAGCAACGCTTCTTCCCTGCTGCTCGCCTGTTCAACAAAAAGACAGATGACGTGCTGCACGCCTTCCCCGTCGCTGATGATCTGTTCGGCGAGCGACTGGCACACAGCGTTCAGAGCACCGGCAAACTTTTTTCGCGAGCCCGCATCTTTCAACCGAACGCCGCTCGCGCCACTCGCCAGCAAGAGTACGGTGTCATTCGTGGAAGTGTCGCCGTCGATCGACATGCAGTTTAACGACGAGTCGCAAGCTGCGCGCAGAAGAGGTCGCAACTCGGTCGCACTCGCTTCCACATCGGTAAACAAATATACGAGCATGGTCGCAAGCTGCGGGTGGATCATGCCTGCACCCTTCGCGATTCCCAGCATGGTGACATTACCGGCCCCGGCGCGGAAGCGCGCGGATGCGATTTTCGCCCGTGTATCGGTGGTCATGATGGCATGGGCGAAGGCGAGAACGCCGCGCTGGTTGGCCGATCTCGCGGCGATGAGCTTGGGCAACTGGACCGTGATTTTTTCGGGCGAAAGCGGCACGCCGATGATGCCGGTCGAGGATGGAAATATTTCATTGGCGGACGCTCCGAGCGCGGTCGCCGTTTCACGGCAAATCTGTTGACAGGCCTGAATGCCGACGCGTCCGGTGGCGCAGTTGGCATTTCCGGAGTTCACGAGGACAGCTCGAACACGGTAGCGCGAAGAAAGCAGACCAGCGCGGCCGACCTCCACGGGAGCGGCTACCACGCGGTTCTGCGTGAATAACGCCGCTGCGGTTGCACCCTCGGCGGCCTCTGCCAGCGCCAGGTCTGGCATTCCACTGACTTTAATACCGGCCGGCACGGCCGAAAAAGAAAAACCCAGCGGCAGACGAACTTTCTCTGGAGAGCGGCGCAGCGAGATCATGCGTGAATCTTCAGCCAGTTTGTGGGGGGCGGCAGAATGGCAAATGTGGGCAACTCTCCGCGGACCATCGCGACTTCGTCACAGCGGTAGAGCCGGGGACATTGATAACAATCCTTATGGATCTTATCCGGCAGATCCTGGTGGTTCGCGACTGAAAATCCCATGCGCGAAAAGAATTCCGGGATGCGCGTGAAAAGGCACACGCAACTGACTTTATGTTTTTCCGCCTGCGCTAGAAGCGCTTTCACCAGGCGCCTTCCTCCGCCTACGCTTTGGCTGGCGGGATCGACGGTAATCGAACGGATCTCGGCGAGATGCACGCCGTAGAGATGGAGAGCGCCACATCCGATGATGCGACCCTCGTCTTGGAGGACGACGAAGTCGCGGACGTTCTCGCAGATTTCCGCGAGCGAACGTGGCAGAAGAGTGCCGTCACCGGAGTAGGCCGAAATCAGCGTATGAATCTGCTCGGCATCGGGAAGAACCGCTTCACGCACGCGCATGAGCTACCTCCAGCGTGGTTGCGTTTTTCCTTTTCGGAAGCGCCGCTTCAGGACGCCCGGATTCCGCGTGTTTGGCTAATGCCGCGTCCAGGGCCTTGACCAGTTGATCGACGTGCTTCTTCTCAATGATGTAGGACGGCAGAAAACGCAGTACGGTTTCGTGCGTGCGATTGATGATGATTCCTTTCTGCAACAGCTCTTTGGCAACCGCTTTGGCCAGCTCGGATGAGTCCAATTCAACGGCCTGCATCAGGCCTGCGCCGCGGACATCCTGGATCGATTTATGGATCTTGTCGAGTCCTTCGAGTGCGGCGCGAAAATATTTGCCGAGCGCGCCGACATGCTTTAGCAGCTTTTTCTCCTCATGTAAAAACTCTATCGCGACGGCACAGGTCAGCGGACCTCCGCCAAAAGTCGTCCCGTGCATGCCGGGATGCATGCAGCTGGCAACCCGTTCGGTGGTGAGAATCGCGCCGAGGGGCAAACCGCAAGCCAGCGGCTTGGCAACCGTGACCACATCCGGAAGCACATCGTAGTGCTGATAGGCAAAGTGCCGTCCGGTCCGTCCGAGACCGCATTGAATTTCGTCGAGCAGGAGCAGAGCGCCGCTTTGTCTGGTCAAGTGCGAGGCGAGTTCCAGAAACTCCCGGCTCACCGGGCAGATTCCACCTTCTCCCTGAATGGTCTCGATGCACACGGCGCAGACGGTCGCATCAAATTTTTGTCGCAGATCGTCCGGGTCGTTGAACTTGACGAACTCAACGCCCGGCACGAGAGGAATGAACGGAGCTTGATACTTAGGCTGACCGGTGGTGGCTAACGAGCCGAACGTGCGCCCGTGAAAGGAATTCTCCATCGCCAGAATGCGCGTCTTTGCGCCGGCCTTGGGTCCGGAAGTGTGACCGTTCTTGCTGCCATCATTCTTATCGTTCATGCGCGCGAATGCGCGCGCGAGTTTGAGCGCTCCTTCCCAAGCCTCGGTGCCGCTATTGCAGAAAAAAGCGCGGTCGAGCCCGGAGATTTCCGTAAGCAGGCGCGCCAGCTCTGCCTGATATTCATGGAAGAAAAGATTGGAAATGTGAATCAGCCGGCCAGCCTGGCGTTTGATCGTCTTCTGCACGGCAGGATGGTTGTGGCCGAGCGCGTTGACTCCGATTCCACTCAAGAAATCGAGATAGCGCTTGCCCTCGGAATCCCAAAGATACACGCCTTGTCCGCGCGTAAAAAGAATGGGCTGGCGCTCGTAGGTGGGAAGCAAGAGCTTCGATTCCAAGCGTGAGACAGAAGCCAGGCTCATGCTCTTAAGACCTCCGTACCGCATTCGATCTTTTCAAAATAGAACAGCGGCAGCATTTCGACTTGTGATGCCGGCAGAATGCGTACGCGGCCAACGCCGGACTTGAGGGCCTGAGTGCAGGCTTCGAGCTTGGGCATCATCCCGCCGCTGATCACCGATTCTTCGATGAGTCCAGCAGCTTGCTTCGTGTCCAGACGCGGCATCACTTCGCCGTCGGCCTGTTTTACGCCGGCGACGTCGGTGAGAAAAATCAGCGCGTCGGCTTCGCAGGCAATAGCGCACGCAGCCGCCATCTGGTCCGCATTCACGTTGTAGTACTGACCGTCACCTCCGAGCGCCACCGAGGAGAGCACTGGTATTCCGCCCTCAGCCCAAATGGCTCTCAGCCACCGCGGCTCGGAAAAACAGATTTCGCCGACAAATCCCAGATCGCGTTCCGAGTCCTGTTTTTTTCGGGCGCGAAAAACGCCGCCATCTCCGCCACAAAGACCGATTGCGGGATACCCGGCGGCCGAGATCGCCGCGACCAAACTTTTGTTCACGATGCCGGCAAGCACCATAAGGGCGACATCGCGCGTTTCGGCATCGGTCACACGCAATCCGTGCACGAAGTCGCTCTTCTTTCCGAGCAACTGCAAGGTTCGCGTGAGCGCGCTCCCGCCGCCATGGACCACAGTGACCTGGTGTCCGTCCTCCGCAAGCTGCACTACTGCCTTCGCGCATTTCTGCAACGTCGGCTTGTCCTCGAGCGCCGCACCGCCGATTTTGACGACAATTTTCACTGCAAACCCTCCGCTTCATCCCAGCCATACATCAGGTTCATGTTCTGCACCGCTTGACCGGCCGCGCCTTTCAGCAGATTGTCCAGACAGGAAACCACGATGAGCCGGCGCCCATCGTGCGCCAGACAGAAACCGAGGTCGCAGTAGTTGGTGTGCACGGAAAATTGAATTTCCGGCAGGCTTGACGCAGGAAAAATCCGCACCCACTTCTTTCCCTTATAGAAATCGTGAAAGCAATTCTGCACTTCATCTGCCGTCATCGCTTCTTTCAAATACACATAAATCGTGGACAGGATCCCGCGCGGAATCGGCAACAGATGCGGAGTAAAAATCAATTGGCAAGAATTGAGACGCAACTGCTCGAGGATCTCGCCGGTGTGACGATGCCCGAATACAGAGTAGGCCGAGAAATTGTCGGCTACGGAAACAAAATGGGTGCGCGCCGTAGGTTCTTTGCCAGCGCCAGAAACGCCCGATTTCGAATCGGAGATGATGCCGCGATCGCAGTCTACGATTCCCGCCGATAGCAACGGTGCCAGCGCGAGAATGACCGATGTCGCGAAACAACCGGGATTCGCCACCAGAGCGGCTGAAGGTATGCGGTCGGCGTTGAGTTCCGGTAAGCCATACACGGCGCGCTCAGTAAGTTCCGCCGCGGTTTGCGGGCTGGCATCTTTGAAACCGTAAATGGCGCGATGCTGTTCCTGTTTCAGCCGCCACGCGCCACTGAGATCGACGATCCGCAAGCCACGAGCAATTGCTTCCGGAACAACTTCGCGAGAAAACGCGTGCGGAGTAGCCAGGAATAGCAACTCGACTCCGTGCTGCTCTAGCGCAGACCACGAAAATGGCTGAATCGAAGCCTTAACCGGGAACTTGCCGTTGCCGTTGCCGTTGCCGGAGGTGGGCGGCGATTGCGGTGCCGCTTCGTTCGTGTCCGCGCCGCGTCGTAAAAGCAAAGGTGCGTCAGTGTGTGGATGGCGGACGAGAAGACGAGCGAGCTCGAGGCCGGAATATCCGGTCGCGCCGAGCACCGCCGTCTTAAGTTTCGCTGCCATCAGACACTCTGCAGAGTTCTCCGTTCCTCCCCGGCCCATTGCATAAGCTACTTTCCCCGCGGAGGCATATTTATCCATCATGATGCATAAATATTCATCTATAGTAAATGGTCTGGCGGGGGTGTCAAGTATCAAAATACGGATCGGAAACCCTGGTTCGCTCTTTCGTTTGGTAGACGCCAGCTTCTCAGGCGTTTTTCGAAAGGTTTTCTGATGCCCGCAAGAAGAAATTTCTATTGGACGCCGCCAATCACAGGCGTTTAGTGTGAGGAGCGACTGTGTACCCGCGGACCCGAGACCGGCAAACTGAAGCCCCGCGAAACAACCAGGTGGCGCGTATCGCACCGCCCTTCCCTACGCTGCAAGATTCGGCGAGAATGTTTTACCGCATAGAAACAGGAGCCATGGCATGACGAAGCAAGCGGAGCGGCGCTGCCCGCGTCGATCATCATTATTGTCATTTTCATTTCCATCCATTCTGGTCGTCCTGCTCGCCACCGCGATGCTGGTGAGTCTGACGGTGTCCTGCCGGGCCGACGACCAGCCCAAGCCGGACCCTGCAGGGATCGCCACCGGCGATAAAACGAATGCCGCGGATGCCGCCGGCAACACTTTTGTCGTTTCCGAGCCTACCGACAAATCGGCGCCCGATTATGCTGCGAGCAAAAAAGCGTTTGATGACTATCAGGCGCAAGCGGCGAAGGAACCACTCGCCATCAAGCTGGCGGATAGTGTCGGCCACGTTCGCGTAGCTACCAATTTCGCCTGGACGCTAAATACGGGCTACCTGGTCTTGTTCATGCAGGCAGGGTTTGCCCTGCTCACCTGCGGACTGGTGCGCAAGAAGAATGTTGCGCACTTGATGATGCTGAATTTTGCCGCTTACGTGTTCGCCTTTCTCGCCTACTATGCCGTCGGATATGCCTTTCAGTTCGGGGCGGTCGCCATCAATGCCGCGCCGACCAACCTGGGTGGCATCCCCATGCTGAATAAATTTCTGATCGGCAGCGGGCAGTGGGGATTTGTCGGCGGTAAGGGTTTTTTCCTGGTTGGTCCGGCGTATGACAGCGCCAGCAATTGTCTGACTCTGTTCGAAGTCGTGTTCATGGAGACGGCCGGATACATCATTGTCGGCGCCATTTGTGAGCGCATCACGTTCTGGGCATTTCTGCTGTGTGAACTTTTTATCGGCGCGATTCTTTATCCCATTTCCGGCTGCTGGACCTGGGGTGGCGGTTGGCTGTCGCAAGTCGGATCGACGCTAAATCTCGGCCATGGGTATGTCGACTTTGCCGGATCGACCGTGGTTCACGCGGTTGGTGGTTTCGCCGCGATGGCTCTGGCGATCATCCTCGGCCCGCGGCTAGGGAAGTATGGACCGGGTGGCAAGATCCGGGTTTTCCCTGCGCACAATATCGTTTATGTCGTGACCGGAACGTTCATTCTGCTATTCGGCTGGATGGGCTTTAATCCGGGCTCGACGCTAGGAGCGACCGACCTTCGCATCTCCGTGGTTGCCGTCAACACCAATCTGGCCGCGGTAACGGGATCGGCGGCGGCTATGCTGCTCTGGTATTTCCTATTCGGCAAGCCCGATATCACTATGGCATGCAATGGAATGCTCGCGGGTCTGGTCGCAATCACCGCTCCTTGCGCATTTGTCTCTCCGACAGGCGCGGTCGTCATCGGCGTGCTGGCTGGATTGCTGGTGTGCGGAGGAGTGATCTTCAACGACCGCGTCCTCAAGGTCGACGATCCCTGTGGAGCGATTTCAGTGCACGGGTACTGCGGCTGGCTGGGCGCGGTCAGCGTGGGCATCTTCGCCGACGGCACGTATGGCGCCGGATGGAACGGCGTCGGAACGGCTTCTTATCTGGGGCACGCGGGTCAGGGAGTGACGGGCCTGCTTCACGGCGACATGCGGCAGTTTCTGTGTCAGCTTATGGGAGCGACTCTGTATGCCATCTGGGCTTTCGGCGCAACTTACGTTGTTTTCTGGTGCGTCAACCGAGCGAAAAGCATGCGCGTGGCGCCCGAGGTGGAAGAAGAGGGACTCGATGTGCCGGAGTTCGGGATGGCGGGATATCCGGAGGACGCGGCGCTTCCGGCTGGATACTAGCGCTGTAATTCTGCGATTGCGCTCTACATCTTCAGTCGCAGGTCGCGCGATGTTCCGCCCGCTGCGGGAACATAACACTGCAGCGTGTAATCCATGACCATACGGTCGGCGTTAAAGCGCCAGCCGAGAGTCCGGATGGTGTGCTTCATACGCTTGATCCAGCCGCGCGGAAGACCATCGCGATCGCGTTGATAGTAAAGTGGAATCACTTCATCGCGGAGGACGCGCATGAGATCATCGCCGTCTCGCGTGTCGTGGACATTCATGTCGGAGTGAGTTCTGCCGTTCCCAATGGCGAAACCATTCATGCCGTCGTAAGCTTCCGCCCACCAGCCATCGAGAATCGAGAGATTCAAGCCACCGTTCAAAACGACCTTCTGGCCGCTGGTTCCCGAGGCTTCGAGCGGGCGCCGCGGGTTGTTCAGCCAGACATCGACACCCTGGGTTAAATGGCGGCCCACGTTGATGTCGTAATCTTCGATGAAAACGATTTTGTCGGAAAACTGAGAATCGCGCATCAACTGGGCAATCTGCTGCAGCACGCGCTTACCAGGCTCGTCGAGCGGATGCGCCTTCCCGGCAAATACAAATTGCACCGGACGTTTCGGATCGTTGACCAGACTCGCCATTTTTTCGATGTCGGCCAAAATCAGGTTGGCGCGCTTGTAGGTCGCAAACCGGCGCGCAAAACCGATGGTGAGCGCATCGGGACTGAGTGCGCGTTCCAGTTGCTGCAGCACATCACGAGGCTCGTCGCGGCGCGCGGCTTGTCTGACAGCACGGCGGCGCACGAATTCGATCATCCGTGACTTCAGGTTGAAGTGGGTCTCCCAGAGTTCGCCGTCATCGACGTTCTCGATGCCATCCCAGATTTTGGCTTCGCTGCTACGGAGATGCCATCCCGTGCCAAGATGGCGATCGTAGAGCCGGAACATCTGTGGCGCCAACCAGGTGGGAACGTGGACACCGTTGGTAATGTGCCCAATGGGGACGGCATCTTCCGGTTTCCCCTGAAACAGATTGGTCCACATCGCGCGTGAGACTTCACCGTGCAGCGAGGAAACCGCGTTGGCGCGTCGCGAAAGCCGCAGACCAAGCACGGTCATACAGAAACGCTCGTCGCTCTCGGGATCCTCGCGGCCCAGCGCCATGAAACCTTCTTTGGAGAGGGTGAGCGCCTCGCGCAGAGGCCCGAGGTGTTCTTCGATCAGATCGGCATCGAAACGATCGTGGCCGGCTGGAACCGGAGTGTGGGTGGTGAAGACCACTTCACGAGCAACGCGGGGCACGGCTTTCTCAAAGCCGATACCTTCCTCTTCCATTCGTTGGCGAATCGCCTCCAGGACGGCGAATCCGCTGTGTCCCTCGTTCAGATGAAGCACTCCGGGAGTGATGCCCAGCGCTTTCAGCGCGCGCAGACCGCCCACGCCGAGCAGCAGTTCCTGGTGCACGCGCACCCGGCCGTCGCCTCCGTATAAACGCGAGGTCAGTTCGCGGTCCTCGGGAGTATTGCCGTCCACATCGGAGTCAAGGAGAAGCAAATCACAACGGCCCACCTTCACGCGCCATACTTTTGCGTAAATCGCGCCGTGACGGGTATCAACCTGGACCAAGACCGGCCGGCCGTTGATCCCGATGGCCGTTTCCATGGGAAGCTGGCTGACGTCCGTCTCCAGATATTCTTCGCGCTGCCAACCGTCGCGATCGAGGCGCTGACGGAAATATCCCTGACCGTAAAAGAGACCCACGCCAACGAGGGGTATCCCAAGATCGGAAGCGCTCTTGATATGATCGCCGGCCAGAACTCCCAGACCTCCGGAGTAGACCGGCAGAGATTCGTGCACGCCAAATTCGGCGGAGAAATACGCCACCGGGCGAGGCCGCAAAATTCCGGCATGGCGCGCGCCCCAGGTGCGTTCCGCATCCTCGTACTCGCGGAGGCGCCGGTAGGCGTAGTTGATCCGGCTGTGCAGCGCGAGCTCATTGGCGCGCGCTTCCAGTTTGGGAAGAGGATACTCGCTCAGCAACGCGACCGGACTGTGGTTGAGCTGGCTCCAGCGCAGTGGATCAATGTCGCGGAACAGGCCTGAGGCGTCGTGGTCCCAACTCCACCACATATTGCGGGCCAGGGCCCACAGCCGCTCCTGGGCGGGCGCGATAAAACGGTCGAGTGTGCGCGCTTCGCTGACCACGTGCGCCACGCGGTTCGCGGCTTCCGTCAGCTGACGAATCTCGTTTTCTGGGAAAACCCGCGCCTCCGCCGTTTGCACCACCAACACTCCCTGCAGAACGCCGCGATCGATAAGAGGAACTCCGAGGAAGGATTGATAGAGGTCTTCTCCTGAGTCGGAGAAATATTTAAAACGGGGATGATTCCTGGCCTGTTCCACGGCCACCGGACTGACCTGTTCGGCGACCAGGCCCGCGAGTCCTTCGCTAACCGCCATACGCAGCTTGCCGACGCACTCCTGGCGCAACCCTAGTGTCGCGGCCAGAACCAGATTGGCGCGATCGGGCTCGAGCAGGTACGCCGAACAAACGTCGGTGCCAAACCGTCTGGCAATCAAGGCGACGACGTTCATCAGGGTCTCGGCTGGCTTGCCCGGCTCCGCCGCCAAGTTCGCGATTTCCTGCCATGTCAGCACATAGCTGGCATCAAGCGAGCAAACATCAGGGTTCTGGTCCTGAACTAGCTCATCCGATCGATCCAAATCTTGCCCCCACTTGCTCGAAGTATTAGAGGTTGCACACCCGACCGGGTTCAATTCCGGCCACTCAAGAGACATCCTGGAGCCACCCCTAGAACATTCTATCGGTAGCAGACGCAGCGTCTCCACATTGTCGATGGGTCCATCGATTACTACGGTGCAACTAGAATGGCGTGAGGTCGCGCATTTAGACCCATGCTATTGCCAACACTCAACAAAAGAAAAGACTTTAACCTCCGCAGCGTTTCAAGTCCAACTCGAATTGTTAATGGAATCCATCGGCGACGGTAGTTTGGCGACCATAGCTCGAGAGAGTAAAAAAGAAGCGCGCCGCGTCCAACCCCAGAGGGGTGGAACGCGGCGCGCAATCTATGCCACGATCAGCGCCAGCTATTCGCCGCTCGTCTGTGCCGGATGCAACACTCGGAACGTGCTGCCCCCATTGGACCACACGAGCACCAGCGCGTCCTGACCTGCCGGTACGCTCGACAGCAGGTTTGCCACCTCGGATGCGGATTTCACGGAATGCCGATCGACTTCCATGATCACGTCCCCACGTTGCAAGCCAGCATTGTCTGCCGAACTGCCGGGTTGGACGTCCTCAACGACTGCGCCGTGGACCCCCCGCAGATTGTCAGATTGTTGCCCGTCAGATTGCTGCCCGTCGCCCTGCAGTTGGTTGCGAACATCGGGAGTCAAGTCGGCGAGCCGCAGACCCCAGCGGCCCTTCCCATGATCGCCGCCAGCGACTTCCGTGCCTTTATCGCCGCCGAGCACTTCGAGGGTTACGGGGACGCTAATCGTCTTATTGTCGCGTGCCACCTCGAGGTGAATGGTGTCACCCGGCCGCTTCTGTCCGACCAGCATTTGCAGTTGACCGGCGTCGGTCACCGGCTTGCCGTCGAGTTCCGTTATGACGTCGCCCGTTCGCAGTCCAGCTTTTGCTCCCGGCGCGCCCGGTTGAACGTCGCTCACCAAAGCTCCTTCGGCTTTTTTCATCTGAAAGAACTTGGCATTGTCGGGAGTGACGTCGGCGATCTGAATTCCGATAAATGCGTGCGTCACTTTTCCGTCACGAATCAGGGTCTCGACCGTCGGCTCAACAATCTGGGCTGGAATTGCGAAACCCATACCGGAGAACGATCCCGAGGATGAAATCAGGAAAGTATTGATGCCGATCAGTTCGCCGCGCGCGTTCACCAGCGCTCCACCGGAGTTTCCGGGATTGATAGCCGCGTCAGTCTGAATGAACTCACCCGGCTTGCGGCGATCGCTCACGTCAGGATTCGGACGGTTCAGAGCGCTGATAATCCCGCGCGTTACCGTGAAACGATACCCGTAGGGATTTCCGAACGCCAGCACCGTCTGTCCCGGATGCAGGTTGGCCGAGTTTCCCCATGGAACGCTGGGCAAGCTCTTTCCATCAACCTTGATGACCGCGAGATCCGTCAGCGGATCGGCGCCCACCAGCTTCGCGGACATCACTTCACGGTTGCTCATCGTGACCCGAATGTCGACCGCTCCATCGATCACGTGATTGTTGGTGACGATGTATCCGTCGGGAGAGATGATCACGCCGCTGCCCAAGCCATGCTCCATTCTGTTCTGGGGCTGTGACGGGATGCTGAACTGCCGGCCGAAAGGTCCGCCCGGACCGAAAAATTGCTGCATGTCGGGCGTGCCTTCCTGTTGACTTTCCTGCGCATTGCCCTTCGACACTACTGTCACGTTCACTACTGCCGGCGTGACTCGTGCCGCGAGTGTTTCCATTGCCTGATCCAGAGTGAGCAACGCTGCGACGCTGTTGTCATCGAGCGGGGCTGCCGCCGGAGCTGGCGTTGGAGCTGCCGCTGCCGTCGCCGACTTCGCGAAATTGAATGTTGCAACCGACCCCACGACCGCGATGGCAAGTAAGGCCACCGTCAGACGACGGGTCAACAGGTTCTTACAATTTGCTTTACAACTTTCTAGCCACATCTTCATTTTTCTTCTCCTTAGAGTTCGACCAAAAAAGTTCAAGCTATATCCAACAACTAATGATGTAGTTGTTCAGGGCAAAAAATTTTTGCCCCTAGATCGAATTCGTGACCGGCATTCTCGCCAGACGTTCCTGCACTCGACTCACCAACATCACGCGCCATACCTGTACGCTCCACACTGTCGAATTGGAGGTTCTGTACTGTGTGGCTTCAAAAAAGACAAGAGTCTGAAATTGCGGCACAATTTCCTGATCCGTATCGGCGCTGATCGCAACTACGCGCCCACGCGTAGGCTTCGCGCGGAGGGCTGCAACCTCGGCGTGCACAAAATTCCGACTTGCCACCATCGCGCGCGACACTCTAGCTGAGCGTCCCGGCAACGATTCTTCCACTCGCAGTCCGGCTGGAATGACCGTAGGGTTCGCTAATTTGGCATCTTGATGTTGCAAGGGAGTCAAATGCGACCTCGACAATGAGGCCGGCGTAACCGTGGCCGAAAGCGCACGATCGGCGTTGTTCAACGCCACACCCTCATCAAAGCCAACAAATTGCGGCGCAACCGGAAGCACCGCTAGGCAAATGAGCGAAAAAGCTCCCACTATCCCAAGCGCCGGTTTCCAGACCCGCGTAGCCATGGGACGGTTGGCGTCGAGAATCCGCGCCAGCCGGAGCGAAGCCTCTCGCGCCCGGTCAATGGCAGCCTGCGCCATCGACCATCGTTTATCCCCAAAACTCTTCTCCAGGCGATGCGCCAGACTCTTTTCTAAGAGCGAGACCAGGCAAGTGGCGTATCCATGCGGGTTCGAGGTTTCGGCCAACACAGCATCGTCACATGCCATTTCACGTTCCACCGACAGCCGGTTATCGATCCACCACACGGCAGGATGAAAGAAAAATACAGCGCCGACAATCTTCTGAATGAGGTTGGTCCAGTCGTCCCCGCGCCGTAAATGCGCGAACTCGTGCAGCAGGATCACGTTGAGATCTTCGGGTAACAGTTCGCGCAACACCCAGGTCGGAAGAACGATGGTCGACTTCCAGAAACCGATGGCGGCTGGCACACGCACCGCATCAGACGTGGCGATAGTTATGCGACCTGAAGCGGCGATGGTCTCAACCGTCTTTCGCACAGTTGGATCAAGATCGGTTAAGTCGATGACACTGCAACTCTGGCGCAGGCTTCGCAGGCGCCAAAAACCAAAACCGAGGCGTGCCATCGCCATGCAAGCCCCAAAGAACCAAATAAGGAATATGACAACCGTCCACCGGGCGGGGATGTTGATCGCGGGCCGCATGCTTCCCCATGCGCCCGGCGACATCCCCGCCACCCATATTGTCTGACCCCGGCCGAACGCGGCCAATACGGGGAGGGCCGCGACCGCTACCAGCGCCAGGAACCAGACGGCAAACCGTGTCCCGGAACTTTGCTTGCGCAAAACACGCAGCAGCGCCCAGGCAAAAAACGCGATCAGCAATCCTTCGGGGAGCGCGTTGAGAATCCGCTCGATCGAGGTCTGGGCCAGGGTCTGCAAAGAAAGCCAGTTCATTTTGCGTTCTTCCGGATCGGATCTTTATTAACCAACATGTCTCGCAGGCGTCTGATCTCCTCCTGCCCAATTCCCTGGTCTTCGAGAAGGTTCAGGACCAGTTGTTCGTGCGAATCCTTGAAGAAGCGGCCCACTAGGTGGCGGATTTCCGAGCGTGTCGCTTCGGTTCGTCCTACGAGCGGCGTATAGACGTGCGCCCGTCCATCCTTTAGATGCTCCAGATAACCCTTCCTCTCCAGCACGCGGATGGTCGTCAGAACTGAGTTGTAGGCCAAAATGGGAGTTTCGGCAATCGAATCAAGCACTTGCTGGACCGTGCCCGATCCTTTCACCCACAACACGTTCATGATCCGAAGCTCCGCTTCGGTCAAAGTTCCCGATTGTCTCGGTGGCACTCGGACTCCCTCCTGCACGTTAGACGCTCGACCCAGCGAAAGGTAACTAATCATTTAGTTGCAAGCTGAAAGTCGGGGGTTGCATGGCCAACAAACTCAAGCAATTGATTGCTTGACTGCATAGCAACCAGGTGAACCCAATGGGAGGTAGAATTCTTTTACAAATCGGGTTTCGTGTAGCTACGATTTGGAACTTCGTGTTATCTATTCGCAGCGTTTTGAGGAGAACTTCTGGCGCTTTGTCCAATCACAACCGCTGCCCCCAAGGACGCGGAATCCGAGGCCGGGTCGCTAACGCTCGGCAACGCGAGACCTGCCATCCGGCCTGGATTGTCGAATCTTTTCAATGATGCTGGGGATAACCTCCGCTACCGCGTTGTTGCAATCTACGGAATTTTATTCGCCTTCAACCTGGGCGCGTGGATTTGGGCCGGCATTGCCTTCCATCGCTACCCGGTGCTCCTCGGAACCGCGCTTCTTGCTTACAGTTTTGGCCTGCGTCATGCCGTGGACGCGGACCACATTGCCGCCATCGACAACGTGACCCGCAAGTTGATGCAGGAGGGAAAACGGCCGGTCGCGGTCGGCTTCATGTTCTCGCTCGGGCACTCGACGGTTGTCGTTCTCGGCTCAGCGGCCATCGCGGGAGCGGCGCTCGCACTGCAACATCGGTTCGATACCATCAGAAACGTAGCATCGGTTGTCGGCACGCTGATTTCAGCCTTCTTTCTTTTCGCAATCGCCCTGGTGAATCTCATTGTTCTGCGGTCGATTTACCGGACGTTTGTAAGGGTCCGTCGCGGCGAGCCTTACGTGGATGAGGATTTTGATCTACTTCTCGGCAGCCGCGGATTTCTCTCCCGATTATTCCGCCCTGTGTTTCGTATGATCGGCCGCAGCTGGCACATGTATCCGCTGGGCGTTTTATTTGGTTTGGGATTCGATACCGCGACCGAGATTGGCCTGTTGGGGATTTCCGCGGCGGAGGCGGCTAAGGGCCTGTCGTTTTGGGCGATCATGGTTTTCCCCGTACTCTTCGCCGCCGGCATGTCGCTGATCGATACCACCGACAACATCCTGATGCTGGGAGCGTACGGCTGGGCATTTGTGAAACCTATCCGCAAGCTCTATTACAACCTCACCATCACCTGTGTTTCCGTTGTGGTCGCACTGGTCGTCGGGGGCATCGAGGTACTCGGACTGTTGGGCGAACATTTTCACCTCCAGGGATGGTTTTGGATTGCAGTGGTCCGCCTCAACGACAATTTCGGCACCCTTGGCTTTTTCATCGTGGGCCTGTTCGCGCTGAGCTGGATCGTATCGATTTCCTTCTACAAGTGGCGCCGCTTTGACGATCTCGAACCCGGCATTTGACTGTGGCCTGGGACGGGTTAAACGCGACCCTGGCGGATGATCGCCTCGTCGACGAGCGCCTCGTCCAAAAGGATAGTTTGCCTAATTCGTGCGCTGACCTATAACGATCAAGAGGTCAGCTTGACGTTTTCAGCAAGATCGGCCGCCGGTTGGCTGGCCATCGGCATCGCGGCGTTCATTGTGCCGCGTTATGCGCTGCCCCAGAGCGAACCTGAGACCGGACAAAATAGCGGCCACAATCCCAGGCACCTGGGGTCAGTCTACGTTCCCCTCGATAGTTGGATTTATCCAGCCCTTGATCGTCTGGCTGCAATGGGGTACCGGGAGCCAGGATTCGCTGGCATGCGCCCCTGGACTCGCATGGAATGCGCGCGCATGATCGATGAATCGAAAGACGTTCAGGGAGCTCGGCTGTTCTTGAGCGACGACGGAGTGGAACTGCTAGACCGCCTGGAAGAGGAATTTTCCTATGAGCTTGGACTGCAAGAGGGTACTCGCAACCTGAACGCGAGCCTTGAGTCAGCCTACGCTCGCGGCGTATCCATCAGTGGGCCCGACTTGGCCGACAGTTATCACTTCGGCCAAACCGTTTCTTATGACTTCGGCCGCCCCTTTGAACGGGGAACAAATGCTCAGGTGGGTAGCGCCTTTCGGGCTGAGGCCGGACTCTTCGCACTGTACGTCCGGGGCGAATATCAGCACACGCCGTCCGCTCCCCCAGATTCGCTGGCAGTCCGCGATGTCATCGCGCTCAAAGATAGTATTCCTGTTCCTCCCGACGTCGGCATTAACGGAATCAACCGTCCACGATTACTTGATACTTACATCGTGATGAATTTGAGCCCACTGAAGCTCGACAAATTTCAGCTCTCGGTGGGCAGGCAAAGTCATTCCTGGGGTCCGGGTCTCGGCGGCTCCTTCTTGCTGAGTGATAACGCCGAGCCAGTTGACATGGTTGAAATCGTCAATCCCACTCCGATCCGTCTGCCCTGGATCTTGAAGTTTCTGGGGCCGGTGCGGAGCGATCATTTCCTCGGTCGACTCGCAGGCCGAACGGACCATCCCAGCCCATGGTATTACGGTCAAAAAATCACCATCAACCCTCTGCCCTGCTTGGAAATCGGATACGCCCGCACCATGACCATCGGCGGGAAGGGAGGAGATCCTTTTACTCTGCACAACTTCCTTCTGAGTCTGTTCGGTCAAACGAGCAACAAGCTTCCCGGGCATTCTGTTCCGGGAGATAACGACGATGAAATGGATTGGACCTTTTACGTCCCCAAGGTGCGGAACTACATCATTCTCTACGGTGAGGTCTATGCCGAGGACGATTTCGTCGCCTGGCAGCGGCCGGCGTCGGCTCCATTCCGGCCGGGCATCTACATTACTCGCATTCCGGGCGCGCCGAAATTCGATCTTCACATCGAAGCCGCCAACACAGAAACTCCCGGCTGGAAGAGCGGGACCCACGGAAATGATGGCCAGTACGTTTACTTCGACAACGACTATCATGAGGCGAACACCAACAACGGCTTTCTGATGGGCAACACTGTCGGCCGCAACGGCCAGACCATTCAAGGCTGGCTGACCTATTGGCGGTCAGCGGTAAATACTTTCCAACTCATGTACAAGAATAATTATGTCGATCCAGCTCTCATTCCGGGAGGCGGGCGCTGGCAGGATTACTCTTTGCGCAATGAATTCCACTCGACGTCTGGAATGTACATCAAGAGCCAAATTCAGTATGAGCACATCACGCACTACCCATTGCTTTTCAATGGACCACGGCAAAATTTGACAGCCATTGTGGAGTTGGGCTTCATTCCGCATGGCGCAAAAAGTGGCTCAAAAAGATGAGGAAAGCGTTGCCGATCGCGGTGGTGCGATTAGATTCCCAGCAGGTTGATTTGCAATTTGGTGTACCCGTGTTCGCGCGCCCACAAATCGAGAGGAGTTGTCGCGATCTCATCGACAACGGGAACCGCCAACCCCGTCTTCGTTAAATCGATCGTCTTCAGATAAGTGTGGCAGGTATCGCAGACGTCTACGCGGACGTGCGCGATTTCAGGTGCAGAATAAAACGCCATCTGCGGCTCTCTTTCTTCACCGCATGCCGGACAATAGATTCGTCGAAAAGCCCATTCGTACGCGCAGAGGACGCAAATTAGCGACTTTTTCCCGCCGTCGCCCTCGCTCCGTAAGACTCCAGCGACAGGCTTGCCGCCGCAGAACGGGCAGGTAGACGGAGTTCCGTCCAGACTCGCGGTTTCGCGGTGGTCGGCAAGATATTCGGCATAGGGTTGAAGAAACATCCATGCCAGCGAGCGATCGGGATAGGACGGATCGTCCCCATTGCTGCCGTTGATCGGGTCAGCGCCTTGTGCTGCCGCATTCAATTCGAGATCCCCGTGCCAGAAGTCTTCAATCGCGTGCTGCCATCCCGCGGGGCCTTTCTGCGCCAAGCCGGCGGCAGCCTCCGCGAGCGCCGAGGGGGCAATTTGCTGGATCACGTTGAGGAATCCGGAAAAGTGGGGCAGAAGAAGAAAAAGATCCAATTCATCGCGCAGCGGCCGGTCAGCGGAAATCTTCGGAGTGCTGGCAAGAGCTTTCTGGATTTCCGTGTACAAGTTCTTTTGAAAGGTTGCAATACGCGAGTAATAACGCAATCCTTCGGCGGAGAAGGGATACGTCGAGGCCAGTTCATCGGCGCGACGGATGCGACGATCCCACTTCGGATCGATCGTTGTTCCGACCGTTGTTCGGATCATTGTCCCGATCGAGGTTCAGAACGAGGCTGGGATCCGGGGTTGGGTCGGGCTCCGGTGATCTGGTAATACCATGTTCGATGAAACGTCCACGCCCATGCGCGTGTGACATATCCGCTAATCATCGATCCAAAACTGCCTTCTTCCAGTACCGCACTCATGTAGACATGGATCAAAAAGAGTCCAATCGTAATCAGCGCCACGCTGGCGTGAACCAGAATGGCGGCGTAGCGCAAGAAGCGCAAGCTCCACGGGAGCGTCTCGGTGAACCACAAGACGACCCCTGAGAGCAGTAGGAGGATCACACCATAGAAAATTCCCCAGAAGAACAGCTTTTGCCCATAATTGAAACGCCCAACTGGAGGCAATTTGTCATCTTCATTTTGGATGTAATCCGGGATCGCCTTGGCCCAGGCGCGATCGGAGGCGTTAATTTCCATATCGCGGCGCCACTCTGCGAACGTCCAGCACACTGACGCCGTAAACACCAATCCGAACCACGGATGCCACAACCTCGCCACTGGGCCGCCGCCCACAACCGCGGCCAGCCAATACAGGTAGGGTGACCAGAACGCTAAGCCAGTCATCAGCAGGTAGATATAAGAGAGAGCACCGATCCAGTGATTTACACGCTCCGTGAGCGTGTATCGAACGATCTTCTCCTCATCTTGGTGAGCGGCACTGGAGCGCGAAACGGCGTCGGTCGTCATACACGCCTCTCATTATTCACTACTTCACCTGGCGGAATTGGTTCTTCTTTCTTCGGCCCAAATCGCATGTAATGCATCGCCATGCCCAGGATTCCGCCGACTATCGCTATATTTCCCAGCCACTTCAGCGGAGTTTTCCACAATCGCACAGACAGAGGAACGTGAGGATCCCTGGGCAGCCCGCCATACAACTCTGGATTCTTGGCATCGTGCAGAACATAGATGACATGCGTTCCCCCGACTCCCGGAGGGTCGTATACTCCCGCGTCGGCGAACCCGGAAACATCCCGAAGCTGCTTTGCCCGCGTTTCCCCCAGCTCCTTCATCTCGGCCTTCGTCCCAAAATGCAGGCATCCGGTGGGGCAGGCTTTGATGCAAGCCGGTTCCAGTCCCTGCGAAACGCGGTCATTGCACAGCGTGCACTTGAAAACCCTGCGAGTCGTCGGGCTGAATTTGGGGATGTTAAACGGGCATCCCGTGATGCAATATCCGCAACCGATGCAATTCGCTTCCTGGAAATCGACGATGCCATTGGCATACTGAACGATGGCGCCATCCGCCGGACAGGCCGCCAAACAGCCCGGATCGGCGCAGTGCATGCACTGGTCTTTGCGCATCAGCAGCATCATGCTGCCGTCGGCGCGCTCGTGTTCGTTGAACTTGATCAGGTTCCAGTAATTCCATGCCGTTTCCGGCATCGTCTGGTAACTGTTGTCGAAGGTAGTCTCGGTGAAGGTGTAACCATTCCATTCGAGGCACGCCACTTCGCACGCTTTGCAGCCGATGCACGTGGTGGTGTCGACCAGCTTGCAAACAGTGAACTCCCGGTTCAACCCTTCACCCGCAACGGCCCCGGCGTGGCCCGAAATCCGGATTATTTCTGTTGAGGCCTGGCTCATTGTCGTTCCTTGTGCAGCTCTCCGATGTCGCTCCCTATGCCTTCTCGATTTTCACGAGGAAGCCCTTGGATTCAGGGGTGTGAGCATTCGGATCGGTGACTGCCGGCGTCAGCAAATTTGCCGGTGTCCGTGCATTTCTTCCCTCATCCTCGTCGATGCCACGGAAGCCCTGGTGAATCGGCAACCCGATCTGATAGACCTTCTTGCCGTCGATCATCATGGGTTTCAGCCGACGCGTGACAAAGGCTTTCGCGATATACGTTCCCCGCGCACTGATGACCTTGATCTTATCGGTCCCGCGAATCCCTTTTTCGTCCGCCAATTCCACCGGAATCTCCACGAAGGGTTCGGGGATCAACTGCACGTTCATCGGATTATTTTTGGTCCAGTAGTGATACTGCTCGGTCAGCCGATAGGTGGTGCAGACAATGCTGTATTCATCGGGCGATCCGAACTTGTCATACGGTGTCTTGAATTTCTTCACCAGCGGATTATTCGACTGCTCGGGGTGAAATGGATTCTTGATCGGGCTCTCAATGGGTTCGTAGTGCTCGGGGAACGGCCCGTCCGCGAGGACGCCGATCGGCGCGAACAGGCGCCCGATGCCTTCCGGATTCATAATGAACGGCCCCATATGGTCTTTTGGATGGGAATCGGGTTTGAAGTCGGGCACGTCGTTGCCAACCCACTTCCCTGCCGCCTCGTTCCACCAGACTTGCTTGCGATCCGGGTCCCACGGCTTCCCCTCCAGATTGCAAGAGGCACGATTGTAGAGCACGCGCCGGTTGGCTGGCCACGACCACGCCCAGTTGGGATAAACGCCCATCCCCGAGGGATCCTCAGTTCCACGCCGTTGGATTTGCGCGCCGGCTTCGGTCCACATACCGGAATAAATCCAATTGCCACACATCGTCGTGCCATCGTCTTTTAGCCACGCAAATCCCGGCAACTGCTGCCCAGCCTTGATCACCTGCCCGGTTTTATCGTCTTTCAGATCGGCCAGCGCCTTGCCGTTCAGTTCCATGGCGACTTGGGTAAGCGGAGGATGGGCCGCGTCTGCATAGGCCCAACTCAGATTCAAAATTGGGTCGGGGAATTTTCCGCCGTCTTTCTTGTAGAGAGCGCGGACGCGCAAGAAAATCTGCGCGACGATGTCCTGATCGAGCCGCGCAAGTCCCGGAGGCGGAACAGCGGCATATTTCCACGTGACCCAGCGCGCGGAGTTGGTCATGCTACCGTCTTTTTCCGCAAAACCCGCGCACGGCAGACGATAAACCGTGGTCTTGATGTTCTTCTGCTCTTCGGCGGTAATCCCAGGCGCTCGCCAGAACTCGCTGGTTTCGTCTGGATAGATTTCGCCCACCACCAGCCAGTCGGCCTTCTTGAGCGCATTGATGTTCTTGTCGGTGTCCGGACCGATCATCACTCCGTTCATGCCGAAGGCCAGCATGCCCTTGACCTTGCCGTTGTACATGTCGTCCCAGATGTGGGTCCATGAATAATCGCGGTCAAATTTGGGCAGGTAGTCGAAAGCAAATCCATTTTCTTTGGTGGCCGCGTCGCCATACATCGCCTTGAGCAGTGACACCATGAATTTTGGCGTGTTCTGGTAGTAGTTCATCGAATCCCACGGCGACGGTTTAGAAGCTGTCGGCGTGGTGCGCTTCAGAAAAGCCGCCAGATCGGTGTCGGCGGGAATGGGAGCTTTCAGGTATCCGGATAAAGAATCGAACAGACCGGCCATGTCCGTAGCGCCCTGAATATTCGAATGGCCGCGAAGCGCGTTCACGCCGCCACCCGCTCTGCCGACGTTGCCGAGGAGGAGTTGGATCATCGCGGCGGTGCGGATGATTTGCGTTCCGAAAGTATGCTGCGTCCAACCGACCGCATAAATGATGGTCGCGACTTTCTTCATGTCGCCGTCTTTGCGGACGGAGGTAAACAGGTCGACGGCCTTCAGGTACTGGTCCTTCGGGATACCGGTGATGCGTTCGACGGCTTCGGGCGTGTAACGCGAATATTGCTGCCGCATCAACTGGAACACGCAGCGCGGATGCTGCAGTGTCAGGTCGTAGGCGACATTTGGCGGCAACGCGGGCGGCGGCGCAGGTGTCGGCGCTGTTGTCGAGGGATGACCAGCGGCCGACGTCGTGTTCGCGTGAGCGGCCGTCGCAGGAGAGTCAGTTTTGCCGCTGGAATCTCCGCCCTCCTCATAATTCCAAGTGGTTTTATCGTAAGTGGACGATGCGGAATTAAACCCGGAATACAACCCGTCGTCAGGCAGTTTGAAACCTTCTTTGACGATGAAAGCGGCGTTGGTGTAGTTGACGAGATACTCTTTGGCTACGCGGTTGTTTTCAATCGCGTAGCGGATCAGTCCGCCAAGGAATGCAATGTCGGTGCCGGCGCGGATCTGGAGGAACAGATCGGCAGTCGCCGATGTGCGCGTGAAGCGTGGATCAACGGAAATCAGCTTGGCGTTGCGGTTGCGCTTGGCCTCCATCGCCCACTTAAATCCGCAGGGATGGTTCTCGGCAGGATTCCCACCCATGATCAACATCATGTCGGTGTTCTTGATGTCGATCCAGCCATTCGTCATGGCCCCGCGTCCAAATGTTGGTCCCAAACTTGAGACCGTGGGGCCGTGTCAAACACGGGCTTGGTTTTCTAAATA
>Ga0182018_10000904_pt1 | contig 36523 bp, 22 predicted proteins | sample 812P2MmetaG_FD_120490 | JGI IMG/M metagenome (GOLD analysis project Ga0182018, IMG submission 120490) | Permafrost microbial communities from Stordalen Mire, Sweden - 812P2M metaG | ecosystem: Environmental > Terrestrial > Soil > Wetlands > Permafrost | place: Sweden: Stordalen | collected...
CATGCCTTCGGGAGGATGACTCTGCCGGATTTTTGCAACTCATCCACGTCGGCGAAAAACAGCTCGCGCATCCGCCGGATTCTTTCCGTGTTGTCAAAATGGCCCGCGCCTTCCGCCAGCCGTTGTGACAGGCGCTCATAGACGTTGCGGGGCGGGCGGGCGATTTTTCCGGTGCGAGTGGTAAACATAATTTTTTAGCAGTAGCGACCGCGAATGTAACGGTTGTAGTATCCGCCCTTGGAATCGGCGTCCATCAACTCCACAAAAACGGAATACGGGACGCCCGGATGGTCGTAAATCTTCTCGCTGGTGTGGAACTGGACAAACAAGTGATTGCCGTCGAAGCCGACGGCGCGAATCGAAGACGAGTTGACTCGAATCATGGTGATCCTTTCTTTTGGTTTGCTAAATGCTTTTGCACACCAGAAATGAACCATATCGTTGCATCGTTTTGCAAAGGGAAATGCCTTTCCAACCGGGGAATAAAGCGGCTTCCCATGGGAAGTAGTTCCATGGGAAAGCTTGGTGTAGGAACAATTAGTCCGGCGAGGCTGGCAACGCTGGCTTGCCAGCGATCTGCTCCAGTTTGTTGAAACAGTATTTTTCCAGCGCGGCACGTTTTGCCGAGTCGGTGTCGTGAGCGGCGACTTTTTTGAGTTCCTGCCAGAGCGCCGGATTGCGGATTGGGTTTCTCCGCATTCGATCAAACTCACTTCTCACCATTTTCCGAACCCGGCCTTCCCACCATTCATCGGCGTGGCCATGCAACGCTGGCAATCTCCAGCATTCCAAGTGATTTGCACGATTATCAGGATGGAGAGAGGACAGAAATATGTCCTGGGAATTTTCAGAATTATTATACCTGGCCATCCTTTCAAAATGTTCTTTTTCGCGCCGCACCGATTCCACTTCTGCCACTACTTTTGCTGTTAGATAATGGCAGAGCGCTCCGATGCGGGTCCGGTTGTCGTGAACTTCTGGCGCCGGATGCTTCTCCGCAAGATGAATGGCCCTGGCAATCGCTTCCGCGTCACACGAGAATTTGGGACTTTTCGCCCTCAACGAGGGCATCAGCAACGACGATTCGGCCATGCTGCGAAACTCGTCTGGAAATATCGCGCAGAGCCGGACAACCGCTTCGGCCAAATCCATGGCTTGATACCACAGGTGAAAACAAGCATCTGGGGCCCGGTCTTCTGACAGCCTCACAAACTGCCGGTTCATAAAACCAAGCCGGGATGTGAAAAATTCCACAGCCTCATCACAGGGTTCGGCCTGACATTCCTTTGGAAATTCGCGACGTAGTTTTCGCGAACGAATCAATTTCAACAACAACATTGTGCCATCATCAATGCCTTTAACCGCCTGTTCCAAAACTGTTTTTGGATCACTCTGAATCCGCGCTTCGACCGCATCGTGTTCGGCCAGAAATTTGCGGTCTTCCGCCTTCAGGCTGCGCTGGGCGCGGAGGCAACGCGCCCGGAGATATTCGAATCCCGTGAAATCGAGACGATCATCCAGCAATTGAAGTTCCTCCTGGGGCAGAATGACAGGTCGCCCTCCACCGGATGACCTGGTGATTTTTTTAGGACGTGATGCTTTGCGGCGTTTCACAAGGGAAGCCTTTTAATTCATGCTACTGTTTGCCTGATGCAATCCTGCGGCACCAGTTTTTTCGAGGCGGGAGCATAACAGACGGGCCGCGAAGGATGCAAGTGGTGGAAAATCAGGCCAAGCAAAAGAAAAAATAAAGCCAATCAGCGATATTTTTTGCCGCGTGTATAAAATGGGCGTGTGAAAAGTTCCCCGCAATTATTCGCCTTTTCCGTGCGCCGCATAATTCCTGTGCTTGTCGGCAATATGAGCTTTCGATAATGTCCCTGTCAGGCAATCAATCCGTGAAACAAAGGGTTTTTATGACTTATCTTGAACGCGCCATCACCGACGGCCACGCCAAACTCACCGGCGAAGGCAAACAGCAGAAAATTCTATACGTCGCCGTCAACCACACCGAACGCTACGCCGACCCGGAGGAACAAGTCCGCGCCGAGTTTTGGGCGGAATTGATTTATCGCTACGGATATGAACCAGCCAGAATTGGCATTGAAATCACCGTGCCTGACCGGACGCCCAGCGACCGCGCTGATTTAGTTGTCTTTCGCGATGACGAGCGCAAGAAGCCTTACACCGTCATTGAGTGCAAACAGGACGGCGTGACCGACGCCGAGTTTAATCAGGCCGTCGAACAATCATGCGGCAATCAGACCAAGCACTTCCGGCAGCTCAATGGATTGAATGGCCTCCATGGTGGGTGGCATGGATCAAACCATGTCAGTAATACGAGATTTGAACTGCGCAATCACATTTTCGAAATCGATGCCGGCCTGCCACACGGTTTCATCAACCCGGAACTTGGCCTGCTGATCGGTCAATTCAATCGCAAGCCCAGACTCATACTTGGGCGTTTTCAAGACTGCATTTTGCATGGAAACATATTCACTCCATAGGTTCTGAAAAAGTTCACCGATGTTGGTAACGAATCTAGCCTTCGCCTTAAAGTCGTCCACGTTCAGATTGGAATCTTGAACTGAAACAACGCAGAGAAAATAACGCTCTTTGTTGGCGACGGCTTCTTGAACCTGTTTGACGCTCATGCGAGCGACGCCGACGGTGGTGGATTTGATTTCGACAAACACCACACCTTTGGGTCCCGTTATTTGGATTTGGCCAGCATCATCTTCTTCGCCTTCGGCGGGCTTAATCAAATAGTCATGACCAGGGCCGGTCCGCTTGGGAACCAAGTCAGTTCCCGCGAAGGCCTGCTCGAATAGGGATTCCACCAGAGCGCCAAGCTCTTGATTGCGTTTAACCATTTCGCGGCGCTGCTGGCGTTCTAAAGCAAAACGGAAAACCTCTGAGTCTTGTTCAACAGCGCCAGCAAACGCTTTGAGTTTTTCAGGGTCGTTGCCGGCGGCTTTATTTAATTGAGTCAAAGTCTGGATCAACGACATGCGCTCGGGGTCGTCCTTGCCAACTGTGCGGAGAAGCAATTCAGCGGGGCTTGCACCCATGATGGTGAAGAGTTGGGCGATGCGTGGATCGCTCAACCGCTTCAGCAATTCCGGCTCCTCTGATAGCAGGGTCGCCATGCTTTGGGCCGTAGGTTCGGAGCGGCCTTCACCCACTGGCACCCAACGATTACGCAGCGTGGTCAGCCACGCGGCGCGATAAAAACGGTGTTCCTTGCCGTTGTCACATTTGGTGGTGACGACCTCGAACGCGTTAGGATCAGCGTCCAAAATAAAATCCGAGAGGAACTTCAATACCTTGATGGCCTTTTTTGTGCTGCCGCGTGCCCGGTTTAGAACGGAATGGTCTTCACCGGAAAGAAAAGGAATTTCCGTTCGGGGTAGAGCGGTTTCAGAACTTGGCTTAGATTTTTCTTCTTCAGGAGACAGTGGCAAATCAGGCAAGAAATCAGACACCCTGGATTCGGCTTCAAAGAATGGTGACAGGTGGAGATAACCGTTTGATTCCAGTTTTTCCCATGATTCCAGATTGCCGCATGCCTCCGCATAATCGGGATGCAAAATGACTTTATCTGAAAACAGGTCGGAAAATTCTTTGGCAGAATCCGGCCAAAGTTTTATTGGGGCAAGCCATCTTTGCTTGTCATCAGAATTGACGTGGAGCTTTAAAAGAAAAACCACCTTATCCGCCGAGTCCACCTGACTCAGAACGGGATAATTATCCAGATCCACGGTTTTATCTCTTGCCAAGAGCCAGCCAAAAAACTTAACGCTGGCGCTGCGCACATCAGTTGGCAAAGGCTTTTCTATGAAGCGGGTGCGGACCAATTCTAGCGTTTTGCTGACGAGTGAGGCTTCGGTATAAAGGCTTAAGACCTTGCGAATGTCGAGCGAGGTAATGCCCGTGTGAATCAGAGTGGCACGAACGGCAAAGCCCAACTGTTCGGCGATGTCTTTGAGCGTCTCATCTATCTTTTCGTGCAGATGCAACGACGAGCCGAGCGAAACAAAGTTTCCGTTTTCGTTGGGAATCAAGGCACGTTGACGGAACAAATCGAAACGGCCGGCCTTCACAATCAAGGCGTGGACTTCGTTGATCCACGAAATGGCGTCGGTATCTTTTTGAAGCGTGGTGCCTAGGGCGGTGACAGTCTTCAAGCTCTCCAGATGGGCGGCCAATTTATCCACCGGCCACAACTCTTTAGGTTGTGGTTCCCGGTCTTTTAGGAACGGCAACCAGCTCTGGAGACTTTGGCTCCATGCCTCCTGATCCTCTTGGCGCGGCAAAAAATCGGCAGCCACGCTAAGCTTGGCCGTCAACCGCCACAGTTCGGATGCGGACGCACTATTTTGGGCGACAGGTATCCAAGCTGATTTGGGGGCGATGGGTTTGCCGAAAATGGTGTGGAGCAATGGTTGAGACCGAAAACCCTCAATGAGAATACTGCGTAACTGCTCACGGAGCCATGACTCTTCGGCCCAAGGTGGATTTACGAACGGCGGGAAAATAGTAACCTGGGCAACATTTGCCCAATTATTTTGGGCCGCCTGTGTTATCAGATTTACAATAGCACGGCAGGCCCGTTGAAACAGTTCCTTGTTCTGATCGTTTCGATCACTTTCACCCGTCCCCAAATAAATTCCATCCCGCTCCTCCCGGGGGGCGAAAAGTTCGCTATTCACGATCAGTGGCAGGCCAAAGGTTTCGGTGTTGTTTAACGGAAAAGCGACAAACAAGCGGGGAATGCCGGCGGGCAATTCAATGACGGGTGTTTCCGGGTTTACATTGAGGGCCAAGGCCACTTCTATTCCGCCATCTTCTATCACCACCAAACGATGTAAAACGACTTTGCCTTCCGCCTGCAGGGCCAGACATTTTGAGCTGGGCAAAAGCGGCTTCTGGGGCGCACGCGACAAATCAATGTTGTCTGCCAGCGTCGTTATCTTCAGCCGCTGCAGCATGGGATTGAAGGCGAAAATGTAGGCGGCGCAGTTGCGCAAGGCCTCAATACCCAGACTAACTTTTTCACGGATCGAGTCATTCAGAAGAGGGTATTGATATTCTGTGGTGAACGGGCTTTGAACCGATTCAACTGACTGGTTAAGGGACTTTTGATATTCCGTTTTTGAATCCTCCATGGCTTGCCGCAATTGAACCGCATCCGCGCCATCCCGATTCAATATGAAATCGAAAGCCGGACCATCCGCCAAACTGCCGCGCACACGCACGCGTCGGGAAATCAGGTGAGTGGTAATAAAGCCGGAGCCAAATTTACCAATATCGCCGGTCTCATGTTTGGATGAGCCGTGGAAAATCAGGTGAGCAATTTCGCGTTCCTTGAACGGTGCACCGTTGTGGCGAAAAATTAAATATTTTGCATCCAGAACCACCTCGATTTGCAAATCATTTTGGGAACCTGCGGTGCCGCGAGCGTTTTGAATCAATTCCCAAGCCCAGCGGGAAACCAACTGTTTTGCCTGATCATCAATAGCGTTTAATCTTTTGAGAACCTCTTGAGCGTTATTTTCGTAAACAACTTCATCAAAAACATCGGTTGGATTTGGAGTTGGCATTTTTCAGGACATTATTGGCCAATGCTCCATTGATCCGCCAATGCCTCGGCCTGCTCCAGCACCATGGTGATGGCGGCTTCCTGACCTTCGGGCGGATATTTATATTTGCGCAGGAGACGTTTGATGAGGAGACGCATTTTGGCGCGGACACTTTCACGAACCTGCCAGTCCACCGTCGTGCTCGCGCGCAGCTTCTCGGTCAGTTCGGTGGCGAGTTTTTTCAGGGTGGCGTCACCCATTTGCGTCAATACCTCCGGGCGTTCGGCCAACGCATCATAGAACGCGACCTCATCCTGATTCAGGTGCAACGCCTCGTGGCGTTTTAGCGCAGCCTGAAAATCCTTGGCCATGTCAATCAACGCCTCAATGACCTGCGCGGTTTCAATGGCGCGGTTGTGATACTTGCGGAGCGTTTCGAGCAGGCGGTCGGTATATTTCTTTTGCTGCACCAAATTGCCGCGCGTGTGCGAGCGGATTTCATCACGCAACAACCGCTCCAACAATTCGACGGCGAGATTCCGGGCGGGCGTGTTGCGGACATCTTCCAAAAATTCGTCGGACAGCAGGCCGATGTTGGGTTTCTCCAGCCCGGCCAAGGCGAAGATGTCGCTAACGCCTTCGGCGATGACGGCGTTATCGAGAATCTGTTTCAACGCGGAATTTTTTTCATCCTCCGTGTGCTTCCGGTCCACGGTTGTGTATTTGATGATTGCCGCCTTGATGGCTGAGAAAAACGCAATCTCCGTCCGCAACGCCGCCGCTTCGTCCAGTGTGCCACAAAGCGAATAGGCTTTCGTGACCGAGGCCATGACATCAAGAAAACGCTTTTTGCCATCCTTCAATCCAAGTAGATGATTGGCGGCGGGAACCAGAAGTTTGATGGCGTCCGTCTGATACCGGCGATAGTCGAAGCCGTGAAACATCCCTCGCACGACATCTAGTTTTTCCAGCAAGATGGACAGCGCTTCGTGGGCGTCCAGCGTAGGCTGGCCCTTGCCCTTGGCGTCGGTGTAGATGCGCAATGCCTTTTTCAACTCGGCGGCTATGCCGATGTAATCCACCACCAACCCGCCCGGCTTGTCCTTGAAAACGCGGTTCACGCGGGCGATGGCCTGCATGAGATTGTGGCCGTGCATGGGCTTGTCCACATACATGGTATGACAGCACGGGGCGTCGAAGCCGGTGAGCCACATATCGCGCACAATCACGATTTTGAGCGGGTCAGCCGGGTCTTTGAAACGACGTTCGAGCCGCTTCTTCTGGGCTTTGGTGAAAACGTGCGGTTGGATTTCCGGTTTGTCCGACGCGCTGCCGGTCATGATGATCCGAATGGCACCATCCTCTGGGTTGAAGCCGATTTCCTTCCCGTCTTTCGTGAGCTTGGTGCCAGCCCAGGCGGGACGGAGCTTGATAATTTCATCAAACAAGTCCACGCAGATTTGACGGCTCATGGCGACGAACATGGCCTTGCCCTCCAGCGCACTGGTGCGGGTTTCAAAGTGGGAAATCAAATCTTGGGCAACTTCTTTGAGGCGCGGTTTAGCGCCGACGAGCTTGGCAAGTTGCGTCCACCGGCTCTTCACCGTCTCACGCGCGGCGACATCCTCCTCATCCTCGACGACTTCCTCCACGTCTTTGTTTAACTCGTCAATTTCCGCCCGGTTGATGTCCAGCTTGGCCAGCCGACTTTCGTAGAAGATCGGGACTGTGGCATTGTCATTCTTGGCATCCTCGATGTCGTAGATACTGACGTAATCGCCGAAAACGCCGCGCGTGTCCTTGTCTTCCAGCGCAATGGGCGTGCCGGTGAATCCGATGAAGGATGCATCCGGCAGGGCATCGCGCATGTGCTTGGCGAAGCCATAAACAAACTTTGACCCAATGACTTCCTTGGTTTCCTTGTCCTTCACTTCGACCAATCGCGCCTTGAGACCATATTGGCTGCGGTGGGCTTCATCGGAAATCACCACGACATTGTTGCGTTGGCAGAGCGGTGGATGTTTTTCCTCGCCGTCCAGCAGGGAAAATTTCTGAACCGTGGTAAAAATGATGCCGCCGGACTGACGCGCCGCCAGCATTTCGCGAAGTTGGTCGCGGCTCTCGGCCTGTTCGGGTGTCTGCTTGAGCAAATCTTTCGCACTGCAAAATTGTTCGTAAAGCTGGCCGTCCAAGTCATTGCGGTCGGTCACCACCACGAGCGTGGGATTATTCATTTCCGGCTGCTGCAACAATTTCCCCGCGTAGCAGCACATGGAAATGCTTTTGCCCGAACCTTGCGTGTGCCAGAAAACGCCGGCCTTGCGCGAGCCGGGAATGACTTCCCGCCCGTAAGCCGCGCGTTCCTCCTGCAAACGGTCGCTGTCCACCGTGGCGGCGGCAATCAACGTCACCCGCACGGCTTCGCGCACGCCGTGGAACTGATGGTAGCCGGCAATTTTCTTGATCAACGTGTCGCCGTCTTGCTCGAAGAGAATGAAATAGCGGACATAATCAAGAAACAGGTCAGGCCGGAAGAAGCCGCGCACGACTTTTTCCAACTCAAATTCTAAAACTGGCCTGTCGTTCTCATTGTTAATCGTTCGCCACGGCAGGAACCATTCTGGCGTGGCCGTGAGCGAACCGACTCGCGCATTCATACCGTCGCTGATGATCAACGCCTCGTTGAACACCAGCAAATCCTCAATTTCGTCCTTGTAGGTCTGGAGCTGGTCATACGCCTGCCAGATGTCCGCCGTTTCATCGGCCGGATTTTTCAATTCGATGACGCTCAACGGCAGCCCATTGATGAACACCACGATGTCCGGACGACGTGGTTTCTTGGTGCCTGTGACGGTGAATTGATTGACGACGAGAAAATCGTTGTTGTCTGAATTGTGAAAATCAATCAGTTGGGCGTGGTCGGTTTCCTTTTCACCGGCGGCGTTTGTGAATTCGATCTTCACGCCATCCATGAGCAGACGATGGAAGGCGCGGTTGTTTTGCGCCAAGCTTGGATGCGTGCGCGTGGTAACGAGATGCACCACTTCCTCTACCGCTGATGCTGGCAATTTGGGATTCAGGCGAGCGACGGCCACGGCCAAACGGCCTTTTAGCACGACTGCCCGAAAATCCACCCGCTCTGATGATGGAGCTTCCGGCGCAATATCCGCCCCGTTCACATAGCTCCAACCGGTTTCCTGAAACCACTGAAGCGCCTGCTGTTCAAGTTGGTCTTCGGTTATCATGTCGATCAAAATGCGGTGATCCGTCCCTCGGCCACTTCTACCGCCAGCGCGAGATATTTCTCGACCAGCTCGTGATTATTATCAGGCGGATACCAAAGTGTCCGGATTCCCATACGCAACAGTCGTGACTCCTTCGCCTTTTTGGCTGCGGGGTCTTTTGGCAATGGCATTACGGCAAAGTGGTCGGGAATATCAAATTGCTGCTCATCGCAAATTTTTTTGAATAAATCCAATGTGCGGTCCTGCTCCATGCTGCACCCTAAAAACAGCAGTGAATGACTGATGAAAATCTGACGCAGGGCCTTGGGCAATGGTTTGCTAAAATCCAACGGATCGCCATAGCTTTCTTTGTATTGTGTCTCTGTAAAAACGTAGGTCTGATTATTATCTGCGTCGCCGTGAAGTTTAAGAATGCAGCGGTCACCTTTGAGAAGCCGCGACACAAAATTATTTCCTGCCTGTTTTCCGTGCATATAACCGTCGAATTTCACAGGCTCAAAGCTTCTCTCAATCAGGTGGTCGAAATTCGTGGTTATGATGCAGCCACGGCTAAACCGGGGAACCAGCTTTATCGGCCCTTGGATGCCTCCAGGGGGAATTGTGCCGTCGGAAAACTTGGTGTGGATGAAACTCCGCACCTGAGCGTCGTCTTTGTCCCAAAGAACTTGGGCTGCCCCCAAGTAATCGTAGGCATCCATTTTCGCCCTGAACGCGGCCATGTCCAAACCGGCGATCTTCTGAGAAATTACTTCGAGCGCGGCACCCCATCCTGGATAGTTACAAGGTTGTGATATTCCTGCTCCGATGAACGGGGCGACGCGATTTTTTCTGATTGCCCCCGCCAGTTCGTGAACCACTGGCACGAGATCGTTAGCCTTAATTTGGGCAATAGCAGCCGCGTGGTTTTCAATGTTGCGCTTGGGTTGCCATGACGCCAACTCGTCATTATAGGCATCGCGATCAGTCCAAAACAGGATTTCACTTGCCTCAATCTGGTAGTCACTCTTATTGCGCAGGCTGGGTATGTTTATAGGTGAATCCCCATCAAGCGCACGGTTAAAATCAGAGGCGCTTTCGTAGATCGCTTGCAAAACCAGCTCGACGCTGTCAATTATCTCTTTATTACTTTTTAATGCATCGGCATCCATAAGATTCGAGTTAGATACATCAATTATTGCCAGCCCATCGGAAAATCCTTCGTCTTAAATTTATTGGGAAATAGACCGACAAAATCTTGAAGTTTATCCACTACGTTTGCAGGTAATTGTTTTGGATCTTTTCCTGAAAGTAATTTTATCGCGGCAAGGACGGATTCTTGTGGAACGGGTGACGATACTTTAGCATGAACGATTCCTTGCTCTGTGAAGATCGTCCTAAATACCAGTTGACCAATTGACTCAAGAAGTTCGTTGGTTTTGTTGTTGCATACAATTCGTTCCTCTAAACCAGTGAGAAGCGTTGAGACTGCTCTTTGTTCTTCAAGGGAAGGGAGGCAGACATCAAGGTCTTTAATAAGTTTTGTTGTAATACTTCCCCTGCTTGCATTTGAATCAGAAAGGCGTCTTAGTTCTTCGTAGCGGTTGTAAAGATTGTAGAAAAGCCAAATGGGTTCGACTTGTGATTTGTCGCATCTAACCGCAATTACTGATTGGTTAATATATGTATCAATAAAGCAATAGGAGACACGCCCCCTTGTAGTTCCTTGACCGGCCGTTGCAATAACTATGTCATGCTTTTTTGCCAAACGCGTGCTTGACTCAGACACACCGAGTTCGGTGATTGTTTTTTCGGTCGTCGTAATTATTCGGTTCCGAGTCTCGCCGGAAGAGAGCCAAGGAATACCTCCTCCCCAATATTCAGACTTCTGAGTGTTTGGCGTGCCTCCACTAAATACATCAATTATAATTTTCCCAATCTTCATAATTTATAAATTGATGCGTCATCTACTATAAAACCGAACTTGGTAAGCTCTTGGGTTAAAACATCGTCGAGGGAACGAGATAAAACAGTTTGCTTGGCTAGTTCTGTGGAAAGGCAACTCATTTCTTGTGAAAAAGGTGGATGGATAGTCGTCTTCGGAGGCATACCAACATATAACCCAGGAATTAGGGAATAATCTTTTTCTATGATCTGTTCAATTTGCAGGGATTTGCAAAACCCGGCTTCATCTTGATAACTGGAGCCACGTTTCCAATTGTGGAATACACCAGCAATTTTCTTAAGCTCTTCCTCGCTAAGTTCTCGCAATACGCGGTCCTTTATTTCTCCCATATCGCCAGCATCCATCACCAACAGCTCACCTGTTCGATTGCGATTAAGTCCTCTCTGGCGTTTATTCTTCGTCAGCAGCCAAACACACACTGGAATAACGGTGTTTGTGAACAATTGGCTTGGCAATGCGAGAATACAATCAACCAAATCGGCTTCTATCAGAGCCTTTCTTATTCCGCCTTCGCCACCTGTATTGGAACTCATTGACGTGTTTGCCAAAATCACCGCCATAGAACCTGTAGGTGACAGGTGATAAAGCATGTGTTGAATCCAAGCATAATTTGCATTTCCCGCCGGCGGTGTTCCGTATTTCCAACGCGGGTCGCCTTCCAACTTCGCATCCCACCATTCGCTGATATTGAACGGCGGATTGGCCATCACGAAATCCGCCCGGAGATCGGGATGCAAGTCGTTGGTAAAACTGTTGGCCGGTTCCTTGCCGAAATTGAAATCAATGCCACGGATGGCCATGTTCATCGCCGCCAACCGCCACGTCGTCGGATTGGATTCCTGACCATACACGGAAAGCTGGCCGAGTTTGCCGCCGTGTTCCTCAATGAAGCGTTCGCTGGAAACAAAGAAACCGCCAGAGCCACAGGCCGGATCGTAAACACGCCCGGAATAGGGTTCCAACATCTCAACGATGAGTTTGACGATGGCCTTGGGGGTGAAATATTGACCGCCCTTTTTTCCCTCGGCAATGGCGAACTGACCGAGAAAATATTCGTAAACGTGACCGAGAATATCCTTGGCGTGAAGGTCGGCGTGCTGGAACGGAATTTCGGCTATCAAATTGATGAGACCAATGAGGCTATCCTGGGGAAGCTGGAGCTGCGTGTAGGTCTTGTTGAGCACGCCCTTGAGCTTGGGATTTTCCTTCTCGACTGCATCGAGTGCGTCATCAATCAGTTTGCCGATGGAGGTGATTTTGTATTTTGAGGTTTTGCCGTTCTTGATTTCAATTTCCGTCCCCGGCGGCAACGGGGCGCTGCCTTGCAGCGTTTTCCAGCGGGCGATGGCGGGCACCCAGAATATATTTTTCTCAATGTAGTAATCGCGCTCCTCCAACTCGGTGCGGATGGCTTCCTCGTAGGCGGCTTTACCGTGCCCGCCGTAATCCTCGGGATCGAGGTAATAATCATTCGCCGGAGCGCGAAGTGCGTTCTCAATTTCCAGCTGGCGGATGGCGAATGAATCCGAGACGTATTTCAGGAAGATGAGGCCGAGAACGGCGTGCTTGTAAACAGCGGCATCGAGATTTGCACGAAGCCGGTTGGCTGACTCCCATAATTTATCGTCGAGGTCGCGGAGAAATTGCTGGGAGGATGAATCAGGCATATTGTGAGAAATTTAGCGGGTCAATTTGCGCCGGGGCCGTTGGCGGATGCGTGGTGATTACGGCGAAGCCGCAAGACCGGTCCGATGATCTTGAAAATCAGGCGCATGTTGTGCATGAGTCTTATGCGTCCGGCGGGCCGACGCAAGCGTGAAGTCCACGCGTTGCGGCATCCTGAGAAAACAATTTTAGGCGCAAACAACGAACACCACTCGCGGGCGGCGGAATGTTCCGCCGGTGTGCCTCCGATTAGTTCGTGGCGGCCATCAAGTTTGCGGACTAGGCGCGCCGCGCCAAAACGGGCAATTGTTTCAACCGATGTCAGACCGAGCCAAGAGGAATTTGTCAATTTCATGGGGTCAGCATGACACGGTGGGTAGGACATTGCCCGTCCAGGCAAAAAATAAATTCGAGAAAAACAGCGCCTGGAGAGGCGGAATTTTCAAACCAACTGCCGCCAGATCGGAAACCATTCGGTGATTTCGCCGGTGGCTTCCAAGGGCGGCAACGTGAGACGTTGAAATCCTCTTTCACAGTGAACCAGCACACATTCATGGTCGCGGAGATTGCGTAGTTTGTGCGGTTTGATTTTGTGTTCCTCCATCTCGGAAAAATTTACCGTGCGCTTTCCTGCACTGGAACCCCAAGAGCGTTTCACAACTTGTTTCTTTCCGAGAAAATCGGCGGCTTGCACGGCGTCCGCCTCATCGGCAGAACGGAAAATCATCCGGTTGCGCAGATTCAAGGTCAGGACTTTTGATTTGTCATTACCAAGCGGCGGAATAAGCGATGTGGTGGATTGGGCATGCGTGTTTGGTTTGACGCGGAGGACATGAAGGGCGGTAAAAAATTGCACGAGCAGATTTTTGAAGCCATCCAAATTCACGACCGGCTGCTGATTGTGCTTTCCGAGCACAGCATCCAAAGCGAATGGGTGATGACCGAAATCCGCAAAGCCCGCGAGACGGAGAAAAAGGAAAAACGCCGCAAGCTGTTTCCCATCCGGCTGACGGATTTTGAAACCTTGCACGACTGGACGTGTTTTGATGCCGACACCGGCAAGGATTTGGCGGTGGAAGTGCGCGAATATTTCATCCCGGACTTTTCCAACTGGAAAGACCACGACGCCTTTGAATCCGCCTTCGCCCGCCTGAAAAAAGACCTGGAGGCAGAGAATTCAAAGAGATGAGCTTATGGCCAATCCCGAACATCTGATAATTCTCAAGCAAGGAGTTGAGGCGTGGAACCGATGGCGCCAGGAAGCCCCAACTGAAGAAATTAATTTAATCGGTGCAATGGCAGGCCACCACACACAAATTGGAGATTCCGTTACGGAATTTTTAGGGAAAAGACCAACAAAGTAATCACACGCGACCGTTTCGTAAGCAGGGTTAATTTTCTTCTTGACCACACCTGAAGATTGCGGTAGAACACAACTCATTGGAATTTTGGAGTGTTTCAAATCCAGCGTTCAGGCATGACCGCATCGTCCCGGTGGAGTAATGCGGCCATAAACCTGCTTTAGTCCTTAACGACCCGACTTATGAAATGCCGATATCAAATGGCAGCCCTGGCAGTCGTGCTCGGCGGCTTCACCGCCGCCGCCCAGACGACAATATTGGACGAGAACTTCGACGGCGGATATACGGGCGCGTTCAGCATCGGCACATATTCGGGAGGCAGCCCCGCAGCCACCAGCAACAGCGTGCTGGCGAGCGGCGGCAATCCAAACGGCTGCTGGCAGGAGTCCATGACGACAACAACCACGAGTGATTATTACACCGGACAGTTGCAGTTGGGGCAGGTTTCCGGGAACACAGACACGAACCCGTCGGATTATGTGGTGTCGTTCGATGCCAAGGGCAGCCAGGCGGCCACCTTCCAGTTCATCATCCAAACCTGGCCGAACGATTACTTTGGCGGCTCGGGGCCGGTCATCAATGCGACGGTCAACGACTCGTTGACTGCAGCCAATGCCTGGCAAACTTTCAGCGTCAACCTAAGCAGCATCACGACGACCAACCCAACCGGCGCAACCTGGCAGTTTGGCTTCCAGCTTAATGCCTACCAGTGGGGCGGCGCCGACCAGACCGACACCCTGACCATTGACAATATTATCCTGAAAAATGTTGCGGTTGCCAATGCCATTGCGCTCACCTCGTCGGTCAACCCTTCAACCAACGGCGGCAGCGTCGCCTTCACCGCCATGGTGCAGACCAACGGGGTCACGGCCGGCAACGCCACGGGCCAGGTGGTATTTTCTTCCGCCGGCGGCCCGTTCAGCACCAACACGGTGAGCGGTGGCAGCGCCACCAGTGCCTCGATCACCAACCTGCCGGTGGGCCCGGACGTGATCACCGCCATCTACTCCGGCGGCAATTATCCGGCCAGCACCAATACGCTGAACCAGTCCGTCAACACCCTGGGAACCGGGCAATGCATCGTGGACTGGAACACGGTGTATCAGCGCATTGACGGCTTTGGCGCTTCCTCGGCCTGGTTGAGCGGGATGACCACCGCGCAGGAGGACATGTTCTTTTCCACCAACACCGGCATCGGCCTGTCCCTGTTGCGCAGCCACATCGTCTATGCCAGTTCGACTTCGCCGACTGCGGTTCTCAGTTCGGGCGAAACGAACATCATGCAGGCGGCCCAGGCCCGCGGGGCGAGAGTATGGAGCACGCCCTGGACTCCGGCGTCCGGGTTCAAAAATCCCGCCGGGCCGGACGGCGGCAATTATCTTGGCAGCGGCGGCAACCTCACCAATCTGGCCTATGCCCAGCAACTGGCCAGCTATGTGGCTTCGATGCAGAGCGCTTATGGCGTCAGCATTTACGCCATCTCGGTCCAGAACGAGCCGGACGCGGCTGTCACCAGCTATGAAGCCTGTGTCTGGACCGCCGCCCAGATTCATGATTTCACCACCAACCTTTACAATGCGCTGGTGGCCGCCGGGGTGGGTTCGACGAAAATCATCGTCCCCGAGAGCGAGAACTGGTCCGCTGACACCAGCCTTTATACGCCAACACTCAATGATCCGAACACTGCGGCGGTCGTGAGCATCATTGCCGACCACAACTATGACGGCGTTAATTTCGATACCGGGGCAACCACCGTCCCGGCGGCCATCCCCGACAACGGGAAGGCCTTGTGGGAGACGGAAGTTTCGACCGGGGATGCTTTCGATGGAAGCATCTCCAATGCGATGTATTGGGCAACGAGGATTCACCTGTTTTTGACTTCCGCCCAGGTCAACGCCTGGCATTATTGGTGGTTGATTTCCGAGAACCCGGACAACGAAGGCCTGACCGATGAGTCCGGCAATCCCGCCAAGCGGATGTTTGTGCTGGGCAACTACAGCCGTTTTGTGCGCCCCGGTTTCTACCGCATCGGCGCGACCGAGTCCATCGGTGCCAACGGCTTGATCAGCGCCTATCAAAATACCAACTCCGGAACGTTTGCCATTGTGGCCATCAATACCAATGCCAGCATCGCCATCAGCCAAACTTTCACCCTGACCAACTGCAACATTGCCAGTTCGACGGTGACGCCGTGGATTACTTCCGGCACCCTGAATGCAACCAACAGCCAACCGCCCGTTGCGGTCAGCGGTTCGTCGTTCACCTACCCGCTGCCGGCCATGAGCGTGGTCACGTTCGTTGGACAAGCTGTTCCCATCACGCCGCCGACGCTGGCACCGGTGGCCAATCAGGTGATCAACGCGGGAGTGACACTGCAGGTCACCAATGTGGCGACGGATCCGAACGTGCCGCCCTTGACCTTGAACTTCAGTTTGTTAAGCGCGCCGACCAATGCAATCCTGACGGCGCTTGGCGCGACCAACAAGCTTTTGACGTGGCGGCCGCTGGTGAGCCAGGCCAACACAACCAACTTGTTCACGGTAAAAGTGGCGGACAGCGGGTCGTTGAGCTTGAGTGCGACCAACAACTTTATGGTGAAGGTCAATCCGATAACCAACGCGGTGGTTATTGGGTCTGTGACTGTTTCGAACACGCGGGTGAATCTGGTTGTGAGCGGGCCGCAGGGACCGGATTACACGTTGTTGACGACGACCAACCTGACCGGCACCTGGCAGGCGTCATACACGAACAGTTCTCCGGTTACGCCATTGATGTTGGTGGACACCAACCCGACCGCCCCGGCACGCTTTTACCGTATCCGAATCGGGCCATGAACAAACTCTTTAAAAAATTGAAAAATTGTCATTTCGTTGAAGGTTTTCCCCAGTCTCCAACAAATCCCAAACAATAAATCGTTTTAATTGGAGGCGGAGATCGGAATCGAACAGGGTCAGGGGATTTTTTCAAAATCCACTGCTCCGCAATTACCACCCCACCACCAGAGGCGAACAGCCTCATAACTAACGAACGCCAATAGAATCAGGCATTTCTGCATGTTTGTCAAGCACCAGCGATTACGCACCCAATACCAACCAACTACTCACCAATTACGCATTCATCACCCATTCACTGGCACTTTCACTGGCACTTTTTTCGGCTGAAATAACCGTTAATTCGGACCAGATGCCATTCGTCATTGGTATTGGCGTGCAACCTCGATTGGCATCCACCGATAAAGTATTCCGTTGTGTTCATCCCGTCTGCACCCGCGCCTCTGGTTGCTCCGCGCAACATCGCGCCGGCGGGCGCAACATCTTTGCGCCCCCCGTCACTCAGTTGCTGATGCTCCGCTGCCCGGCGGCGTGGCACAGCCGGGTGCGTTTTGTCAGGAGCGGTCCTGCTCTCTCCGGGCGTGTGAAGAGAGCAGTCCCGCTCCTTCAGAACAAAACGCAAAACATGAACACAACCGAAAACCTCATCGCTAATGGATGCTCCGCAATCGCTTCGCAGCCCATCAACCAAGTCATCAAGCCGGTAAAATTCCCGGCTCAACCGCAGGAATGGAAAATAGTTTCATTACGGGAATGTCCCACACCCGACACCATGCAACATTGTGAAACACCTGATCAGGCAGCCGCCTATTGGAAAACGCATATCGCTACTCATCCTTACTTCAATTCTGAATGTGAATGTTTGGTGGTTTTTATTCTCAACACACGTCGGCGCATCAAAGGTCACTATTTGGTGTCCATTGGGACGATGGATACTATTCTCTGTCATCCCAGAGAAGTTTTTCGTTTGGCCATAATGGCCAGTGCATCAGCCATCATCATTTGCCATCATCCGAGTGGGGAATCAACTCCGTCGGAAGCGGACATCAAGATTACTCGCGACCTCATTCGTGCCAGCCAACTTCTCAAAATCGAAGTCCTCGATCACATCGTCATCGGGAATCCCAACCATACCAGTCTTCGCAGTCTGGGTTATTTTTACAGCTAACCGATCTCGGTTTCCGAGAAATCGGGGACATTTTTCCATCATGTATCAATCCTCAAAAATTATTTGAGGGACGGCCCATGGTTTTGCCTTCAAAGTTCTTTGCGGATGGATTTCAATTCCCGCCGACGTTTCGTAGTGGTCTTGGGATACGCCATCTTAAATTCATTGAGCGTATCAAGAACAATGCGGGAAACAATCAGCCGGGCATTCTCCTTGTCATCGGCAGGAACCACGAACCAAGGCGCGTGCCGGGTGCTGGTCGCATTGAGGCAATCTTCATAAGCCTTCATGTAATGCTTCCAGAATTTCCGCTCGTGAATGTCCGCGAGGCTGAATTTCCAGTTCTTGTCCGGCTCATCAATACGTTCGAGAAATCGCCTTCGCTGCTCGCTCCTCGACAGGTGCAGGAAAAATTTAATGACCCGCGTGCCGTTGCGATGAAGATGCTCCTCCAAATCCACGATGGAGCGATACCGCTCCTTCCAGATGGTCTTTTCATTGCGCAACTCTTCCGAAAGCCCCTGGCTGCGGAGTATCGCTGGATGTACCCGGACGACCAGCACCTCCTCATAATAGGAACGATTGAAGATGCCGATCCGCCCGCGTTCCGGCAAATGGCGGTTTGTGCGCCAGAGAAAATCGTGTTCCAACTCATCGGCGGTCGGCTGTTTGAAACTGAAAACCTCGCAGCCTTGCGGATTGACCCCGGACATGACGTGCCGGATGGCACCGTCCTTGCCGCCAGCGTCCATCCCCTGAAAAATCAGCAGCAGCGCATAGCGGTTGGAAGCGTAGTGAAGTTGTTGTAACGCGCTCAATGCCTCAACGTGAGCTTCCAGAAGTTTTTTATACCGCTTCTTCGATTTGGAAAACGGCTTCACATTCGTCGGCCATTCTTTGAGTTTGACCTTGGCTCCGGGTCGCACCCGGAAATCCTTTGAATTGATTTTCATCTTTATTCTTTCAGCTAGGTCAGCCATTTATTTTTTGGTTTCCACTTCGGAAGTCCTTTGCTTCGCCTGATCCAATTCCTCAACTGCGCGAACATCCTCGCGCCCTAATTGCTCGTAGAATTCGTGGACACGCTTAACGAGCTGCGGCGACGCCCCGGCCGCAGGTTTTCCATTCGTTTCAGATTTAGTTTCTACTTTAGCATCAGGCTTCGGCTCGACTGCATCGGTTGGTTTGGCGTCATTTTTAATGTCTGCTTTCGGCTCTGCTTTGGCTTCGGGTTGAGGTTCGGCAGATTTGGTTTCAGGTTTAGGCGCAACTTTCGCGGCTGGCGTCGGCTCAACCTTGGCGTCCGGTTTTGAATTGTTGTCAGGCTTAAGTTCAGCTTTAACTTCCGGTTGCGACTCGTCTTTAGCCGCTGGTTTAGTTTCAACTTTTGGTTCAGCCTTGGCTTGAGTTTCGCGAATCTCCTGTTCGGCCTTGTCCCAATTCTGCGCCGATTGACCGTCCCGATGACCTTGGTGCTCGTAAAGTTCGTAGGCTCGTGCCGCAATCTGCGGGGTCAAATCGGTCGCCGTCTTGGATTTGGTTTCAGGTGTGGAATTCATGTCAGGCTTGGATTCATTTTTAGGTTTCGCTTCAGAAGAAGCTTCCGGTGCTGCTGCAACTTTTTCTTCGGGTTTAGCCTCGGCCTTGGGATCGGATTTTATTTCGGCTTTGGCGTCTGGCTGCGACACGGCTTTCGTTTGAGCATTAGCTTTGACCGGATCGAAAATCCGATATGCGAGCAGTTTTATGCGGTCATTCACCAAGAACCACAGCAACGCGTAGCCCCACACAAAACCCGCCCAACCCCAGCCGAGCGGCGTCATGAATAATCCATACACTGCGATCAAGGTCGCCACGGCTTGGGTGCCGAACACAGCAATCATCAAAATCTTCGCGGGACGGATTGACCAGAACGCTCCGCGTGTGCGGGTGAGAAAAATTGTCAGATGTCCCGCCACGGACAATTTCAAATACATCAGCGTCTGGATGTGCGGGCGGTCAAGGTGAAAGACGCGCTCGCCGAGATAAAACAATCCGAAGGCAGAGACAACCCCGATAACGCCCAACACCGTGGAGACGCCCAGCACCATCCGCATATTCCACGACTCTGGCTTGTTCTTGTAATGAACATTGTCATACGCGATGGACAAAATCGCGCCGTCGTTGAGCAACGCCAGCATCACGATCATCACCGCCGTCAACGGATAAAAATTGAAAACCAGAATTGCCAGCGTCATGAACAACAACACGCGCAGCGTCTCGGCGATGCGATAAATCGCGTAACTGTTCATCCGCTGAAAAATTCTCCGACTCTCCTTGATTGCATCAATAATCACGGACAGGCCGGGCGTGAGCAGCACGATGGCTGCCGCCGCTCGCGCCGCATCCGTTGCACTCGAAACGGCGATGCCGCAGTCGGCTTTCTTCAGCGCGGGCGCATCATTAACTCCGTCGCCGGTCATGCCGACGATGTGGTTGCGTTTTTGCAGAACATCCACGATATGAAATTTATGTTCGGGAAACACCTCGGCGAAGCCGTCCGCCTTCTCGATGGACTCGATTACCTCCGCTGACTCTTGTTTTTTTGAGTCGCCGAGCGTTTTGGCATCAAGGATATTTGTGCCCATCCCCAAAGTCTTCGCCGTCTCCTTGGCAATCGCCAGCGCATCACCCGTCACCATCTTGATCTTCACGCCCATTGTCAGCGCGGTCGCAATCGTGGCCTTTGCATCCTCGCGCGGCGGATCAAACATGGGCAACACGCCCAGAAACTGCCATTGCCCGTCACCCTCCGCCCGTGCCACGCCCAACGAACGAAAACCGCGCGCGGCAAAATCATTGACCGCTTTTTCCGCCGCCGCCTTCACCGACCCGACATTGGCCGACAATGCCAAAATCACCTGCGGCGCGCCCTTCGTCACTTTGAATTGTTTTCCGTCTTTGCCCTTGACGGTCGCCTCGGTGCGTTTATGCACCGGGTCGAATGGCATGAAATGAACCGCCTGATAATTCTTCAACTCCTCTTTATTTTTCACGCCGCCGATGACGGCCAGATCAATCGTGTCATTATTGTCCGCGCGCGACGCGAGCGCGGCGGCGAGTATGACTTGCTCGGCGGGAATATTATTGACGCTGAAAGGATCGCCCAGCGTCAGTTTATTTTGAGTCAACGTGCCGGTCTTGTCGGCGCAGAGCACGTCAACGCCCGCCAGTTCTTCGATAGCCACCAGCCGGCTTACAATCGCCTGTTTCTTGGCGAGCAGCCGCGCGCCCACCGCCATCGTCACCGACAAAACCGTCGGCATCGCCACGGGAATCGCAGCCACGGTCAACACGAGGGCAAACTGCAAAGTCGTAAGAATCGGATCACCACGATAAATCGCGAAACCGATGATCACCGCTACCAACGCCACCGCGAGAATAATGAGGTAATTGCCGATTTTCAAAACCGCCTTTTGAAAATGACTGACCGTGAGCGCCTCCTGCACCAGTTGCGCCGTCTTGCCAAAATAAGTTTTCTCGCCCGTCGCATACACCAGCGCGCCGATTTCACCGCGCCGGATGATCGAACCGGAGAACACGGCGTCACCCGGTTTGCGCGAGGCGGGCAAAGATTCGCCGGTCAACGCGGATTGATCCACCGACACCTCGTCGCCCGCCAGCAAGCGCGCGTCCGCCGGCACGACATCACCCAGCCGCAGGCGGATGACATCGCCCGGCACCAGCTCGCGCGCCGCCGGGTTGATCCATTTGCCGTCACGGATCACGCGCGCCTTGACCGCCAGCTTGGCTTTCAAGGCGGCGATTTCGTTGCCCGCCTGCCGTTCTTCCCAGAAGGCAACCACCGCATTGGTAACGAGCAACAAAAGAATGATGAAAAAATCCGGCCAGTGCCGCACCACGCCCGACAGAATCACCGCCACTTCAATCATCCACGGAATCGGTCCCCAAAAATACGAGAGAAATTTCAGCAGGAGGTTCGTCTTTTTCTCGACCAGTTCATTCGGCCCGTATTGTGTGAGCCGTTTCTGCGCCTCAGCTTGCGTGAGGCCATCCGGCGAAGACCCCAACTTTTTCTCCACTTCCGCCAGCGGCAAGGTTTTCAAATCGTCATTCGGATCGGGTTTTGCATCCGGCTTGGCCTCAGCCTTAACGCCCGGTTTGGACGCGGGTGCGGCAGCCTTGGGTTCTGCGGATGCACCCGGCTTCGGTTCAGGAGCCTTGGGTTGGTCGGTATCTGGTTTCATGGTGCAATGCTTTTGTGTCCGTAAAATTTAATTTTCACACAGATCCAAATTGGAGAGTTTAATGTTTGAACGTGGGGAAATGAATGGGGTGAACACCCCATAGTGAGGCCGTCCCCACTGGCGCAAACTAAATTTTGGCACTCGTGCAGATTTGAGTTCATGTGCGACGATCATTGCAGACCAAAGAAACTATATGAGCAGTGATACCCTTCCTACCATCGTCGCGAAGCACGGCCCAATGACCGGTGTGCCCACATCTGGCAAAGTCATTTACACTTGTCCGATGCACCCGGAGGTGCAACAGGATCATCCGGGGAACTGCCCGAAGTGCGGCATGATGTTGGAGTTAAAAACCACGTCAGCGGTCGAGGAGGAAAATCCAGAACTCACGGACATGACGCGGCGGTTTTGGATTGGCGTGGCGCTCGCACTGCCAGTCTTCCTGCTCGCGATGGCACACTTGATTCCGTCGCTGGGTCACGAAAACTGGATAATGGGTGACACATCGCGCTGGATTCAATTCGTTCTCTCAACCCCCGTGGTGTTGTGGGCGGGCTGGCCTTTCTTCAATCGCGGCTGGCATTCGCTCGTCACTTGGCATTTGAATATGTTCACGCTTATCGCCATTGGCGTCGGCACGGCCTATTTGTTCAGCGCAGTGGTGATGCTCATGCCGGGCGCATTTCCCAATTCATTTACAACGGATGGAAAAGTCGGAATATATTTTGAGGCGGCGGCGGTGATTGTCGTGTTAGTGCTGCTCGGCCAAGTTCTTGAATTGCGGGCGCGGAGCAAGACCGGCAGTGCCATTCGCGCGTTGCTGAATCTCGCGCCGAAAACCGCGCGCGTGGTTCAAGACGGCGAAGAACGCGACGTGCCGCTCGAATCCGTTCAAGCGGGGGCAAAATTGCGCGTGCGCCCCGGTGAAAAAATTCCGGTGGACGGCATTTTGCTCGATGGCAAAACCTCGGTGGACGAATCCATGGTTTCCGGCGAGCCGATTCCCGTGGAAAAGAATGTCGGGGACAAAGTGACCGGCGGCACGCTCAACACCACCGGCAGTTTTCTCATGCAAGCCGAACACGTTGGCAGTGAGACCGTGCTGGCGCGCATCGTCCAGATGGTTGCCGACGCGCAACGCAGCCGCGCGCCGATTCAGGCGTTGGCTGATAAAATTTCCGGCTATTTCGTTCCGGCGGTGCTGGCAATTGCACTAATCACGTTTGTTATGTGGGCTTGGCTCGGTTCAGAACCGCGCTTTGCTCACGCCATTGTCAACGCCGTCGCCGTCCTCATCATCGCGTGTCCGTGCGCGCTTGGACTTGCCACGCCCATGTCCGTCATGGTTGGCATCGGACGCGGCGCGCGGGAAGGCGTGCTGATACGCAATGCGGAAGCCATCGAAGTCATCGAGAAAGTCACCACCGTCGTCGTGGACAAAACCGGCACGCTGACCGAAGGCAAACCACGGCTCACGCGGGTCATTCCAGCAAACGGTGTGGCGGAAGATGATTTGTTGCTCACCGCCGCGTCGGTCGAACAGAACAGCGAACATCCGCTCGCCGCCGCGATTGTTCACGGCGCAAAAGAGCGCAACGTAAAGTTGCAACCCGTGACAGATTTTAATTCCATCACCGGCGGCGGAGTCGTCGGAAAAATCGGCGGGAACGAAATTGCCGTCGGCAAATTAAAATTTCTTCAAGAACGTGGTGTCGCTGGCTTGGAAATTCTCGAACCCAAGGCCACGGCGTTGCAGGCGGAAGGACAAACGGCAATGTTCGTTGCCATCAATGGCAACGCTGCCGGAATTCTTACCGTGTCCGATCCGATTAAATCATCCACACCTGAAGCCATCGCGCAATTGCACAAACTTGGCCTGAAAATCATCATGCTCACCGGCGACAACGAGCGAACTGCGAACGCCGTGGCGAAGAATCTTGGACTCGATCAAGTCGAAGCGGGCGTTGCACCGCAGGACAAACACGAGCGCATTAAACAACTCCGGCAGCAAGGTCAAATCGTGGCGATGGCTGGCGACGGCATCAACGACGCGCCCGCGCTCGCCGCCGCTCATGTCGGCATCGCAATGGGGACAGGCACGGACGTGGCGATGGAGAGCGCGGGGATTACACTTGTGAAAGGTGATTTGCTTGGCATCGCCAAGGCCATCACCTTGAGCCGTTCGATGATGCGGAACATCCGGCAAAATCTTTTCTTTGCGTTCGCCTATAACGCGCTAGGAATTCCCATCGCGGCGGGTTTGCTCTATCCTTTTTTTGGTTTGCTCCTAAGCCCCATCATCGCGGGCGCGGCCATGAGCTTGAGTTCCGTCTCGGTCATCGCCAACGCACTCCGGTTGCGAAATGCGAAACTATGAACAATGATTTTGCCTCATGTTTGCTTTCTCAAGAAGTTTTCAACTGAATGTTTTTATGTCTTTTCCATCGCGGCGGTGTATTCACCACGGCGCGCGGCGCGATTGCACTTTGCCCGATGAAGCAAAGCTTGTTGCGCGGCTTTCATGTTGGCTTCCTTGCCTTGCCAGATTTCCAAAGCCGGTTGCTGGATGGCGCGGGCATACGAAAATGCCAGTGCCCAAGGCAGTCGCGATTTGAAGCGAAGATTCATGGTATTCAAGCGGGCCGAAGCGAGTTCAGCGGATTGTCCGCCCGAAAGGAACGCAATCCCCGGAACGGCTGCGGGGACAGTTCGCCATAAACTCTTCACCGTGATGTTGGCCACCTCGTCCACGGATTCTTGCGTGGGGCAGGTCAATCCAGGCAGCACCATGTTGGGTTTCAAAATCATGCCTTCGAGCAGCACGCGCTGGCAATTAAGCTGGATGAAAACATTTCGCAGGACTTCCTCTGTCACTTTGCGGCAGCGCTCCAAAGTATGTTCACCGTCCATCAGCACTTCCGGCTCGACAATCGGAACCAGTCCGGCTTCCTGACACAACGCGGCGTAGCGAGCCAATGCGTGCGCGTTGGCTTCGAGGCAACTGCGGCTGGGAATGTCTTCGCCGATGGCAATTACCGCGCGCCACTTGGCGAAACGCGCGCCCATTTGAAAATACTCCTGAAGACGTTCGCGCAATCTGTCGAGTCCCTCGGTGATTTTCTCGCCGGGATGAGCGGCCATGTCGGTGGCACCGGCGTCAACCTTGATACCGGGAATGATGCCCACATCAGCGAGCGCTTTGGCGAAAGGCGTGCCGTCGCGTTTTTGCTGGCGGATGGTTTCGTCAAAAAGAATCGCGCCGCTGATGCTCTCGCCAAGACCGGGCGCGGTCACAATCAATTCGCGATACGCGCGCCGGGCTTCGACCGTTTGCGGAATGTTGAGCTTTGCGAATCGTTTGTTACAGGTGGGATTGCTTTCATCCATCGCCAGCAAACCCTTGTCGTCGGCAGCCAATTTGCTCGCGGTATCTATTAACAGTTGCGTGTTCATGTAGGTAATTGGCGGCTCGCCCAATATTTTAGCCAGCAATTGGCACCATTGGCTGCGGATGACCATGAAACGGCCAGCGCAAATCACCGGTCATCAAATAGACCGCCATGGCCACCAGCATCACAATCACACAAAACCAAATTCGCCAGTCCCGATGCGCACGTCTCCAATAAGGCGGATGGCCTTGGTTAATCGGGCCGCCATTCGGATCTCCGTGCGACTTATGATCGTGCTTTGATTCATTCATAAATGGGCATTTTCGATCTTTTTGATTCGTTTCAGGTTATCATGTTTCCCATTTTTACTCCCGATGATCCGTCGCAACTTTAGTTCCGGCACGCGTGATTTTTCCGCCAGCGGTTTCTCGTTCTGCGTTTCGCACTGACCCCATTTCCAGTTGCGGATTTCCGGCAAGTCCTGACCGTGTTTGTCAATGTAGCGTTTGTGCTCGACAAGTTTGTCCCGCATCTGCTGTTTCAAGTAAGTGCCCTTGGAGCCTAAATTCGGCACCCGATCCACCACGTCTTGCACGAGATGAAAGCGGTCAAGGTCGTTTTGCACCCGCATGTCGAAGGCGGTCGTGATCGTCCCCTCTTCCTTGTAGCCACGGACGTGGAGGTTGCGGTTGGTGCGGCGGTAGGTCAGCCGGTGGACGAGCCAGGGGTAACCATGGAAGCCAAAAACGATGTGCTTGTCCTGGGTGAAGAGTGAATCGTAATCGGCTTCGCTCAATCCGTGCGGGTGTTCGCTCGCAGATTGCAACTTCATCAGGTCAACAACATTGATCACTCGGATTTTCAGTTCGGGCAAATGCGTGCGCAGAATCGAAACGGCGGCGAGAATTTCCAGCGTGGGGGTGTCACCGCAGCAGGCCATCACCACGTCCGGCTCAGAGCCTTGGTCGTTGCTGGCCCATTGCCAGATGCCGATGCCTTCGGTGCAATGCACCACGGCGGCGTCCATCGTGAGCCATTGCGGGAGTGCATGTTTGCCGGCGACGACGACGTTGACGTAATGCCGGCTGCGCAGACAATGATCGAAAACGGAGAGCAGACAGTTCGCGTCCGGCGGCAGATAAACACGCACGATGTCGGCCTTCTTGTTGATGACATGATCCATGAAGCCGGGGTCTTGGTGCGTGAAGCCGTTGTGATCCTGCTGCCAGACGTGCGACGCGAGCAGATAATTCAGCGACGCGATTTTTCGACGCCAAGGCAGTTCCAAAGTTACCTTCAGCCACTTCGCATGCTGGCTGAACATCGAATCCACGATGCGGATAAAGGCTTCATAGCTGTTGAACAGCCCATGCCGACCAGTGAGCAGATAACCTTCCAGCCAACCCTCGCATTGGTGTTCGCTCAACATCGAATCCAGCACGCGTCCGGCGGGCGCGAGAAATTCGTCATTCTTTACTTCACGCGCATCCCATTGGCGGTTGGTGACTTCAAAAACCGCGCCCAGAAGATTTGAGAGTGTCTCATCGGGACCGAAGACACGGAAATTATTTTGATTCAACTTGGCCACGTCGCGCAGAAAATTTCCCAGCACCATGGTATCTTGGCCGTCCACTGCGCCGGGCGACGGCACAGTCACAGCATGGTCGTGGAAGTCGGGCATCCGCAAGTCGCGCAACAGCAGTCCGCCGTTGGCGTGAGGATTGGAACCCATCCGTCGGTCGCCTTTTGGAGCGAGATCGGCCAATTCCGGGATAAGTTGGCCATTCTCATCGAACAATTCCTCGGCCTTGTAACTTTTCATCCACTTTTCAAGTTGTTTGACGTGCTGGGGATGTTCGGCGTCCACCAATAGCGGCACTTGGTGCGCGCGGAATGTGCCTTCGACTTTCAGGCCATCCACAACTTTCGGCCCCGTCCAGCCTTTAGGCGATTTGAGCACAATCATCGGCCAGCGCGGACGGGTTGTGTCTTTTTTGTTTCGCGCATTCGTCTGGATTTGCCGAATGTTTTCGATGGCTTTTTCCAAAACCGTGGCCATGAGTTCGTGCATCTTTTCCGGCTCATCGCCTTCGACAAAATACGGCGTCCAGCCGCAACCACGGAAAAACTGTTCCAACTCATCCGGCTCAATACGCGCGAGAACGGTCGGGTTGGAAATTTTGTAGCCATTGAGATGCAGAATCGGCAGCACGGCTCCGTCGGTAATCGGGTCGAGAAATTTGTTGGACTGCCACGCGGTCGCCAGCGGGCCGGTTTCCGCTTCGCCATCGCCGACGACGCACGCGACGATCAAATCAGGATTATCAAACGCCGCGCCAAAAGCGTGAGACAATGAATAGCCCAGTTCGCCACCTTCGTGAATCGAACCCGGAGTCGTCGGCGCGACATGGCTGGAAATCCCGCCGGGAAACGAGAATTGCGTGAACAGTTTTTTCAGTCCGGCTTCGTCCTGCGTGACATTCGGATAAACTTCACTCCAAGTGCCTTCGAGATAGACATTCCCGACAATCGCCGGGCCACCATGACCGGGACCGGCGACGTAGAACATATCCAAGTCATATTTTTTGATGACCCGGTTCAGATGCACATAAATAAAATTCTGCCCCGGCGTCGTTCCCCAATGCCCGACGACGAGCGGCTTTACATCCGCAAGTTTCAACGGACGTTTCAACAGCGGATTGTCGTAGAGATAAATCTGTCCAACCGAGAGATAGTTCGCCGCGCGCCAGTAGGCGTTCATTTTCTGGAGCAAGTCTGGAGTTAGAGTGCTTGTTTTCATGGTTAAAATCTTTTGTGTCCGGATGTTTCAATTTTTGCATTGATCCATTGTGAAAACTGTATCTCTTGGACGCGGAGAAATGAATGGGGTGAACACCCCATAAAATTAAAACCTGCGGAATTTCTGGTCGCTTTCTCCTCGCGATTTATGTAATTTTTAACCGACGGAATACCGAAACCTTCACCAAATCTAAAACGAAGGCGAAGGCGATTGCACCCAGCAGCACGCTACCCAATACCCGGAACGGTAGTGGCATCATCAGCCAGCCGCATCCGGCCAGTGTCAAGGCGACCAACACATCGACGACTGACGACAAGGCCAGCCAGCGGCTGGGATGAGGTGAAGCCCAGATTCGCTCACGGGCGCGCACGGCGTATGTGGATGCCTGATTTCCGCACACCAAGGTGAAGAACGCCAGCGTCTGCAAGGTTGCGATGGCCAGCCCCATTCGGAAATGTCCGATCGCGAGCACGCCGACGCAGAACACCAGTTCGGAAACGCCCATAAAGATGCCCGCAATCGTCAACGTGCCGATGCGCCAGCTATTAGGCAGCAAGGAGGGGCGGACATTGTCGGTGGTCAACGACATGCCGAGCAAGTCACCCACCATCATCACTATGATCATCAGTATGGGAGTCAAGATCGCGTGCCCGGTCATGACGAGACCGACTCCAAGGAACAGCACCTGCACGATCTTCTTGGTCACGGAGTTTAGCGTGTAAGTGAGGATGCGCTGGAACGTAATGCGCCCTTCCTTGACGGCGGCAACGATGCCAGCGAGTCCGGGATTGGTCAGCACCATGCCGGCAGCGGACTTGGCGACATCGGTTGCCGTCGAAACCGCGATTCCCATTTGCGCCTGGCGCAGCGCGGGAGCATCGTTGGCACCGTCGCCGCACATGCCGACGATATTCCCGGCCTTCTGAAAAGCCTTCACCAGTTTGAATTTGTCCTCGGGCAGGACGCCGGCAAAGACGGCAAAACTTTCAGGGCGAACGCCGCCTGGGATCGGCCCGGGCGGGCACAACGCCCCGTCGAGACCGACGGCATGGGCGACAATCGTCGCGGTCGCGGGGGCGTCGCCGGTCACCATCACCGTGCGGACGCCGAGCGTTTTGAGTTCCGTGACCAAGGCGGCGGAATCTTCGCGGGCCGGGTCGCTGAGAGCGATTAACCCCATGAGTTGTATTGCCGCCGGCGGTCCCGCTGCCACAGCCAACACCCGAAAACCCTTTGTTTCCAGTTCGTTTGCCGCCGCCGTCGCAACAGGTGAAGGAGCCGCGAGAGCGACGACAACAGCAAAAGCCCCCTTGATGATGCGCACGGTTCCAAGGCCCGGATCAACCGCCGTCGCCTCGGACATTTTTGTCGCCGGATCGAAAGGTTTGAATTGAGACAGCCTGGGCGGGTCCGCGGAAACTTTCTGTGAGGCGGCGGAACGAACGGCTCCATCCACCGGATCCTGCCCACCGTCGGAACTGGCGAGCGCCGCCATCGTCAAAACGTGCGACTCATCGAAACCCGGCAGCGGATGAACCGTTGTCACTGAGAGCTGATTCCGGGTGAGCGTCCCGGTTTTGTCGGCGCACAACACATCAATCGAGGCTGCTTCGTCCACGGCCGAAAGCCTGGTTGGCAGCACGCCCTGGCGGGCCAATGCCCGTGCTCCAAGCGCGCCCGCCAGCGTAAACGTGGCTGGCAGTGCAACGGGGATTGACGCCAGAACCGCCGTTAAAACCAGGGGGATTATCTCACTTGCCGGCATCGCATGAGCCAGGGCATACGCGACCAGGAGGACAATTAAAATGCCGTTGAACAGCGCAAGATTGCGCACCACGCGCAACACGGCTTTTTGCTGTGAACTGACAACATGGGCCGTGCGAACCAACTCAGCCGTGCGGCCAAACTTGGTGCGAATTCCCGTCGCCGTGACCTGCGCGACCGCTTCGCCGCGCTGGACCAGCGCGCCGGCAAAAGTTTGGAAACCCGGCCCCACTTCAGTGCCGATGGATTCACCCGTGAGCATGGATTGATCGAGCAAGACATTTCCCCCGGTCAACTTGACATCGGCAGCGACGACACCGCCGAGTGACAACTTCACGATGTCGCCCGTCACCAAGCCGGCGGCCGGAAGGTTTTTCCAGACACCGTCGCGGCGGACCGTGGCGGTCATCGCCAGCCGTTTTTTCAAGGCGGCGAGCGTTGCCTGGGCCCGGCCCTCCTGAAAGAAGCCAAGTGCGGCGTTGAACAACAGCAGCATCACGATGATCCCGGCTTCAACATATTTGCCGAGCACCAATTCCAATATGACCGCCGCCTCCAACATCCAGGGAATGGGGGTCCAGAATTTGGCTAACGCCCGGCCCAATGGATGCAGTGCCGTGTCGGGCATGGAATTGGGGCCAGACGTTTCCAACCGGTGACGGGCCTCATCGCTGGTGAGGCCATTGGAGGAATCGCGGGTCGGGGCAGCAACGCCGGCGGGGGCGGCGACGGTTGGAGCAGTTGGCATAGGACTTGAAAAAGTGTTGCCTTGATTGATGTGAAGGACAATGGGGTGAAAACCCCATGCCTTACAAAATGATCAATTGAAACACACTCTGACACTCTGGCGCGCGCCGCTGTCCCCGTCGCCGGGCGCAGCGCCAGGCGACGGAAAAAACGGAGCGTTTACCGCGTTCGTTCCGTCCTGCCGGACGGGGACGGCGCAGCGCGCCATCCCTACCATCCGAAAAGGGGACGCCGCAGCGCGGCTTCCCTGCCACCCGAAAAGTTTGCCAAAGACATAATCCCGCGCGCCGCGATAAAATAAATCTTTCGCTGAATCTGTTTTCGGGGGGCGGTGGCTCTCGTGATCCGGGGTAGGGTTACACCCCATGGCGCAAAACCCGGCCCATGCGTAGCGTGTTCCGAAAAGTGATGGCAAATACATTGCCATCAAAAACGAAAGACAAATTATGCATCTCTTATTATTGCCGGTTCTTGCCAGTGCGATTTACATCGGCGGAGGCGTGGGCGGCCTCCTGCTCGTCATCGTCATTGTGGTTCTGTTGCTCCGTTGACCGTTGAGCCGTTCCGCCGAAGACTTCACCCGGCCATGCGACGCGGCACTCAATACCAGACACTTTTGCCGTCACGTTGACGGTGAACAAAAACAAACGACAAAACGGAATAATTTATGAAAATTATGAAAAGTAAAGATATGCGGATCCTGCTGACTTTGACGATGATGAGCATGGTCGTCGCCTTGAATGTCCCCGGGCAAACAATTAAACCAATACAGCCTCCTCCTTCTCAACCGGCGCGGGGAACCACCCAACCGGTGGTTTCGGTCAACTCGCCACCGGTCGTTCCGGTTCCGCCGGGGGTGATTGTTCCGCCGGGGCAGCCTGTTCCGCCAGGACAGGTTGTTCCGCCGGGGCAGCCTGTGCTGCCAGGGCCGACGGTTCCACCTGGGCCAACTATTCCGCCGGGACAGCCGGTTTTGCCGGGGCAGCCCGGACAGCCCGGTTCTAAGAACCAATCGCCGATCGTTCCCATTCATCCACCGGTCGGCCCTCTCCAACCGCCGATCGTTCCCATTCATCCGCCGATTGTCCCCGTTCATCCGCCCATTGCGCCCCTCCAACCACCCGTGCAGCCTAATTCCACGCCTTGATTATCCACCATCCTTTTCCGACAACCAAAAGAACCGGACATGAAAGACCCAGTCTATAAACTCATCGAACTCACCGGCACGTCCATCACTTCCATCGAGGACGCCGTGGACAAGGCCATCAAACGGGCGCACAAAACCATCAAGAACCTGTGCTGGTTTCAGGTGGTCGAAACGCGCGGCAACATCGCCCAGGGAAAAGTGCATCACTGGCAGGTGACCATCAAAGTCGGCTTCGCCGTGAAAGACTGAATACCATCGAACGGAAAACCGCAGTTAATTTTAAGAACATCATGGCCAAAGAACACACGACAGAAGAATTGAACATCACCCGCGAACAGATGGTCCAGTTGTTGAACGAGGACCTGGCTGGAGAGTATCAGGCGATCATTGCTTACACGGTGTATAGCCAGATGCTGAAAGGCGCCGCTTACACGGACATTGCGCGGGAATTGGAACTGCATGCCGGCGAAGAATTGCAGCACGCCATCAAGATTGCCAAGCAGATTGACTATCTGGGCGGAATGCCGGGCGTGACCCCCAAGCCGGTCAAGACTTCAACCGACCCGGTCACCATGCTGCGCGCGGATTTGGAGAACGAACGCACAACGGTGGGCCGCTATCGGGAGCGCATCCGCCAGGCCGAGGCGATGGGGGAATTTGCGTTAAGCGAGACCTTGCGCGCGATCATCGTGCAGGAGCAGGAGCATGAAATTGACCTGGCGGCGGCGCTGGGCATTGACGTGCCTCTCCCTTAAAAACCCGGCGGACAAAAAAACGGCCGAAACCCACTGAAAAACCACCATGTCTCAAGGCGATAAATCCAGTTACACTGACAAACAGAAACGTCAGGCGGCACACATCGAGGCGGGCTACGAGAAAAAGGGTGCCGGCACGAAAACTTCGGAAGCCCGCGCCTGGGCCACCGTCAACAAGCTGACCGGCGGCGGCAAAAAGAGCGGCTCCGGGAGAAACAAAAATTAATTTGAAATTATGCCAGCCTTGACCACCAAACAAATCAGCCTTCACTTGAAAGCCATGCCGGACTGGTCGCAACACGCGCATGCCCTTCACCGCAGATTCAAGTTTGCGGGGTTCCTGATGAGCATCGCCTTTGTGCGACGCATCGCCAAGCGGGCCGAAAAGCTGAATCACCATCCCGATATTGATATTCGTTTTGACAAGGTCGCGCTGACGCTCACCACGCATGATGAAGGCGGGATCACCGAAAAAGATTTCGCCCTTGCCCGGCAATGCGATGCGGTCTTCTCCAAGTTTTTGGAGCCGTGACCAATATTATTTCCGGCCGGACCGGAGGCGTTTGCGCCAGAGGGGAAGGTTGGAGCCCGGAGCGGGCAGCCTGGAGGAAGTGGGGGAATTGAACAGCAAACCCCGGCCGTGAAAATTGGAGCGCGATTCTGCATTAACAATTTCCACCTTCAACTTTTCACTTTCCATGGCTGGCAACCCAGGAGACATAAAATCAGGGACCATTAAGGAGCGTGACCCGGTAGAATTGTTGCGGCGCGCCGCCGACGGCATTGGTTTGACTGGTGGTCAAGCCGGTGGCCGTCGCGCTCGACGGAATGTTGACCCAATTGACGCCCATCAGATTGGTGGTGGACTGTAATCCGTAGGTCACACCCGCCACCGAGCTCCATGTCACGGTGATAACCCCGTTGGTCAGGGCAAACGAAAGGATCACAGGCGGCGGCAACGGCGTCACAATCAATTGTCCGTTCACATAGCTGATCGTGTAGTTTGTCAGCCCCGTCCCCGCGGCGTTCGTCACCACGATGCTGTAGGGCGAACCATTCACCGGCGCGCCCGCGCCCGCCCCCGCGCTGCTCAAGCTTGCGCTGCTCACAGTGTCACTGTTCAGCAAACCGCTCGTTGAAAATTCCGTCCCCGCGAACACCACGGTCTGCCCATACACCTTGCTCTGGTTGCTGGCCGTGATGGTCAATGCCGCCGGATTGACCGTCAGGGTGCCGTTGGTGTAGCTGATGGCGTAGTTTGTCGCGCTCAACGTGCCAGCAGTGTTCGTGATGACATACGCGCCTGCCGGGCTGCTCGTCGTGGCACTCGTGCTCAACGTGCCCGCGCTGCCGCTCAACACGTTGGTCGTGTCCCCGTTGAGGAATCCAACGTAAGTCACCGTGAACACCGGGTTGGTCGCACCATAAAATCGGTTCGTGTTGCTGGCTGCTACCGTCAATCCCGCCGGCGTCACGGTCAGCGTCCCGTTCACAGGGTAGAAACCGTAGTTGGCCGCGCTCAAGGTGCCAAGTGCGCTTGTGATGACATACGTCCCGGTCGGACTCGCCGCCGTCGCCGCCGTTGTCAAACCTGGACTCCCACCCAACACGCTCGCGGTGTCACCGTTCACAAACCCGCTGTAAGTCACGGTGAACGCCGGATTGATCGCGCCGTAGAGACGGTTCGTGCTGTTCGCCATCACGGTCAACAATACCGGCGTCACCGTCAATTGTCCGTTTACATAACTGATCGTGTAGTTCGTCAAGCCGGTTCCCACGGCGTTCGTCACCCCGATGCTGTAAGGTGAACCATTCACCGCTGCCCCCGCCGCCGCGCCCATGCTGCTCAAGCTCGCGCCGGTCACGGTGTCACTGTTCAGCAAACCGCTGGTTGAAAATTCCGTCCCGGCAAATGTCACCATCTGGCCATACGCCTTGCTCTGGTTGCTCGCCGTGATGGTCAACGCCACCGGATTGATCGTCAGCGTGCCGTTCACATAGCTGATCGCATAGTTCGTCAGCCCCGTCCCCACCGCGTTCGTCACCACGATATTGTAAGGCGAGCCGTTCACACCCGCGCCCGCCGCCGCGCCCATGCTGCTCAAGCTCGCGCTGGTCACGCTGTCACTGTTCAGCAGTCCGCTGGTTGAAAATTCCGTCCCGGCAAATGCCACCATCTGACCATACGCCTTGTTCGTATTGTTCGCCGTGATGGTCAACATCGCTGGATTGATCGTCAGCGTGCCGTTGGTATAACTGATGGCGTAGTTCGTCGCGCTCAACGTGCCGGCAGTGTTCGTGATGACATACGCCCCTGCCGGGCTGTTCGTCGTGGCACTCGTGCTCAAGGCACCCGGACTGCCGCTCAACACGTTGGTCGTGTCCCCGTTGAGGAATCCAACGTAAGTCACCGTGAACACCGGGTTGGTCGCGCCATAAAATCGGTTCGTGTTGCTGGCCGTCACGGTCAAGGCCGCCGGATTGACAGTCAGCGTGCCATTCACAAAATTGAAGCCGTAGCTGGCCGCGCTCAAGGTGCCAGGCGCATTGGTGATCGCGTAGCTGCCTACCGGGCTGTTCGTCGCCGCACTCGTCAGACTCGGCATCCCGTTCAACACGTTCGCGGTGTCACCGTTCACAAACCCGATGTAAGTCACGGTGAACCCCGGATTCGTTGCCCCGTATGTCCGGTTGGTGTTGTTTGCCGTCACGGTCAGCAACACCGGCGTCACCGTCAATTGTCCGTTCACACAGCTCAACGTGTAGTTCGTCGCACTCAAAGTGCCAGCCGTGTTCGTAATGGCATACGCGCCCGCCGGGCTGCTCGTTGTCGCACTCGTGGTTAAACTGGGTGCGCCGCTCAAGACACTGGCGGTGTCCCCGTTGAGGAACCCGCTGTAATTCACCGTGAACACCGGATTGGTCGCACCATAGGGCCGGTTGGTGTTATTCGCCGTCACCGTCAAGGCCGCCGGATTAACCGTCAGCATGCCGTTGGTATAGCTGATGGCGTAGTTCGTCGCGCTCAACGTGCCCGGCGTGTTCGTGACGACATACGCGCCTGCCGGGCTGCTCGTTGTCGCACTCGTGCTCAAGGCGCCCGGACTGCCGCTCAACACGTTGGTCGTGTCTCCGTTGAGGAATCCAACGTAAGTCACCGTGAATACCGGGTTGGTCGCACCATAAATCCGGTTCGTGTTGCTGGCTGCTGCCACCAACGCCGCCGGCGTCACGGTCAGCGTCCCGTTCACAGGGTAGAAGCCATAGTTGGCTGCGCTCAAGGTGCCAACGGCGCTTGTTATCACATACGTCCCGGTCGGACTCGCCGCCGTCGCCGTCGTCGTCAGACTCGGACTCCCGCTCAACATGTTCGCGGTGTCACCATTCATAAACCCGATGTAAGTCACGGTGAACCCCGGATTCGTTGCCCCGTATGTCCGGTTGGTGTTGTTTGCCGCCACGGTCAGCAACACCGGCGTCACCGACAATTGTCCGTTCACGTAGCTGATCGTATAATTCGTCAAGCCGGTGCCCGCGGCGTTCGTCACCACGATGCTGTAGGGCGAACCATTCACCGGCGCGCCCGCCCCCGCCCCCGCGCTGCTCAAGCTCGCGCTGCTCACGCTGTCACCGTTCAGCAGACCGCTGGTCGAAAATTCAGTCCCCGCGAACACGAGGGCCTGCCCATACGCCTTGCTCTGATTGTTGGCCGTCACCGTCACCGTCACCGGCGTCACCGTTAACAAGCCGTTCGTGAGGCCGAATGAGTAATTCGTCGCGCTTAACGTTCCAATCGCGCTGGTGATCATGTAGCTGCCCGCCGGGCTGCTCGTTGTCGCACTCGTGGTTAAACTGGGCGCGCCGCTCAACACGCTGGCGG
>Ga0182018_10000906_pt1 | contig 36456 bp, 32 predicted proteins | sample 812P2MmetaG_FD_120490 | JGI IMG/M metagenome (GOLD analysis project Ga0182018, IMG submission 120490) | Permafrost microbial communities from Stordalen Mire, Sweden - 812P2M metaG | ecosystem: Environmental > Terrestrial > Soil > Wetlands > Permafrost | place: Sweden: Stordalen | collected...
ATGCTCGCCAGCCATTCCCAGGGACGAAATCCGCGCGCCGCCAGCACCACGATATCGGCCACAAACGATGGCACATGCACTACGGCCAACGCGAAGAGCAGTTTCGATCCGAGCAGCACGCGCCAGCGAGCCGGGCGTGTGAGCCAGAACTGGCGATCGCCAACCAGCGGATCCTCGTGGACGGCGAGGGCGAGCAGAACGGCCCACGTCACCATCAGCAGATCGTGGAGCGGCACGGCGACATCCTCGACGGCGTCGAACCAGGCGGCCGCGATCTGAATCAGCAATGCGATCGCGACTCCCCACCACAAGCGGCGCACGTCCTTTTTGAAAATGTGCAGCATCAGATGCATGGCATCACCTCGCTCCGCGGGCGAACTCGTTTGGCGGGTTGGGCGGCTTTCGACACCGCCAGAATAATGGCGCGCAGCGGCATGACGCGCTCGGTCACGGCCCGCGCTCCCGGGAAAAAGCGCTGGATATCGGCGCGATGGCGGTCGCTGTCGAATCGAGAGTCGACGAATCCGGCCACCACACCGGATTGCTCGGGGATCAGCCATGTATCGGGCAGGCCGTCCGGCAAGCCGGCGGGCTCTCCGAGCGTCACTTCGATTTCGCGGAAACGGGCGGAGAGCGACGCCATTTCTTCGGCGAACAAGAGACGCCCTTCATGCAGGTAGGCGATGTGGCTGGCGAAGCTTTCGATCTCGCCGAGATCGTGCGAAGAGAGGAAGACGGTAGCATCGGGCGTGCGGTCGAGAACGCTTTCGATCAACTGCTCGCGCACCAGCACGTCGAGGCCGCTGAAAGGCTCGTCGAGCAGGATTAATTTGGGCCGGTAGGCGAGGGACGACGCCAACGCGGCCTTCATGCGCATGCCGCGCGAGAGATGGCGCAATTTGCGATCGAGTGGCAGATCGAAGAGGCGCACCAGTTCGGCCGCGTCCTCATCGTGCCACTCGGGATAGAACTCGCGGCAATAGGAAAGGAAGTAGCCTACCTTCATCCACTCGGGCATTTGCTGATTTTCGGAAACGTAACCGATGCGGGCGAACTGCTCCGCGCCGAGCGAGCGCGAGTCCACACCAAGCACTTGGGCGCGGCCGGAAGTGGGTTGGTGGATGTTGAGCAGCGCTTTCATGGCGGTGGTTTTGCCGGCTCCATTGGGACCCACCAGAGCGTAGACCGAGCCTTCCGGCACCTCGATGGTGAGATCGCGCAGGGCATCCACATGACGGAAGATTTTGGAAAGCTGTTTCGGTACACAGCGGCGCGCTCATAATTCCACCTCTTCGGGATACTGCAAACGCTGCCAGTGTTCGTCGATGGCGGTGTGGAGGTCTTCGAGCGTCAAGCCGAGCTTCTTGGCTTCCACGGTCAACTGTTCCACCTCGCGCCCCAGGAGGCGGGCGCGCTCATTGCGCCTGGATGGCGGCGGCTGGACCACGACGGTTCCGATGCCGGGCCGCACTTCGAGCAGCCCTTCGGCGGTGAGTTGGGCAATCACCTTGTGGGCGGTATTGGGATGAATCTTCATGGCCTTACTCAGGGCGCGAACGGAGGGAAAGGGATCGCCCGGCCGGAGCTGGCCGGAGATCATGGCTTTCTTGGCGGCGAAGCCCACCTGCTCGTGCACCGGGACGCCGGACTGGAGCGTCAGCCGGAAGGGGATCAAGGCTTGTCTCCATGCATCACAGGTGTACTGTATCACGTGTGACACTTGAAGGGAAGCAAAAAATGCGAAACTAAGGGCGATTATGGACGACTTTCCGCAGTTCATGAAGCATCCCGCGAACCGCATCGCGAGGAGCGAACAGGCGACACCCGGGGTGGAGGGTTACGTCTTCGATGGAGCAGACGGCAGCCAGATGGCTTTCTGGAATTGCCGCGCGTCAGCCGCGTCGGCGGAGCACGTGCATGAATTCGACGAATATATGCTCGTGGTGGAGGGCTGTTACACGCTGATTATCGATGGCAAGAAGATTCCAGTGAAAGCGGGGGAGGAATATTTCATTCCACACGGAGTGGCGCACAGCGGCGAAGTGGTGGGTGGCACGCGGACAATTCACGCGTTCGGCGGGCATCGGGCGGATCGGGGCGTGAGGGGCTGAATCTGTGGAGGTACTTGCAAAAATCCCGAAACCGCTTGCTTGTGCGCGCGGCTCATTAATCCCGTGTTGAAACAGCAGCCCTTACTGAGCCGCGACCGCGAGGGAGCGGTGCCTTTCGCCCGATTCAGCCGAATATTGCAAGTACCTCTGTAGCTTGTACGGTCACCAACTTGAAGGTGTCACCAAGAGGCCTGCCTATTGCGGGGAGCAGAACGTCCTTTCCCTTTGCGCGCCGGCGCGATACTGTTCGTAAGAAACGCTCTTCTCCTTCCGTCGCGACTCCGCAACAAAACCATCCCAGAAGTCTTCCCAGATGGCCGAGTGCTTTTTAAGGTCGATGAGGACACCGACCTTGCGGCCTTTCTCGTCGGTCACGTACTGAATTCCGGTCATGGTTCCATTGTCCTTCAGGCAGCATCGCTAATGCATCAATTCGCCGACGGGCGTTCGACGCCGTCGAGGACCAGTATCTTCACGGGAGCGTGGCCGGGTTCGAGCTTCAGGCCGAGTCCCTGCACGGAAGTCAGGATCACTGAACCAATGTCCGGGCTGGGCTCGTCGCCGGGATAGCGAAAATGAAAACTGAACGATCCTTCGATAGCGGTTAGATCGATGACGGGCCGTCCCAGAGTTGGGCTGATGCGCTCCGCCAGGAGGGCCATGGTCGCGTTGATCCCATCGACGCCATAGCCATCGCTCCCTCCAGCGCCGACGCCTGCCCAGGGGTAGTCGTCCTTGTTCTTAGTGGGTTGGAGATTCAGCGGTTTGCCACTCTTGACCAGCAAGTAGACCTGCCCTTCCTTCGTTTCCCAGTGGTACTGCAAATGGAAACGGTCGACGAGCGCGGCCTGGAGCATTTGCCGCTGCTCCGCATCGAGAGGAGCCTTCAGACTCGATGGAATCGATTTGGCAGACGGGGAGGATGCGGGCGGCTTGCCTACCAGATCGAAGCGCTCCTCGCGAGTCCAACGGGGCGCTCCGGAGATTTGAAACGGCTGGATATCGAAAGCCTTTTGGATCAGATCGTCTAGCGGGCAGTAACTCGCCTCCACTCTGCCGCCCGCGAAACGGAACACCCCGATGCCATTTCTGGCGTCGGTGGCAGGTTTGACGGGAACCACTTCGAAGGCCGGAGTGCCGGCGGACTGGGCGGCGGCGTAGCCCGCACAGGACAAGCTGATGAAGCATGTCCCACAAAGAAAGGCCCCTCGTGTTGCTTTAGACAAACCGAAGAGTAGCGGCATCGCCGGCTAGCAGTAAGTATGGCACACCCCATTGGGCCCGGTCCGTGAGGTCCCATGCGCCGATCGGGCCGGGAGGCTGAAGACGAAGACCCCATTCGCCGCCGACCACCAGATAGCAGGCGCCATCGCCGGAATCTTCCACGAGACACGCGGACGCCGGGCATGGCCCGCCGCCCTCGCCGATGCCGGTGACGGGGCACCATTCCATACCGCCGGGGCGTTCGCAGAGGATGTGCGTCACCACGCGTGCGGCCGACCGGCACTGGAACACCTGGGCGTCCATGGCATCGCAATTGGGATTCTCGGGGATCTGCAAAAGGACAGGCATCGCGCTCTCCAGCTTACGCCGTCGGCGAGTGGCCGCGCGCGATCGACTCGCGGAGCACTCGGCGCACGGTGTCGATGACTGTGCGCACTTGCGCGCCGCGCGCTACCGGACCGTGGCCCATGACGACGATCTCGGGCTTCAGCGCTTCCACGCGATCGATGGACGCCATCCAGATTTGCCAATCGGCCGGCGTGCCGGCGTCGAGGTTGGGAATGTATTCGGCGATCAGGCAATCGCCGGTATAAAGGACGCCATCGCCGGGCACCCAGGCGGAAATATTCGTGACGGTGTGGCCGGGCGTGAGCAGGATTTCGATCGTGCAATTGCCGAGATCGAACTGTGTATCGCGCTCGATGGCGCAGTTGGGATTCGTCACTTGCGTGCCGTGGAAAAACGCGGCGGCTTCGCCGGCGGCGCGGCGTTGCGCGTTGGGGATAGCGTCGTTGAACTCGGCGATTTCGGCCTGGAATTCGGCGGGCGTGCGGGCGATGGCGCGATGCCCCCAGATGTCGATGCCCTGCGCGCGAAAGAAGGCGTTGCCGCCGATGTGGTCGAAGTGCTTTTCGGTGTTGAGGACGCGCACGCGGTTTTCGGGCCGAACGGCGGTGGCGTAACCGTGCACCGTTTGGCCCGCGAGCACGTTGCCTCCGGTATCGATGACCAGTGTTTCGGCGTCTCCCGCGATGAAGCCGGCATTGACACACCACGGCGGGGAATAGGCGAGACCAGTAACGGCGTAGCAACGCGGCGAGAGGCGCATTCCATCAGTATCGCAAGGCGAGGATACGCTGAAGCACCGCTGAAGCACGTCCCACGTGCCGGCAAGTCGCACCCAGAAGACGGTCTCTCGCAGAGTCGCAGAGTGCGCAGAGCAAAACCGCAGCACGCACCAATCAATTCATAGAGGGACATCAATGAATCGCTACCGAGACAGGCGGGCTCGATACTCCTCCGACGGACAGTACCACCGGCACGTCCGACCCAGGCGCGATGCCAGCCGGCACAATCGCGTTGACCTGATAGAGCCCGGCATAGGTAGGCGCCAGGCCGGAAAACAGGACGTGCGCGGGTTGTCCCCCCAGCGTGACGCTGACGGTACCGGTGGTCCACGAAAGGGTGGAAGAAGGCGCGGCCGTACCGGCGGGAACTGCGGGGCTGACGGCGCCGAGCCCGGTGCAGTAGATCACCAGAGCATCCCCTGCGGTGGCGGGCGCGGACGGCGCATTGAGAAACTGCGCTCCGGCGCTTGTGATCACCTGGACGGCGCCGGCTCCCGTGCCGCTGGCGTTTTGGGTGAAAACCGCGGGCTGCGTGGCGGTGAGCAGGACCATTTCGGGCAGCGAATAGGCCGAGTTGTTCTGCCCGACCACTAACTGCGCCGTGGCGTTCACAGGTGCGTCGTAGGGTACAAATGCGTTGATCTGGTTTGGACCGGCATATTGCAGAGGCAGCAACTCTCCGCCGAGCGTGACTTGCACGCCGCCGAGGCTGGTGGACAAGGGCAACGACTGGGCGATGGCCGGGGTGGCGGAGAGATTGGCGCCAAAGATCGAGATGTAGCTGCCGGGAGCGATGGGCGCGTTGGCAGCGAGGCTGGCGGCGCTGACGACGCCTCCTGTGGAGACCAGAGGGAGATTGGGGTTGGCGGTGAGCGCGCCGGTCATGGCGATGGCGCCCTGGAGCGGCGGCTCGAACGAATTGGCCGTCACGGTGATAGTGGCCGATGCGGACGCGAAATGGTGTGGCTTCCATGTGCCGGTCCAGTGGCCGTTGCCGATAGACGTCAGAGAAAACGGAGTGTCGCCGTTGTCCAGGCTCACTCCCACGAATCCGCTGGTCAGCATGGCACCGCAATCGTCCATAACCTGAACGTCGAGGGCGGCGGGCAATCCGACGGTGACCGGGAATCCGTTGCCCATGGCGGTGAAAACGGGCACAAGTTGGGTGGGCGCGCAGGCGGTGACTGCGTGGTCACGCAGGTTGGCACTTGCCGGCGGAGGTGCAATCGCGGGATTCACTACCACTTTGACGGGGATTTGATTCGGGCCGTCGTTGCCCGAGAACAGCACGTCGATCATGCCGTTATAGAATCCGGGGGCGAGATTTGTGGTGTCGATTGTGACCGGTGCGGATGCGCCCGCACCCGCGTCCAGCTGATAGGAAGAGGTGAGGACGGATAGCCAGGGCGTCGGTTGATCGGCCTGCGCGGAGATGCCGGCGCCTACCGGCTGGGTGTCGATATTCGTCATATCCACCGCGGTTGTGAACTTGATTCCGGGAGGAAGCGCCAAATTCATTCCGATTGGAAAGACAGAGGCCGGCCCGCCATCAGTTACTTCGAGCGCCACGTACATCGATTGCGGCGAGTTGTCGGCGCCGTTGGCGGAGAAACTCAGTTGGCCGAAATAGCGGCCGTCATCGAGGCCATTTGTAAGCGCCACGACGCTCAAAGTTTCCGGCGAATTGGGCGCCACGGTTCCAGAAGGGGGCGAGACGGTGAGCCAGCTTCCGCCGTTGAGCGTAGTGGGAATGACGTTGAACTGCATCGCCGCCGTCCCGGTATTCGAGATGGTGACCGGATAAGACCCTGACGTGGAGGAACCGTGGGCAGCCCGGACCGTGATGCCATCCTCCGCGAGTTGCAGACTTGGAGCGGGCGGAGTCACCAGCAGAGTGACCGGGTAATTGAGAGCGGTGGGCGCTTGCGGTGGGTTGGTCTGCGGCGCGAGAGTGAGGGAGATGTTGGCTGGGTAAGATCCATCCGGGAAGCCGGAGAAAGTGAAGTCGGCCGACACGGTGGTGCTGGTGAAGGGTGGAATGGTGCCGCCGGCGGTGGGGACGGTGACCCAGCAGTTGTTGGCCGCCGGGGTACAACTGGCGGACAAGGTGTAATTGACTGGAACAGGCTGAGGCTCCACGGTCATGTCGAACGAGGGCACGGACGCGCTCGCGGCCCGGGTACGAATGTTGCCGGTGGCGCCAGAATTGCCGCCGCTGGCGGGGCTTTGCGTCTTAAAGATGGTGTGCCCATCGGCTTCGCCTTCTGTCGCGGGCGCCTGGTTGGTTTCATCTACGAGGTGCACGGCGACTCTCACCTGCTCCGCGCCGAGGGCCGGCTGCGGCAGGTATAGCGTGCCGCCTTTTGAACCGCCGGCCGCGAATTGGAATGCCAGATTCGGCGCGATCAATACTCCGTCCTTTGTCTCGCAATTGTCGACGCATTTTGCTTCGTAACCTAACGTGCCGGTGGCGCCATTGAAAAGTCCCGTCCCGAAGGTGACTCTCGCTGTACCGTTGCCGTCATTCTTGTTGTAGGTGGGTGAGGTATCTGTGAGGACCAGCTGATCGCTGTTGGGAAAATTGAAGGTGAGAACCAAGGGGCTGCCTGTGCCTCCATGGAAGCTGAAAGACTGAATGTCTATATATGACGTTCCTCCCAGGTAGAACGACATCGTCTCGACTTGCCCCGATGGCAAGGCTTCGTTCGAGTAGGCGTCTCCTGAGGCACTTTTACAACAGCCGTAGCCCACCCCGTAGATGACGTCCTGGGTGGTTGCAGGCTGTCCGTTCACTCCGCTGACCACGGAGACAAGCGTGGGGGAGACCGGGGTATTTTGAGCAGCTAAGGGTGCGGCTAACGCGGCGAGTAACAGGATAAGGCGGCGATACATGAGTGAAGCTCCTCCACACACACTGCGCCATGCGCCGGGAAAAACCCTCAAGCGAGCCATGAGGGAATTTGCGGCCGTCCGCCGCAGTATGAAGAGGAGGCGAATTTCGTGTGACAATGATTCTCGATGGCCGAGCGTGGGGATATCACGCAACTGCTGCACGAATGGAAGGACGGCCGCCCGGAGGCGCTCCAGCAGCTGATTCCTCTCGTCTACCCGGACCTGAAGCGGATCGCTTCCGGCTATCTCCGGCGGGAACAGCCGGGGCATACGCTGCAGGCCACCGGGCTGGTGCACGAGCTCTATTTGAAGCTGTGCAATCAGCGCGAGGCCAACTGGGAAGATCGCAGCCATTTCTACACATTTGCCGCCAAGGTGATGCGTATGCTGCTCACGGACCACGCGCGTCATAACCTGCGGGAGAAGCGCGGCGGCGATCGGGAACGCGTACCGTTGAGCGATCGGCTTCCGTGGGTGAATCTCAATGGGCCGGAGTATATCGATCTCGACGCGGCGCTCGACGAACTGGAAAAAATCGATCCGCGTAAGGCGCAGGTAATCGAGTTGTGCCATTTGCTGGGCTGCACCACCAACGAAACGGCGGAGATTCTGCACATTTCGGTGGCCACGGCGGAACGGGACCTGAAGTTCGCCCGCGGGTGGCTGTATCGCCGGCTGCGTCCCGGCGAGAGCGTGCCCGATGGGCGATAGCGGCTACTGGCGCCGGGTGGAGGAGATCTTCCACGAAGCGCTCGAGCGGCCGGACGGTTCCCGCACGGCATTCCTCGCCGAACGCTGCGCCGGCGATACTGCGATGGAGCGCGAAGTGCGCGGCATACTGGCGGGCTACACCGCGCAGGAGCGGGTAAGCGCCGGGCAGGGCGCGAAGGCGCTGGATGGCGCTCGGTTCGGCGCTTTCGAACTGGTGAAACAGATCGGCGAAGGCGGCATGGGCGCGGTTTACCTGGCGCGGCGCCGGGGCGATTTCGATCAGCGCGCGGCCGTCAAGCTGATCAATGGGACGCCCGCAGCGGCGGCGCTGATGGCCGAGCGTTTCCGGCAGGAACGGCAGATTCTCGCCACACTGGAGCATCCCAATATCGCTCGCGTGCTGGACGGCGGCGTCACTGCTGAGGGGCAGCCGTACCTGGCGATGGAGTATGTGGAAGGCGAGCGGGTCGACCGGTATTGCGCGCGGCAGAACCTTCCGCTTGCGGAGCGGCTGAAACTTTTTCGCAAAATTTGCGCCGCCGTGCACTACGCGCATCAGCATCTGGTGGTGCATCGCGATTTGAAGCCCGCCAATATTCTGGTGGACCAGCAGGGCGAGCCGAAACTGCTGGATTTCGGAATCGCCAAGGTTCTGGACCCGCCGGGCGCCGCGCCGGAGCACCTCCCGACCCGGACCATGGCCGCGTTGATGACACCGGAATACGCCAGTCCGGAGCAGATACAGGGACAGGCCTGCACGGTGGCGAGCGACGTGTACTCGCTGGGCGTCATTCTCTACGAGTTGCTCGCGGGCAAGCGGCCATTCGCGGATACGGCCTCGACGCCGGCGGAAATGATCGCGGCGGTGGTGACCACGGAGGCGCGGCGGCCGAGCCTGGCGGCGCCGGAAAATCTGAAATCGCGGCTGCGCGGCGATCTGGACGGCATCGTCATGAAGGCGCTGGCCAAAAAGCCGGAGGAGCGATACGGGTCGGCCGAGCAGCTTTCCGAAGATATACGGCGGTATCTCGAAGGTCTGCCGGTAAGCGCGGTGGAAGGCACGCGGGCGTACGTAGCGCGCAAATTCGTGGTGCGCCACAAGGTGGGAGTGGCGGCCGCGGGCGTGGTGCTGCTATCGCTGATCGCCGGGCTCGCGGGGACGCTGTGGCAGGCGCGGGTGGCGGAGAGCCAGCGCGCGGTGGCGGAGCAGCGCTTCTCGGATGCGCGAAAGCTGGCGAATTATCTGCTGTTTCCGCTGTTCGACGCGGTGCAGCCGCTGGCCGGATCGCTGCCCGTGCGGGCGGATATGGCCGGACAATCGCTGCAATATCTCGATCGGCTGTCGGCGGCGAAAAGCACGGATCGGGCGCTACGCCTGGAATTGGCGGAGGGCTATTTGCGGCTAGGTTCGATTTTCTGGGCGCCTTCGGGATATGGCGACAGCCTCGGCGATTCGGCGCGGGCGCTCGATACCGACCGCAAGGCGCTCGCGCTGCTCGAACCGTTGGCGAAAGAGGAGCCCGCGAACGAACAGGTGCGGCGCGATCTGGCAAGCGGGTACCTGCAACTCGGCTCGGCGCTGAATGTGCAGAGCCAGCCGCGGCAGTCGGAGGAGACCCTGCGGCGGGCGGTGGGGATCTTCGATCGATTGGCGTCGGCCAAACCCGGCGATGCCGCCCGGCAATTAGATGCCGCGCGCGCGTGGGAGAGCCTGATGGATGTGGTGGCCAGCCCCGGCGGCGGGTTCATGGACGTCAGCATGCACGACACGGTGTTGGCGGCGGGCAATAAAGCGCTGGATGGATTCCGGGCGGTGCTGGCGGCTTCTCCCGCGGATAGCGGAGCGCTGCTGGGAATGACGGGAGTGTATATCACGCTGGCGGGACAGGAATCGCCCAACAGTCCGCGCCAGGCGCTGGAGACGCTCGCCAAGGGGCGCGAGGCGTTCGACCGGCTGCCGGCGGATGTGCGCGCCTCCGCATTCGGGCAGGAGATGGAATCGGCGCTGGATTCCTCGCTGGGTTGGACGCAGCAGAGGATGGGACTCAATCGGGAATCGGTGGCGCCACTGAAACGCGCGGGCGACATTCTGGACGTCCTCACGGTGCGCGATCCGAAAAATGGCAGCAATTGGGCCCGGCGGGCGAACATCTATCTGACGCTGGCGCAAATCCACATGAAATTGAAGGATCGGCGCACGGCGTTGGACGACTACGTCAACGCCATCAAGATCTACGACGGCTTCGTAGCTGCCGATCCGAATAAGACGTCGAGCCGCATGATTCGCGCTACTTGCGAGGCGTTTGTCGCGAGGCTGTTCCTGGCGGATGGCCGGACTGCCGAGGGTACGAAATACGCCAGGGATGGCATTGCCGATCTGGTCAACCTCGCCGAACGGCCGGGGGCGACGGCGCAATACGTGCGGGAAGCTTCCATCGCGTTGATGGTGTCGCCGATCTTGTCTCTGCGCGACTATCCGCGCGCGCTGCGCTATGCCCAACGCGCGGACGAGTTATCGAACGGCAAGGAGCCGACGGCGATCGCGTATCTCGCAATGGCTTACGCGAACAATGGCGACGGGCAGAAGGCGCTCGAAGCGGTGCAGCGGGGATTCACGCTGGTGCAGGCGCCGAAGGCCGGCGAAAAGGCGTCGGACGCGTGGCAGAATCTCGCAGACGAACAGAGGGATATCAAGATCTTCATTAAGACGGGGAAGCTGCCGGCGGACTTTAATCAGTGAAGATGTGCGTTTCCGAGGCGCGACCGTGCGGCTTCGCAACCGCTTGCTGACGCGCGCGGCTCGGTAACGTCGAATAAGAGGGCCCTATTTCACCGCAGTCATCTGAGTGAATCCAGCGCCAGGGGCCAGGGCAGAGGAGACGACCTGTCCTTTGGTGTTGCTCCAATAGGTGTTCCAAGGGCCCTGAGCGACTTCGTGGACTTGTCCGGCGGCATCCTGCTGCAGAGTCTGGCCCATGATGGCGTGGGAATAGTCGTCCGCCTGTTTGGCGCTGTCGGCGGAGTGTTCCTGGAAGCGCTGCATGCTGGCTTGTATGTCGGCCATGCCCTTTTGGAAGTTTCCGCGAGCCTGGCCGTTGAAAATCCGGGCGAAATTATCCCACCACTGGGGATTGATGCGGAATGTGGAAAACACATGGCAGAACATCTTGAACACCTCTATTCCCTGGCCCTTAGGCGCGACGAAACTGCCCAGGCCGGTGACCAGCCAATTCGCCATCGGTGACAGGTTGCGCGGCGTGAGTTGCGGCTCGTAAAAGGTCTCCGCGAAGACGTAGCCGCCCAATTCCTGCCCGTTGGCAGTGCACTGGAAGATCGCCTGGCCGGCATCCGAGTGGAAGCCTGGAACGGACACCTGGTGAATGGCCGGAAGAGTTTTCGTCTCCTTAGTCTGCACGTTGGTGCACGTATCGGCGAAGCGGCTTCGGCCGTAGACTTCGGCTAGAGTCTGGCCGGGCTCGTACCGCATTACCAACATATGGTTGACCAGCCGCGATCCTTCCCGTACGTGGTAATAGGCGCTGAGGGAATCCGGAATGGAGTATGACATGGAGACATTGGGGTCGCCCAGGCGGATGTCGATCTTGCCGTCGGGCGAGGTCATGTCCGCCCACATGCGGAATTCGTACAAACCAGGAACGTGGACGATGCCGCCGGCGACTTTCCAGCCTTTGGGGACATCGATCGAAAACGAGTGCTCCTGGTTTTCCTGCATGGAGACCCAGGTGACGCTTTGGGCGAACAGGGGTGCGGCGAAAGCCAGCATTAGAATGGAATGGAAGCGCGACATTGGAAACCCTCCGACGTATGCTGCGCGATCAAGGCCTTCACGAAGTTGATTAATAGCTCTTTTGGGCTATATAACACTAGCTCTTGTGAGCTAAAATACCTGGCTTTACGAAATTGGACATTTCCGGGTAACGGTGCGCGCTTGGGTTGCGCCATTCTCAATATCTCTGGAACTTCCTGCGGTTTTAGTGAATCCGGGTACATTCTTGCGAGGAGTGCGACTGCTAGAAGGGTCTAAGTCATGAAGGCAATCATCGTAGCTTTAGCGTTGCTCTGCGTCGAGCATTCGACCCATCCCGTGGCGGCGCAAACCGCGTCCCGAGTGCAGGTTTCGGGCACGATCGGGAGTGTCACCGCATCGGCCAGTCAACTTGTCCTGAAGACGGACACCGGCGATAGCATCGCGGTCACCACCACAGAGAAAACTTCCATTCTGCATCTCGCGCCTGGCGTGACCGACCCGGCGAAGGCCACCAAAATGGCCCTCGGCGAATTACAGGTGGGCGATCGCGTAGTGGCTTACTACCGCGGCGCCGCCGGCGACAAGCAGATCACGGCCACGACCCTGGTGGTGCGGACAACCGCCGATCTGGGCGAGATTGCCAAGGCGGAACTGGCCGATTGGAAGAAGCGCGGAATGGCGGGGAACGTCATGGCAGTGGATCCTGCCGCCAAGACGATTACGGTGAAATCCGGTCCGAGGACGATAACCGTGACGACCACGGACAAGACCGAATACCACCGCTATTCGGCGGATTCGGCCAAAGCTGCCGATGCCAAGCCCAGCAGCTTCGCGGGAATCAAGGCCGGAGACCAGGTTCGCGTGCTGGGGAATAAGACTGAGGACGGCACGGCCGATGCCGCCGAATCGATTTACGCCGGTGAGTTCCGCCAGTTGGCCGCCACTGTGGTGTCCGTGAACGCGGCTACCGGGGAAATGCAGGTAAAGGACTTGGCGACGAAGAAGCCGCTGACCATCAAAACGGATTCCGACTCGACGTTGAAGAAGCTGGATCCTCAGATGGCAACCATGCTGGCGCGGCGCTATGGCGCCGGCCGGGGCCAGCCGCAAGGCCAGGAAGGACAGGCGGGCGGTCCGCCCCCGGGCGGCGAGGGTCGAGGCGGCTTCCGCGGCGGACGCGGAGGCGGAGATATTGGCGGCATGATCGACCGGTCGCCGGCTATTCAAGTATCGGATTTAAAGCCCGGAGACGCCGTGCTGGTTTTGACCACCATGGGGAGCGATCCATCGCGCGTGACGTGCGTTCAGCTTTTGGCTGGCGTGGACCCGATCCTGACCGCGGCGCCGAATTCCACGCGCGATCTTCTGGGCGGTTGGAACCTGGGCGGCGGGGCGGGCGGCGAAGGCCAATAACGGAATCGATATTCGTTCGACAGCAGTGGAGAGGGTAAATGAATCTTTTGCGCAGAATAACGCTTTTGTCTTTAGCGATTGCAGGGGCTGCCTCTTTTGCCGCGGCCCAGTCATCCACAGGAATCATTAAGGGTGTTCTCACCGACGATTCGGGGGCCAGTATCCCGGCGGCGTTTTTGACGGTAACGAATGCCGCCGGCAAACAGCAGGCCCAATCGCAGGCCGACGGCAGCTACACGTTTATGGGATTGCAGCCGGGCGACTATACGCTCGCGGTGACATATCCCGGGTTCGGTCCGTTCAGCAAAGTAGTGACGGTAGGCGCCGGCGGCACGGTGACGCTTCCCATTCAGCTGGCGGTGGTGGCGGAAAAGCAGGAAATCACGGTAAAGGGCGAGCCAGGCCCCAGCGTGAGCGTCGAGCCCGACGCCAACGTTGGCGCGCTGGTGATTAAAGGCGACGACTTGATGGCGTTGCCCGACGACCCCGACGACCTTTCGGACGCTTTGCAGGCGCTAGCGGGACCGGGCGCCGGTCCCAACGGCGGCGCCATTTACATTGACGGATTCAGCGGCGGCCAATTGCCTCCCAAAGAATCGATCCGCGAAATCCGCATCAATTCGAACCCTTTCTCGGCTGAATTCGACCGGCTGGGCTTCGGGCGCATCGAGATCCTCACCAAGCCGGGCACCGACAAATACCACGGGATGGCCTACTTCAACGATACCGACTCCGTTTGGGATTCGCGCAATCCGTTTGCCAGCAATAAGCCGCCCTACTCGAATCGCAATTTCGGCGGCAATGGCGGCGGGCCGATCAATCATCGGACATCGTTCAACTTCGACATTCAGCGGCGCGATATCCAGAACAACGCCATCACCAATGCTTTCTACGTGGATCCGACCACGTTTCAGCCCCTTCACCTGACCAACGCCCTGGTGGACCCGTCCTACAATCTCACCATCACTCCGCGCATCGACTACGCCATCAGCGATAAGAACACGCTGACGGTGCGTTTTGAGGAGCGCATCAACTCAGCCGACAACCAGGGATTTGGAAGCCGCTCGCTGCCCACCGGCTACAGTGCTCCGGACTTTCCGAATGAGCTGGCCTATAACACCAGCAGCAATGCGCAAAACCTGATGGTGACCGAAACATCGATTCTCACCACCCACCTGGTGAATGAGACGCGCTTCCAATTCCAACGTAGCTGGAGCGAAACACCCGGAAATTTCGCTCCCGAAATCAGCGTGGCGAACGAGTTCACCAGCGGCGGCAACGGGATTGGCAACAAGTACGATCTCACCAAGCATTTCGAGCTCACCAACACCAGCACCATGACCCACGGCGCCCACACTCTTCATTTCGGGGCGCGCGTGCGCCGCGACAGCGATCAGAACCAAAATCCGCAGGGCTTCAATGGGACATTCAGTTTCCTGGGCGGGCTGCAGCAGTACATTACCACCCTGCAATTGCAGCAACAGGGTTATACCGGCGCGCAGATTGAGGCGATGGGCGCAGGGCCGAGCAAGTTCTCCATTCAGGCCGGCGATCCTTATGTGAGCATGGTACGCCGGGACGCCGCGCCGTTTATTCAGGACGATTGGAAGGTTCGCCCGAACTTCACCTTGAGTCTTGGCCTGCGCTACGAATTCCAGAACCTGATCCACGACAACAAGGATTGGGCTCCGCGTCTCGGCTTTGCCTGGGCCCCCGGATCGTCCAAGAACGGACCGCCGAAAACCGTGATCCGTGGAGGCGCCGGTATCTTCTATGACCGCGTCAGCTTCAGCGCGTACGAAAGCGCATTTCTGAATAACGGCGTGAGGCAACTGGATTACACGGTCGATTTTCCGACGTTTTATCCCAACATCCCGAGCATCTCCTCGTTGAGCCTGGGCAACAATCTGACCTATCTGGTGGATCCGAAATTCCTGGCCGATTACAGCATGCAGACGGCGATCGGTGTAGAGCGCCAATTGCCGAAGAATACCACCGTGGCGCTGACGTACACCCATAACCGATCCAATCACCTGCAGCAGATCGTGCCCATCAACACTCCGCTCCCCGGGACGTACAACTACAACCAGCCGCTTGGCCCTACCAACGGCGTTTATCCGTATGGCTACGGCGCCGGCCAGTTGGAGGAATACGAATCCGGCGGTTTCCTGAAGCAGGACATCATCATGGCGAGCTTCAATACGCGCTTCAGCCGAAGGGTGTCGTTGCAGGGCAACTATCAGTACACTCATGCCAAGGATCTGCCTGGAACTCCGACCGACCCCTATAACTTCCTGCAGGACTACGGAACCTCGAACTTGAACCGGCGCTCGAATCTGACTGTTTTCGGCAGCATTCAGGCGCCCGCGAAGATTGTCATCGCCCCGAATGTGATCGTCCGCTCCGGCGCCCCCTACGACGTTACGGTGGGTGAGGACATTTACGGCGATAACGGCACTGCTCGCGGCCTGTTCGCGCCATCCGGGGCGTCCTGCTCGGCGACCGGCATCTATTGCACGCCGTTGGGCAACTTCACCACCAACTACACCGGCGTGCTGAATGGCGCCGCGATTCCGGCGAACCTGGTGCCGCGAAATTACCTGACCATGCCGGGTATCGTTTCGGTGAATATGCGCATCTATCGCGTGTTTGGCTTCGGCGCCAAGAGAGGTGCTGCCGGCGCTATGCCCGGCGGCGGCGGTCCCGGCTATGGCGGTCCTCCCGGCGGCGGGTTCGGCGGACCGGGCGGCGGCGGCCGCGGCGGTGGGGGCGGTATGAGCATGGGTCCGCGGGGCGGCGGCGGCGGAATGGGAGGGTTCGGCGGCACGTCCGACCGGCGGTTCAGCCTGACGGTGAGCGCCAACTTTACCAACGCCTTGAATCACTTCAATCCGGGTGGATATGACGGCGTGCTCACTTCCACACAGTTCGGGCAGGCCACCAGCGTGAATACCGGCTACGGCGGCGGCGGCCCGGGCGCCGGTGGACCGGGAGGCGGGATGGGCGGCTCTACGGCCAACAATCGGCGTATCGATCTGGGGTTGCGGCTGAACTTCTAAGTCTAAGGGCGTCGCACGGTTGGGGAAAAAGGGAAGTTGGAGGAGGCAGGGCTTGCCTCGCCTGACTTCCCTTTCTTGATTTTGGGAAACCTCAGCAGGTAATGGCGTAACGAGACTCCGAACTCCTGAGATCGCCTCGGAGTTTTGGGTGGGCCGGGGAAAGTGACTTTATCCCGTTTGGTCATGACTCAGAATGGGCGCACTGCTTGCCGAGCCGCGCCCCATAGCTCGGGGATTCCACGAACTCAGGAGTTCAGAGTCTCTCTAGAGGCAAAGAACAGATTTGGGCCACGGATGGACACGGATTCACACGGATAGATCCAGGCCCCTTCTTATCCGTGTGAATCCGTGTCCCTCCGTGGCCCATAATTCTTGCTTCGGGACACCATGACAGCGCGGTTGAACCATCGAGCAGGAGAGCAGTCAAAGCGGTCGACCGTCTTCGAGCAGTTCGCGGACGTTTCCCCCACCGATGCCCTTGCCTTTGGCCAGTTTCGCGAATCGAGCGGCGGAATTGGCGCGCGCGCCGCGGCCTCTTGCTCCCCCAAGTCATCCTGTCAATGAGCGATGAGTTCGAAAGCCTCGTCGTTGCGCAGGCTCCGGCCGAGCAGCCGCTGCAGTGCAACACGCTCGGATGGTGCAAGATCAACTCGTCTTGCAAATGTCTGTGGCATGAGGCCTCAGCCCTTGGCATCGATTCCCAGCTTCCGCATCTTCGCTTGCAGCGTGGTCCGCTTCATGCCGAGCCTGGCGGCGGCGCCCTGCGGCCCGCCGACGCGGCCGCCCGATTCGCGGAGGGCGCGCTGAATCGCCTCGCTTTCGGCGTCCGCCAGCGTGACCGCGTTCGACGACGGAAGGGTCTTCGGACCTTTGAGTTCGCGAACCGGAGCCTGCAGCGTGGGGCCGGGCGACACGATGACCGCTCGTTCGATGAAATTTTGCAGCTCGCGGATGTTACCGGGCCACTGGTAGCGGGTGAGCGCCTGCATGGCGTCGGCCGGAATGTTGGTGATGCGCCGGTTCATGCGGCGGGCAAACTGCTGCACGAAATAGCGGACCAGCAGCGGTATATCTTCGCGGCGTTCGCGCAGGGGCGGCACGGTGATGGGGAAAACGTTGAGGCGGTAATAGAGATCGGCGCGGAACTGGCGCTCTTCCACTAGCTCCTCGAGATTGCGATTGGTGGCCGCCACCAGGCGGGCGTCGGTACGGATCGTCCGTGAGCTGCCGAGGCGCTCGAATTCGCGCTCCTGCAGGACGCGCAGCAGCTTGGTCTGCAATTCCAGCGGAATCTCGCCGACTTCATCGAGAAACATGCTGCCGCGATGGGCCAGCTCGAAACGGCCGATGCGCTGTGCGATAGCGCCGGTGAACGCGCCCTTCTCGTGGCCGAACATCTCGCTCTCCAGCAATCCCGTGGGGATGGCGGCGCAGTTCAGCTTCACGAAAGTTCCCTGGCGGCGCGAGCTCAACTCATGGATAGCGCGCGCCAGCAGCTCTTTTCCGGTGCCCGTCTCGCCGTAGACCAGCACGGTGGAATCGGTAGGCGCGACCGTCTCCACCTGCTTGAGCACGGCCTTCAGAACCCGGCTCTGGCCGACGATTTCCTCGAACCGGTTGTCGGTGCGGATTTCGTCCTCGAGATAGACCTTCTCTTCCGAGAGGCGCGCGTTCAATTCCTCGATGCGCTGAAAGGAGAGCGCGTTTTCGAGCGCGATGGCCACCTGGTCGGCCGCCTGCGAGAAGAATTGCAGGTCGCCACCGGTGAAGAAGGACTCCTGGCGGGAGCCCAAATTGAGTGTGCCAAGGGCATTTCCGTGAGAAATAAGAGGTATGCAGCAAAGGGAGTGCAGGCCCTCGCGCCCCATGATCTCGCCGGTGGATTGCGAGATGGCGGCGGCTTCCGGGAGGCTGAAAACACGGCCCTGACGGGTGCGGAAGACGTATCCGGCAACGGTATCGTCGAGCGGAACGATAGCGTCCTCGCGAATGGCGCCCGTGCCATGGGGAAGGTCGGCGGTCTGCAGGCGCAGCGCGGCAATCTCGCCATCGTAGACCAGCAGGCTGGCGTAATCGAGGCCGAAGGTGCGTCGCAGGGAGGCGGAAATGGCGTGGAACAGCGGTTTCGCCGAGAGACACGCGACCACCGCGTTGTTGATTTCGAGCAGTGCGCTCAAGCGGTCGCGCTCGCGCTTCAGTTGATCTTCGTAGGCGCTCGCCGCCTCGTGATTGAGGGCGTTATCGACGGCCACGGCCACCTGGCGGGCTACTTGCTGCATGAATTCGATGTCTTCGGCCGAATAGGCGCTTGCCTGCATGGAGCCGAAGCTCAAGGCGCCCAAGTCGTGTTGCGCGGTAACGAGCGGCAACACGCAATACGACTGCACCGCATTAGCGCGCAACAGGTTCTCGAGGATGGGGAATCGGCTGGCCTCGGACACCTCCCGCACGTAATACGGCCTGCGGGTACGCAACGCCTCGCCGCTGGGGCTCTCGTCGAATGGGGTGTCGGCGGGCTTATCGCCGATTACTTCGCGGTCTGTTTGCAGAATATGCAGACGAAAGACATTGGCTTTCGCGTCGAGCAGGGTGAGACTGATGAAGTCGAAAGAGACCAGGCGCTTCAGGCAGCGGCTCAGATCGGCAAACAGGGTGGATAGCTGGCGGTGGGACGCGATGGATTCGGCCACCTCCAGAAGGGCTTCATAGCGCGCGCCGGTGGGGTGCGGCCGTGGAAGTTGCGTCTGGGACATCGGGACGTTGCGCCGGGGCTCCTTCAACCGTAGCACACCGGCCGCTTCGCTCAATTTCCTGCACTACTTCGCGAATCAGGGGGGTAATTGCCTTCAGGTGGACACCCTGCTGAAACATTTCGGCCAGCAGGATCTGGCCGTCGGCATCCACATAGTCCACTTCGCCCAGGTCCAAAGTGGTTTTGCGGCTGTGCACGGTGGATTGTGCGGTTAGCCAGCATTGGCGGAGCTCGCCGACCCACGCCCCCGAGAGGCGGCCTTCCAGACGAAAACGGAGCTCCCCGGCGCTGTCGTGCAGCGTGATTTTCAGCATAACCGCCATCGGTATGTGCACGGCGGTTGCCAACAGGCTCAAATTGCAAATCGAAGGCTTACGGGCGATTGCCGTGTAAGGCGCGATGGTTTTGCCCATATTCCGGCAGTGAAGTTCGTCAGCTCGTACACTGTAGGTTTATGAACCAACGGGTGGGTGTCTCGCACAAGCTTGCGCTGGCTCTGTTGGCGCTGGCTGCGATTTTGGCCTACGCGCCGACACTGAACATTCCTTTGCTGGAGGACGATTACCCCAATTTATTGTTAGCGCAGCAGTTAGGTGCGCCGTCGGACCTCCGGGCGCTGGTCCATAATCCGGTCTTCCGGCTGCGCGCTACCAGCCTGTGGATCATGTTCCTCCTTTGGCACGTGGGCAAAGTGGCGCCCTTGGTGTACCGCTTGACGAGTTTAATCCTGCACATCGCCAATGTCTGGCTACTGTACGGAATTTGTCTGGCTTGGCCGCGGATGCGAGCGGCGGCATTCTGGGCGGCGGCTTTCTTCGCCGTCGCGGAGGGCCACCAGGAAGCGGTGATGTGGTTTTCGGCAATCAACGAACTGCTGCAATTCCTGTTCGGCATGGGAGCAGTCTGGTGTTGGCTGCACGACGGAGGGTGGAAGACGCGGTTCGTGGGTGTGGCGCTCTTTGGCCTGGCGTTAGGCTCCAAGGAGTCGGCAGCAGTGTTCCTGCCGCTGTTTCTTTTGGCCGATTCGCGGAAGGCCCCGGAGCGTTTGATGCCATACGCCATGATTGCGGCAGTCGCCATCGCGTCGGTGGTGGGGTCGCGGGATATTTCCTTCCGATTTTCAGACGGCAGCTTCAGCTTGCACGCGCCCTTTTGGATCACTTTGCCGAGCAACTTCCTGCGCATCTTGTGGATCTGGGGTTTCGCGGCGATTGCGGCGATCCTGCTGGCACGCCAACGGGTGCTCCGGGGCTCGGCGCTGGTGGCCCTGGCGTGGATTGCGATCAGCCTGGCCCCCTACAGTTTCCTGACCTATTCCACGCGCATTCCCAGCCGCCAAACCTATCCGGCCAGCGCCGGACTGGCGATGCTGGTGGGGCTGGCAGCGGCCCACTGGCAAGCGCGCGCGGGCACGCGGCGAGGCGCGGTAGCGGCGGTGGCCGCCGTGGTGCTGCTGCATAACGTGGGATATATCTGGATCAAGAAACGGCACCAATTTCTGGAGCGCGCCGCGCCCACCGAGCAGCTCATCGCATTCGCGCGGCGAACGCCGGGTCCGATCTGGATACAATGCTTCCCGCGCAATCATTACATCGTGGAGGAAGCAGTCCATCTGGGCGGGGGACACTCAGCGGCGGACGTGATTTGGGATGAAGCGGAAGCCAAGCGCCGCCAGGCGGCGGTGTTTTGTTATCGGGAGAGGTAAGCTGTGGGGCAAGCCAAAGAAGCAAGTCCTGGACAAGCTAAAGCAAAGCTAAAGCATGTCCCACGAGTTGCAAACAGAGCGGCCGGTGGAAGATCATCACTAGATTAAGGGAAATCGCTTCTATGAACGAGCAGTGTCTATTCCGGTTCGCCTGTAGTGCTTTCTTGCTGGCAGGGCCGCCTCTCGCCGAGGCCCAGACGGTGCAGGCGGTGGGAAATCCTCAGCCCGCGCCGGCAGGTCCGCAAGGCTTTTTGAATAATTACAGCAAGGCCACCAATATCTTTCCGAATTTCTGGCAGCCCTACATCCAACAGCGGATTCCCCTGCCGGTACTCGAGAACTCTCCACGCCTGGGCAGCCTGATTCATGACGGCAAACTGGAGCTCTCGCTGGCGGACGCCGTCGCGTTGACGCTAGAGAATAACCTCGACATCGTGGTGGGCCGGTACGTAGTTCCGTTTTCGCAGACCGACATCCTACGCACCAAGTCGGGGCAGGCGGCCCGCGGATTTACCGGCGCCCTGTTTCCCGGCGAACTCAACTCGGGCGCCATCGGCGCAGGTGTGACCGGTTCGGGCAGCACGGGCGGTACGGGTAACGCAGGCGGAATCACCGGCGGCGGCGGGGCGGTGTCGATCGGGGCCGCGGGTGCGTTCGATCCGTCGGCCAGTTTCGGATTCAGCTACGATCGCGTCACCAGCCCGCTGAATTCGCTCGTTGTCTCCGGCATTCCAACCACCACCAGCGAGGCGACTTCGTTCTCCTTCTCTTACGCACAGGCATTCACCAACGGCGCCAGCTATTCGGTTTCGCTGAGCGCGCTGCGGCAAAACACCACCCAGCAGAATACGCTTTACAATCCGGACGTCACATCCCGCCTGTCCATCGGGTTCAACCAGCCGTTGCTGAACAGCCGCGGGTATCTGCCGAACATGCGCTTCATGTATGTGGCCCGCACCAATCTGAATACCGCGACGGAGGTGTTCCGCCAGCAGGTGATCGCCAGCGTCACCGCGCTGGAGAACGCATATTGGGACCTGGCGGCGTTCCAATTGAACGTCCAGGTGGCGCAAAACTCGCTTGCCGTATCGAAGGAACTGCTGGAGGAAAACCGCAAGCAGGAGCAAATCGGGACCATGTCGCATTTGGATGTGGTGACGGCCGAATCCCAGGCCGCCGCCGCCGCGCGCGACCTGATTCTGGCGCAAACCAATCTGGAGCAGCAGGTCACCACCGTCAAGCAGCTGATCAGCAAAAAGGACGACGACGCGCTGGATGCCGCTACCATCGTGGTGACCGACCAACTGCCGCAGCCGCGCGAGTCCGACCTCCCTGAGAGGAGAACGGCTCTCGATGCGGCGCAGAAAAATCGCCCGGAAATTCGCGAGGGGCAGAATAACCTGCAAAACCAGGACGTCGCCATCGCATACACGCGGAATAATCAACTCCCCACGTTCTCCGTTTTCGGGCTGGCCGCCGGTTCGGGCTTGCAAGGGAACACGGCGCTTCTTACCGCTGGAGCAGGCGCATCTTTGGACCAGACGTTCACCGCGCAATACCCGGAGGGCGCCTTCGGGGCGTCTTTCTCGGCGACCATCCGGAACCGGTCCGCGCAGGCGGACAGCGCGCGCGCGCAACTGGAGCGCAACCAGCTCCAGGTCGGTTTGCAGAACGCGCGCAATCAGGTGGTCATGCAGGTACAGCAGGCTCGCATCGGCATTATTCAGGGCAAATCGCAGGTGGAGGCCGCGCAGGAGGCGGTGCGGCTGGCCCAATTGACGCTAGATGGAGAGCACAAGAAGCTGGAAGTGGGCATATCCACTTCTTATAACGTGGTCTTGCGCGAGCGCGATCTGGTGACCGCGCAGTACGCCGAAGTGCAGGCTCTCGATGCTTACGTGAAAGCTTTGGTGGCGCTCGATCAGGCCACCGGAACCACGCTCGACCGCAATGGAATTCAATTGAACGACGCTTTGAGCGGAACAGTTTCGGAGAAGCCGGTTTCGCCGTTCCATTCCGATGCGCCGCATCCTCCCCAGGGAGCCAATCGATGATGCGGGGGTTCCTCCTCGGGGTGTTGTGCGGCGTGTGTGCCGTGAGGGCGCAGCCGTCTGACGGCTCCCTGCCGGACTATTCCCGTCCGGCGCCGGCCGCCTCGATTTTCAAACCTTATTTGTGGCGGCCTATCCCAGGGCCCGACCTCACCAACGGCCAAGATATTCCGCTGCCGGTGCAGGATGGAAAGCTGCGCTTATCGATGGCGCAATTAGTGGCAGCGGTGGTGGAAAATAATCTGACCATAGCATCGGCGCGCTATTACCCGTGGATCGGACAGACGGACCTGATGCGGGCACGGTCGGGCGCTTCGCCGCGCGGTGTCGACGCCACCACAATTCCCAGCGGAGTATTCGCGGGCGCCGAAGGCGGCAGCATTCTCGGAACGGCCGGCGGCAGCGGCGGCGGGTCTTCCAACCCGGGCGGCATCACCGGCTCGGCGGGCCGCGTGAGCATTTCTCCTTCCGGTCTCTTCGACCCCAGCTTCCGCATGAGTTACAGCCTGGACCACACATCGAGCCCGCTCAATACGCTGGTGGTCGCGGGAGTGCCTTCGGTGACCAACACCACGGGAGCGTTTTCCTGGAGTTACGTGCAGGCATTTTCGAGCGGCACGAGCTTCACCATCTCGTACGCCATGCAGCATCAAAGTTCCACGCAGAAACACTTGTTGTTCGACCCCGATGTCACGCCGGGCTTTACGGCCACCGTCAGCCAGCAGATGCTGAACGGGTTCGGTTTCGCCGTCAATCGCGCGCTCATCAAAGTAGCGGAAAACGAGCAGAAGATCGAGCGGGAATCGTTTCACCAACAAGTGAACGCCGCGCTGGCCGCCGCGAAAAACGCCTACTGGGACCTGGTGGCCGCGCGCGAGTCCGTTCGCGCCGCGGAGTCTGCGCTGGGCGCTGCACGCCAACTCGCCTCCGACAATCAGAAGCAACTCGATGCCGGCACGATGGCGCCGTTGGATGTAGCGACCGCGCAGTCCCAGGCGGCAGCCAGCCAGCGGGATCTGATCATCGCGCAGACCAACCTGCAGAATGCCGAGCTGCAATTGAAGACCATGTTCAGCAAGAACCTGGATGAGCCGCTCGCCTCCGCCACCATCGAACCCACCGACGGGTTCCCGGACCCTTCGCAGGCGATTCTGCCCTCGCTCCGGGAGGCGACGGCCATCGCGATGGCAAATCGCCCGGAGGTTCCGGTCGCCGAAGGAAATATCAAAAGCCAGAAGGACGCGATGCCGTTCATCCGCAACGCGCTCACGCCCAACGTCAACGTGTTCGCGCTGGTGACCACGGTGGGTTTGTACAACGTGTTCGGCACGTCGCTATGGGAGTCGATTCGCTTCAAGTATCCGGAAGTCGCATTCGGCGTGACGGTGAGCTTTCCGATACGCAATCGCCAGGCGCAGGCGGATGAAATACGCTCGCGTTTGGAAATGAATCAGTCGCAGGACACGCTGGTGCGAGCCAAGAGCCAGATCGAAGTCGACGTACAGAATGCGCTGATCGGGCTGACGAATTCCAATGCGCAAGTGAGGGCTGCGATGGAGGCGGTACGATCGGCGAAGGAAACGCTGGATGGCCAGCAGAAGAAGCTGGCGGCTGGCCTGGCGACTCCGTACGACGTGGTGCTGGCGCAGCGCGACTGGCTGACGGCGCAGTTGGCCGAAGTGCAGGCGCGCGACTCGTACGCCAAGGCGAAGGTGGCGTGGGATCAGGCGCTGGGAGTGACGCTGGAGAGCAGTAATGTGTCGCTGGACGATGTGCTGCGGGGAAGAGCGGGTACGAAGTAGGTGAGAGAAACCAAGTCTTAGAAGCGCTGTTGGTAGCGGGCACTGATCCTGGACAGCGCCGCCGCATAATCCAACCGCGTCTCGTTATAGTCTTTCCACTCGAACGGGTAGGGCGACGCGTTCGTCGCCTTGAAGCGAAGGATCAGGAACTCGTCGAAGTCCGGTGCGGCTGCCACCGTCAAACGTCGCTCCGCCTCTGGCGCTTCTTGGAATGGATGAAGGAATCCCTGCTTCCCGGTAGTCGGAAACGGTCGGTCACCCTCATAACCTATGGTGCTCTCGGCATGATTGATGCCGACAATGCCAATGCAGATCGGGTTGCCGCCGCCGCGCCTGAACTGCACAACCTGATTCCGGAGATCGTTTATGACCCGATCTATCTGCTTGATCATGGCCTTCGCGAGAACTTTTACCTCAATTCCGATCTCCACGGTCGATATTGGACCCCGGGCCACCCGATAGCCCGGATCGATAATCGGGGTCTCGCCGGGGATGATTTCCCCGAAGGTGCCATCGCCACGCCGAGCCGTTACACCCCGCCGTTTGTTTTGGACATTCAGCACCCTATTCTCTGCGAGTGAGCACGGCCTCGATTAGTCTCGGTGATCGGTCAATCGCGATAAGGTCTTCGTAGAGGTGCATGGCGACGAAGTCTCCCTGACTCGAGTCGCGGTGCTTGTATATCTTGCCTTCAAACAGTCGCCGGAACTCGACTGGGAGCCGGTATTCGGGCGGCGTGGCTACCATTATCGACAATGACCTCAGCTTCTATCGCGCCAGTGAAACGAGGCTGATGGGCGGTCGCCAAAATCCGCTGTCGGGCGATTTCGACATAGGCAGCTTCAATTTCATTGGCAATTGAATTTCTGCCAGACATGATAGCAGCCTGTGAGGTAGAGCCGGTTCCCGAGAACGGATCGAGGACGGTGTCGCCCGCGAAGGAAAACATTTTGATCAAGCGCTCGGCCAACTCGACTGGATACGGCGCCGGGTGACCGTCGCGCGTGGAGGCGCCTCGCAGATCGGACCAAATCGACCGGAACCAAGTAGTCATTTCCTCTTTGGTCAGCATGGACAGCGCCTTTTGGAGCGTTGGTGTAGTTCGGTATTCGCCGCCCTTACGAAGGAAAAGAATATACTCGATGTCGTTCTTGACGATTCCGCCCGGCTGATACGGTTTCCCGTAAAACCCGGAGCCGTTGCCGTCAGCTTCCGTGGCTCCATTGGCGATCTTGTTCCACAAAATCGGCTGGAGACAATCGAGGCCAAGTTTACGAGCCCGAACCTGAATATCCGAGTGCAGGGGTACTAGATAATGCCGACCGCCGCGTTTGCGGGCAATGCAAACGTCACCCACAACGCAGCAGATCCGGCCTCCCCCCACCAGTACACGCGCACATTCCCGCCAGACACAATCGAGCTCCGTCAGGAAGTGTTCGTAATCCTCGAAGTGGCCCATTTGATTGCCATTCCCCGGAGCATACTCTTTTAGCGTCCAGTAGGGCGGGGATGTCACGACAAGCTGCACCGAGGCGTCGGGTATCCAGGACAGGTTACGAGCGTCGCCAAGCCGAAGACGATGGCTCGTGCGCCGGTAGGGCTCAGGCCATGGCACCTGACGGTAATGGAGGTTTGCCGCTCGCAGCGCCCTAAGGCCCTCAGGTGTATTGTCTTCGCCCCGGAAGGCCTGGAGCCCGCTTAGCCTTTCTTGGAGCTTCGAAAAGGCCATATTGCGGCGATTGGCCATGTATTCTTCGCAATCGCGCTTTCTCCGGTGGGGTCATTCCGAAAATCGGCTTCGAGTTGCTCAACATTATTGTACCGTCGTCGTCGCTGTTTGTGCACATTCTTCTGATCTCATCGACCGGCGATGTTCAATCTGTAGGCTTCATGGTGTGTTCGCCGCAAATGCCGCATCACGAGGCTTGCGGGTTCATTACGCTAGGCCGAACTATCGACATGAGATGCCCACCGGAATGTGAGAGATTTCCCGCTACAATGCGAGAGGAGAGTTTATGGACCGGAATGTCCCAGCGACCAAAGGTGACCTCGAAGACGCTCGTACCGAGATCGTCGAGACGATGCGAGCCATGCAAGCGGAGCTGTTCAAGGCGTTCTACGGCTTCACGGAATCCAACCGTCATCGTGTCGGGCAAGTCGAAACTAGCCAAGCCGCGCTCATCACTCGCATTGGCGTGCTCGAAGACCGCATGCTTGAGCTCGAGCGCAAGGTCAATTTCCCGAACCATCCGACGCAGTAGACCAACCTCCCATGACTGGCCGGCGCGCGTTTCTTCTGGGAGCAGGTGCGGCGATTGTCGGGGTTTCCCATCTCCGCGGACAACGCAAGGCCTCGTCGTATTTACCCGATCCGTTGCGGCCGCCAGACATCGTCAGAGCTTTTGGCGAAGGCACTCCGGGCGCCACTTCCCTGATGCGATCGGATGACCGATGGCAGGCGGGAGATATCGAAATTACAGCCGTGCCTCGCAAGGGCAGCGAAGTCACGGTCGCCGTCGTCGCGCCGAAAACCAAGCTTACTCGCATTTCCATGCGCTGGCATGGGTCCTTCCCTACTGGATGGCGTTTTCTGGGCGATCATTGGGAGCGCTCTTACGGCGATCTCGAATGGCGCGGGCTGGTTGGCGAGCGCCTCATGCCGTGGTATTTCCTGGCGTCGGGGGGCGGCGTCACCAACGGTTATGGAGTGAAGACCGGAGCGGCGGCGGTCTGCTGCTGGCAGGCGGATGACGGCGGGATCACGCTTTGGCTGGACGTGAGCAACGGCGGGGGCGGAGTCGAACTGGGATCGCGACGGCTGGAAGCTGCGACAATCGTGGCGAGGGCGGCTAAGCCGGGTGAACCGCCGTTCGGCGCTGCACACGCGTTTTGCAGGATGATGTGCGACAAGCCCTTGCTGCCGGCGCAGCCCATCTATGGCAGCAACAACTGGTATTACGCTTACGGGAAAAACACCTCCACGGCCAGCGTACTGAAAGACGCGGAGTTGATGGCGGAACTCGCGCCCTCCAATATCACCAATCGCCCCTTCGTGGTGATCGACATGGGATGGGGCGCCGCTGCAGAGGGCGCCGGGCCGGTATCGCAGTTCGCCTCGGGGTATCCCGACATGGCGGACCTTGCCCGACAGATGAAAGCTACCGGCGTCCGTCCCGGCATCTGGACGCGGCCCACTCTCACCACCGAAAAGCGGGCCGAAGCCTGGCGGCTGCCGGCCGCTGGCGGACGGACGGGCGGCGATCCGATCACCATCGACCCCAGCATTCCCGAAGCGCTGGCATACATCGGCGAAAGCATCGCCACCATCCGCGGCTGGGGCTATGAATTGATCAAACACGACTATTCGACCTTCGATCTCACCGGCCGCTGGGGATTTGCCATGGGTCCGGACCTCACCGATCGCGGCTGGCACTTCCACGATCGCAGCAAGACCACGGCAGAGATCGTGCTCGATCTCTACCGCACGATTCGGAAGAGCGCGGGAGCTGCGGCGGTCATCGGCTGCAACACCATCGGGCATCTGGCCGCCGGCCTGGTGGAAGCGCAGCGCATCGGCGACGACACCAGCGGGCGCGAGTGGAGCCGCACACGGAAGATGGGGGTCAACACCCTCGCCTTCCGCATGCCGCAGCACAACACGTTCTTCGCCGCCGATCCGGATTGCGTGCCGATCACGCACGACATTCCCTGGGAGCTAACGCGGCAGTGGCTCGACCTGGTGGCGCGCAGCGGAACGGCGCTGTTCATTTCCGCCAACCCGGCTGTGGCTCAGCCCGAACATAAGCCCGCTCTGAAGGCCGCGCTAGCCGAAGCTGCGAAGGGTCAGGTTCTTCCCGCTGTGCCGCTCGACTGGATGGACACGACGACCCCCGAACGTTGGCTGCTCGCCGGGAAGGAAGTTCGCTACAACTGGTATGAGGACGAGTAGGGCGATACCGAGGCGCGCGCGTCAGCCAGCGGTTGCGAGTTCGGGACCGCTCCCTTACGGTCGCGGCTCGGAAACGCCCGACGCCGCTACATCTTTGTGCACCGCGTCCAGCACGCCGTTGACGAATTGCACCGACTCTTCGTTGGAAAATTTGCGCGCCAGTTCCAGAGCCTCGTCGATGGCGACCGCCGCCGGAGTGCCCCCGCACTTGATTTCGTAGACCGCCAGCCGCAAGATATTGCGGTCGACGGCGGGCATGCGCTCCATACGCCAATGTTCGGCATGCTTCGAGATTTGCTGGTCGACTTCGGCCACGTGCTCCACCGTGCCACGGACCAGGTCGGCGACGAAGGGGTCGCGTGCGGGCTGCTCCTCGGAAAGCAACGTATCGTAGTACGCGTCGATCACCTCGTCGACCGGCTGGCGGCGGGCGTCCCACAGGAAAAGAATCTGCAGCGCGCGCTGCCTCGATCTGCGGCGGGTGGCCATTACGTTACCTGGCGAAGCGTGCGCAGTAAATTAGCCATCTCGATGGCGGTCATGGCTGCATCGAAGCCCTTATTGCCGCCCTTGGCGCCGGCGCGGTCGATGGCCTGCTCCAGCGTGTTGGTGGTCAGGACGCCGAACGCCACGGGTACACCGGTCTCAGCTGCTACGTGAGCCACACCCTTGGCGGCCTCGGCCGCTACATAGTCGAAATGCGGAGTCTCGCCGCGGATCACGCAGGCCAGACAGATCACCGCGTCGTAGCGATGCTGGCGCGCTAATTCGCCGGCCACCAAAGGGACTTCCCAGGAGCCTGGCACCTTGACGACGTCGATCATGTCTTCCGCCGCGCCGGTCCGCAGGAGCGCGTCCATGGCGCCGCCCAGCAGCCGTTCGGTGATGAAGCTGTTAAAGCGGCTTACCACCACGCCAAAGCGCAAACCGCTGGCCGATAACTGGCCTTCAAATACCTTTCCCATATTTCACTTTCCCGCGAAGGCGGGCTTTCTCTTTTCGAGAAACGCGCGCGTTCCTTCGCGACAGTCGTCGGTAGAGGCACAGAGTCCGAAGGAAGCTGCTTCCAACCGCAGACCTTCCTCAATCCCCGCGTCGAGGCCGACGTCCACCGTTTCCATTGCCATTGCCACGGCCAAGGGCGCATTGGCGAGCACCTTCGCCAGCCAAGCACGGCTGTAGTTCAAGAGCTCCGGTTGTGGCACGACCGCGTTGACCAGCCCGATGCGATGCGCTTCGGCCGCCGTGATCGGCTCGCCCGAGAGCAGCAGCTCCAGGGCGCGCCCGCGTCCCACCAGCCGCGGCAGCCGCTGCGATCCGCCATAGCCGGGAATCAGGCCCAACTTCACTTCCGGTTGTCCCATGCGGGCATTGTCCGACGCGAACCGCACGGTGCAAGCCATCGCCAGTTCCAGCCCGCCGCCGAGCGCGAAGCCGTTAATTGCGGCAACGCTCGGCTTCGCGGATGTTTCGAGCAAACGAAAAGTTTCCTGCCCACGCCGCGCCGACTCGCGCATTTCCATCGGCGAAAACGCTCCTAATTCCCTGATGTCCGCGCCCGCGACGAAGGCCTTTTCGCCCGCGCCGGTAAGGATCGCGGCGCGGATTGCCGGATCTTTCCGGATGTGTTCGAAGATGTCCCGCAGTTCCGCGATTACCGCCGCCGAAAGTGCGTTGAGCTTGTCCGGACGGTTGATGGTGACGAGGGCGATCCCGACCGTATCCGTCTCAAATAGGACATGTTCGTACTGCATCATGGATCAGTGTAGCATTCGGTGATTTTGCGGCGGCTTCGGTCGTTAACGCTTGCAAAATCTTAAATCCGCTCCCGCCGTCAATTCGCTTCCTACTAGGAGGAGGTGAATCATGCCACGAACGTCATTTCTCTGCGTCGCGCTGATTTCCTTTGCCGCCGGATCGCTCACAACGCTCCGCCTGGCGCACTTAGCCCAAGCGAGGGCCGAGGCCGATCGCGTCTTCGAACTTCGCGTTTATCGCTCTATGCCCGGCAAATTGCCGGCGTTGGAGTCACGGTTTCGCGAAACGGCCTCCAAGCTGCTCGCCAAACACGATCTGAAGGCAGTTGGTTATTGGGTGCCCGACGACGCTCCCGCTTCGGACAACACATTCGTCTACATCCTGGCTCATCCCAGCCGGCAGGAGGCGAAGGAGCACTGGGACGCCATGCGAGCCGACCCGCTTTTTCAAGAAATGGCGAAATCCGAGCAGGCCGAAAAACTGGTGGAAAAAGTGGAGGCGACGTACATGCATCCCACCAACTTTTCGCCCATGAAGTAGTGCCGGTAGGGGATTAACTTCCGGCCGATAAGTACGCTCCGCACAGCGGCTTCGTTCGGTACGCCATCCACAATTCGGGAACTGTTCCCGCCGCTGCAGGGTAAGCTGCGACCAGGCATTTCGGGGTTACTCCCGTACCGGACGCCGAGACCCGAGAACCTTACCCCTCCGCGGCCTCTGCCACCTCCGCGCCCTCCGGTTTTGGCTTTTGTTTTTCTCAGCGTCTCAGCGTCTCAGCGTCTCTGCGGTGAATATTCTTTTGCTTGCGCCAATGCCGCCCGCGTCCCTGTAGTGAACCTCTTTCACGCTATAGTGGGAATTCATGGAGCGCCTGCTGTCGGCCATGCTACTGACCGCCGCTGTAGCAGCGGCACAGCGCGAAATTGTCATCGTCGACACCGATTCCGGCCTGTTCGGCGACGACGGCGCCGCGCTGGTGATGCTCCTGCGGAGTCCCGAGCAGGTGGCAGTTTCCGGCGTCACCATCGTGCCCGGCAATGTCTGGGCGCCGCAGGGCGCGGAGTACATGCTGCACATCCTCGACTTGCTCCGGCGGCCGGAAGTGCCGGTTCTCACGGGCGCCGAAGTGCCGCTCGCCAACAGCGTCGCCATGGCGCGCGAAGAAGAGCGCCGGTGGGGAAAGATGGAATATATCGGCGCCTTCGCGCAAGATCCGAACGCCGTGATTCCAGCGGTGGGCGCCAGGCTTACCGGCCGCAAACCCCATCACAATGCCGCGGTGCAGTTTCTGATTTCCGAAATCGAGCGGTGGCCGGGCGAGGTCAGCATCCTCGCCATCGGACCGATGACCAACATCGCTCTCGCGCTCCGGCTCAAGCCCGCCATCGAGACCAAAATCAAACAGATCGTCTTCATGGGCGGCAATATCAAAGCGCCGGGAAATGCCTCTCCGTGGGCCGAATTCAACTTCTGGTTCGATCCCGAGGCTGCCCGCATGGTGCTGCGTTCGCGCATTCCCAAGAAAGTGATGTTCGCGCTCGACGTCTGCAACACGGCGCCCATACGTAAAGCCGAATTCGACCAGATCGCTTCGGCGCACACTCCCATCGCCGACCTTTTCCGAGAAGACCTCGGCAATCGCTATCCGGGCTTCCTGAAACATCCCGACGGCATTGCGTACATGTGGGATTCGCTGGCGGCGGCCTATCTGATCGACCCCTCATTCGTGACGAAATGGGAAACGCAGCACCTCGACGTGCAATCGGCCTGGGACCGTTTCTACGGCGCGACCATCCCGCTCGGCCGCGGCGTCGCTCCCGATGCAACGCCGGTGAGCGTGGCGACGGAGCTGAATTTCCAGCGTGTCTTCGCCATCTATAAAGACCGCCTCACGCGCCGGGACTAATCGATGGAGATCGTGCACGTAGTCACTGCGGACCAACTGGCCGAGGTGCGTGCGCTTTTCGAGGAATACTGGACGTCGTTTGGTTTCACACCCTGTTTCCAGAATTTCTCCGGCGAATTGGCGGACTTGCCCGGCAGCTATGTGCCTCCCGGTGGACGGCTCGCGCTGGCGCTGGTCGAGGGACAACCGGCGGGATGCGCCGCGCTACGGCGTCTGGATGACGAACGGTGCGAGTTCAAGCGCCTTTACGTGCGGCCGCAATATCGCGGCATGAGGTTGGGGCGCGAACTGCTCGCCTGGATTATCGCCGAAGCGAAGGCGGCCGGGTACCGGCAACTGGTATGCGACACCATGCCGGTGATGAGCGACGCGCTCGCCATCTACGAGCGCGCCGGCTTCGAGCGCACCGATCCGTACTCCAGCCCTCCGACGCCGGGAGCTATTTTCCTGCGGCTGGCGCTGGCGTCTTGAAGCGCTCGTCGATTTCCACCTGATAGCCGCTGGAGAGCCGGTTGGTCTCGTTCGCCATCCCCACGACTGCCATCAGTTCGGCGAACATGGCATCGCTCATGCCGGCTTTGCGCGCACTGGCGGTGTGGGAGGCGATGCAGTAAGCGCACTGATTGGACGCGCTCACTGCCAGGTAGATCATCTCTTTAGTGAGGGCGTCGAGTGCGCCGGGCGCCATGATCTGCTTGATGCTCTCCCAGGTGCGGCACAGCGCGGCAGGGTCGTGCGCCAGCGCCTTCCAGAAGTTATTGATCCAGTCGGTCTGCCGGACCGCCATGATATCGTCATACGCGGCGCGCACTTCGGGAGGAGCGTCGGCGTATTCTATGAATCCCAGGGTGGCCATAGCCCGATTATCGCCCAATCCAGGTATGGCCAGCCGTGGTAAAGATATTGGTACGGTCCGTCGATATGGTGTTTGTATGCCGGATAAGCGTTCGGAAGTTCGTATGATGTGTGCCGACGTGGTCGAAGCCTCGTGGACGGACCAAGAGGGACATATCCAGAGAGCCAAGGCTCTGTTGGAGAATATTTCGCAATCCGGAGCGTGCCTGCAGTTCGAGGAGCCTGTCCCGCTGGGAGTCAGCGTTCGGTTTACCTGTCTCAAACACGAGTTTGTCGGAGAAGTGCGCTACTGCTCGTATCAGGAGATCGGCTACTTCGTAGGGGTGCAGTTGGCGCCAAAATCGCACTGGTCGCGGAGGACATTCAAACCACGGCATTTATTGGACTTACAGGAACTGGCGAGCACCAAAGGCAAACGCGGCCGTTAGTTTCCGAACTCCCGATGTGGTCCCGGAATTTCCGTGGGCCTGGGGGCCACTCTCTAATGGCCGCGGTTCAGTATCGGCATAATGTGTTTCCGAGCCGCGACCGTGAGGGAGCGGTTTGCGGAGTGCGGAGTCTACCGGCCGACCGCAAAGAGAGTCGCGTTGTTGATGGCATAGACCGTGCCGTCCGGCCCAATCAGAGTCGGAGTGTAAGCTTCCCCTAATCCACTGGTGAGGACCATCGATTGCGAGAAGGTGTTGGTGGCCAGGTCCCAGCGGTAGAGCTTACCATCCTCGCTTCCGGCCAGCACCGAATCGGTAGCCGGATCGACCGCCGCGGAATTGATGCACCACTCCTTCACGCCGGGTAGGCTGGCGCTGGGTGTCGCGCCCAGGATCGTCAGCACCTCGTTCATCACTTTCGTGCCTGTCAAGGCATAAGTTTCCGTCGCGTTCGGATCGAGGATGGCGATGCGATTCTGGCCGGTGCCTCCGGCGTCGGCGTAGTCGTTGTATTTGGTCATCAGAAGATATGGGGAACTGCCGGTATAGGATGGCAACATGAAGCTCGGCACCACCGACGCCGTATCGTCCCAACCGAACGCTCCCGGCGTTTTCGATTGGGCCAACAGACTGTCGAAATGCAGCAGCCAGCCCCGGTAGTGATTCTCGCCCTCGGGATTTTCGAGAACTCCGTAATAGACATCGCCATCGACGCCGACGGTAGGCGACGCGGTGCCGTCATCCGATAGGGTGGCGCTCTGCCCGGATGCAGGGTCTCTCAGCGCTACGCTCGCGACCTTTTGAAGCGTGGTGCTGTTCAGGGCGAGAAGATACCCGTATGTGCCATTGCTCACCGCGATGTAGACGGTCCCTTGGTCCTGGCTCAGCGCGGGCGTGCAATTCTGCACCACCTCGGTGATCGTTGAGTCGCCGGCGGCCGTCGATGCCGCGATCCAGCTTCCCTGCGCGTTCGCGCCGATGCGGGCGATCCCGCTCTGCAACTGCAGAGGCGTCTGGCCGGTGACTTCGAAGCCGAAGTAGATATTGCCGGCGGAATCGGAAACCATCGGCGTGCTGATCATGACGTTGGCGTTATAGGACTGCTGATTCGCCTGGTAATTCAATAAGCCGTAGAAGGCAATTTGCCCTTGCGGGCCGGTAGCCGAGTCCGGTGAGTCGCGGTAATAGACCGTGCCGCCGGCGCCCGGAAGGTAGACTCGCGACGAAGGCGTCAAGGCGGGACCGAACTCCGGCACCCAATCGTGCGGTGGGAGAACATAGTCGGACGCCAGGGTCCACAGGACGGCTCCATTGGCGGCGTTCAGCGCTTCCACTTCAAACCCGGAGGTGGTGCCGGTTTTCACGGACGCGATTACGGTATTTAGCGGCGTGAGCAATGGCGAACCGTAGTGAATGAGAAGTTCGTTGCTGCTGTATTGAGGCTTCAGGTCGACGGGTGTACTCCAGCGGATCCGGTTCAGCGGTTGCGATGGGTTGAGCGAGAGCGCGGTGTGCTGCGCATCGCGGCCGAAGTTGCTCCAGGCGATGGAACTCGTGGCCGTCGAGCCGAATCCCGATTGCACGATGAAACTGACAGCGTTCGAAGTTCCTCCGCCGGGCGATGGATTGACGGCCGTAACTGGAAAACTCCCGGCGGCGGCGAGAGCCGGCGCACTCAACGCGGCGGTGAGCTCAGTGCTGCTAACGAATGTCGTCGTTTGCGTGACCCCGTTGACGGTTACGGAGGACGACGGCACGAAACCGGCGCCGGTGATGGTCAGAGTCGAAGAAGTGGAGCCGGCAGCAGACGAAAACGGCGATAGCGCAGTGATGGAAGGGGTCGGACTGGGCCCGGCGGGCGGACTTACCGCCGTGGTGACGGTGTTTGACGAAGCGCCGCCGACCGAAATGGATACCGGCACGGCGACCCCAGTAGCCGATCCCGATGGGACCATGGCGTTGATTTGGTAAACACCCACGAGCGTGGGAGCGAGGCCGGAGAATATCACCGTAGCGGTAGCGCCGCCGATGGTCACCGTCGGACTCGCGGCCGTCATCGACAGTGGGAGCGCCAGCGCGGGAGAACCGCTCGCCGGCTGATTGCTGACCGCCCCGAGGCCGGTGGCGTATATCTGAATGTAGGAACTTCCGGCGGTCGCCGGATGGGAAGCATCGACCACCTTATAAGCGGAATCGAGGATGGCACCCTGGCCGGTGCCTTGCGAATTGAGGCTGAAGATCCCGGGAGCGAATGGCGCGATGGTCGCCGTCTGGCTCGCGCCGGGCTGATTGTTCAGGAGCGCGCTGACGGACATTTGGCTGGCGCCGGCCAACTCCCAGGGAACCTGGAAATTCACCTCGCCGCCGGACGCATAAAACAGCGGCGCCAGTTGGCCTCCGCTCAATTGGAGCGAGAGTCCGCCAAGATTGGTGGGCAGTGTGGGGCCCGTCTCGCTGGCGGGCGCGGTGAGCAGAAAATTGCCGAAGGCCGCGGCGATGCTGCCCGGCGCGAGTGGGGCGGAGGCCGCATAACTGGCGGCATTCACGATGCCCCCGGGGATGATGGAAGGCGTAGACTGCGCATGGGCTGGCAGGGCAGCCGCCACCACGATAACAAGGACAGGGGTTACCCTCCGCATGCTCATAGTCTAAGAGACGCGCGCCGGCAACGGAAGACGTACACCTCCACGCGCAATTCGATGCTCGGTTGAAGAACATCGCCGGCTGAGCTTCATCGCCTACGGTGGTGGCCCGCAGGCCAGGGCCGGGCTGTCGCCCGGCTGGGCAAGCTAACTAAAGCATACCCCACATCAGAAAGGCCGGCAATCTTGTGGGATAAGCTTCAACTTGTCCACGCGAGCGGAGCTCGCTCTGGCCCTTCGCGCCATGGGAGCGGTGCCTTTAGAAAGCGGGCTGCTTCAGCACCGTCCGGATCGCCTCCGCC
>Ga0182018_10000908_pt1 | contig 36400 bp, 25 predicted proteins | sample 812P2MmetaG_FD_120490 | JGI IMG/M metagenome (GOLD analysis project Ga0182018, IMG submission 120490) | Permafrost microbial communities from Stordalen Mire, Sweden - 812P2M metaG | ecosystem: Environmental > Terrestrial > Soil > Wetlands > Permafrost | place: Sweden: Stordalen | collected...
CGCACGCCACCAATTGGCCCGGGCTGAACTCCTCCGCCCCTCGGCCCACCTCGACCACCACGCCGCAGCAGGAGTACCCGAGCGGCGTGTAAGAGTCCAGACGGTTGATCGCCTTGGTGTAGGCGTTTCGCAGCCCCTGCTGGGCCACCGTGTCGAGCACCTTTCGGACCTGGTCGGGCCGGCTCCGAGCCTTGGCCAGTAAAGACATCTTGGCCTCGTGCACCTTCATCATTTCGGTGCCGGTCGAGATGAGCGAGTACCGGGAGCGCACCAGGACCCCGCCGTCCTTGCACGCAGGTGTCGGGACATCGAGGAGGCTGAGCTCTCCAGATTTGTAGTTCTGTGCCACCTGCCTCACGGGGTCGCCACCCCGGCCGCCGCCGCCTGCCGACACCACAGCTCAAGCGTGAGGAGCTGCCAGATCTGCTTGGACCGGTCCTCTCGGCCGCTGCGCTCCTCCTCGACCAGTCGTCGCAACGGCGCCTCCTGAAGGAACCCGCGCCCGACCAGGTCGCCCGAGAGGAGCACGTCGTCTACCAGCCCGGCCAAGTCGTGAGAGATCCAGGCCCGGAGCGGGGCCCCGAACGACGCTTTCGGACGGTGCACGATCTCAGCGGGGAGCCAAGCGCTGGCGACATCCTTGAGTGCCGCCTTCGTAGTCCGACCGTGGATCTTGGTCGCTCCCGGCAAGGAGAAGGCGGCCTTCACTACGGCCGGGTCGACGAACGGTACGCGAACCTCCACCGATGCCGCCATGCTGGCGCGGTCGGTGTAGGCCAGGTTCAAACCCGGGAGGAACATCCGTGCATCGGCGAGGCACATGCGGTCCACCGGATCGTCAAGGGAGGTGTCGGTGTAGATGGCGTCGTGCCTGGCCACCACGTCGTCAACGCAAGAGCGGAGGTCCGGACTGAGCAGCGCGGCCAGTTCGGGCGGGTCGTAGAGGGTGTAGCTGCGGCGGAAGGCCGCCGCCTCGGGGAGGTCGCAAAAGGTGAGGAACCGCTTGGTCCATCGGGCGTATCGCAAGCCTCGGCCCCCGGCGACCACCGGAACGTGGTCGGCCACCCGCCGCACCGAGCCGCGGACCACCGGAGGCAAGTGGCGGTAGCGAGCCGCTAGCAAGCACGCCAGGTGCTTGCGATAGCCGCCAAAAAGCTCGTCGGCGCCCATTCCCGACAGCACAACCTTCACCCCTGCCTCCCGAGCCGCCTCGCACATGAGCAGCGTGTTGATGGCGGCCGGGTCACCGACCGGCTCGTCCAACACGTCGACGATCCGGGGCAAGAGATCGGCGATATCCGGAGAAGCCTCAAGCTCGTGCAAGTCGATCCCGAAGCGGGCTGCCACCTTTCGGGCGTAGACGGCGTCGTCGGGCATCGCCTCAAGGCGATTGTCTTCGGGCCGAAAGGTGATCGTGTAGGCATCGACGTTCGAGTCGGCCGCCTTGGCGAGCACCGTCACGATGCTCGAGTCCAGGCCACCGCTCAGGAAGCTCGAAACCGGCACATCAGAGACCAGGTGGGCATCGACCGAAGCTTCGATGACCGACCGCAGGTCCGCCGGAGGGCCGGCGGCAGCCTCGGCGGCCACCGCGGCGATGTCCCAGTACCGGGTGACGGTCGACGTCCCGTCCGGACGAAACTCGGCCCACGTCCCCGGTGGCAACTTCTCCACCCCTCTGATGGCGCACTGGTCGGGCGGGATCCAGTAGTAGAGGAGCGACGCCACCAGGGCGCCGGGATCAGCAGCGAGCTCCTCGCTCACGGCCGCCACGATGCCCTTCAGCTCGGAGGCAAAGATCACACCGTCCTTGCGCGCCAGATAGTGGAGCGGCTTGATCCCCAGTTGGTCCCGAGCAAGCACCAGTCTGCCCGTGTGCTCGTCGAAGATGGCGAAGGCGAACATTCCGCGGAACCGCTTCAAGGCGGCCGGGCCCCAACGTCGCCACGCCTCGAGGATGACCTCGTTGTCTGTGTTGGTTGAGAAACGGACGCCGAGCTCGGCCAGTTCCGTCTTCAGCGCTCGATAGTTGTACAGCTCGCCGTTGTAACAGAGGGTCAACCGGTTAATCGTTAGTGGTTGGCGGCCAGCAACGCTCAGGTCGATGATTGAGAGCCGTCGGTGTGCCAGCTGGACTGAGACCTGGTCGCGCTGGTAGTTGAAGAACCCCTCGTCGTCCGGTCCTCGATGAGCGATGCGGTCGATCATCGTGTGAGCGATGGCCTCGCCGTCGACCTGCTGGTAGCAGCCGGCAATCCCGCACATGGCTAGTGTCCCTGCGCCAAGGGCGGGAGGGGTTCGAGTACGGCGGGCACCCGGTTGGTCAAGCTATCGTAGACGCCCACGTAATTCCCCCGTTGGTGCGCCCAGGCCAGGCTGTCGACCACGCGGGCTCGCCCCAACTCTCCCATCGATCGCCGCCTCGGCTCGTCATCGATGAGCTCGAGAACCAGTCGCGCCAGATCGGCCACTTCGTTCGGGCGAGCGTAAACGGCAGCATCACCCGCCGACACTCTGGTCTCACGTAGATCGAAGGCCACGATAGGAACCGCGAATGCCATGTACTCCATGGTTTTGTTCATTGTCGACACGTCGTTGAGCGAGTTCTTCGGGTCCGGGCACAACCCGACGTCGGCTGTCGAGAGGATGCGGGCTACGGTTTCGTCGGGCACCCTCCCGGTGAACTCGACGTAGTCCGCGAGACCCAGCTCGTCGCGGAGCGCGACCAATTGAGCGAAGCTATCGCCCGAGCCCATCAGCTTGAAGCTGATGTCGCGACGTCCTAGCTGATGCACAATGTGCTCAGCCGCCCGCACCGCCAGATCGACCCCATCTTGTGGACCCATCACCCCAAGGTAGGCCACCAAATGCGAGCGGCCTCGTCGCAACTCGGGCTCCGGCGGGCCAGCATGGAGCCGGTCCGGTTCCGGCCCGGTCCGCACGATCGTGACATCGCGGTCCAGCCTGCCGCCCCGATTCAGTGCGACCTGGTGGTACGAGTCGTTCGTGACGATCACATGGTGCGCCGATTGGTAGGTGCACCACTCCAGGACCAAGAGCGCCCGGTGCAACGTTCGGGAGCCTCCGTCGAACCGGGACTCGTAGAGCTCCGGGCACAGGTCGTGCTGGTCGAACACGAAGCGAACGCCGGCGAGCCGGCGCAACACCAGAGCGATGGGCCAGAAGATGTCCGGCGGGTTGCAGGCTTGCAAGACATCGAAGCGGTAGCGTCGCCACGCCTTGGCCGTCAGCCAGGCAGTGACCGCGAAGGAGTAGAGGTACTCGCCCACGAACGTCACCTTGGATGTGCCGGCAGCATAGGGCCGGTACTTATACAAGGTGACCCCGTCGAGAACCGCTTCCTTCGGGTCCTGGGGGCCCTTTGGACAGATGACCGACACCGAATAGCCAGCTGCTGTGAGCGCCTGGCATTCGAGCCAGACTCGCCGGTCAAACGGAACCGGAAGGTTCTGGACGATTACCAGGATCCCGCGCTTGCGGTCGTGCGATCCGTCGAGCTGCGCGGTCCGTCCCAAAGTCGACTTGCCGGTACGTAATCGTGTTTTTTCGGTTGGCGGTGATCGACGGCACGGACGCACCGCTACCACGCCACCCCCTCGTAGCCCGGCAACGCCTCGACCTGTGCTCCGAGGTGCCCATTCATGTCGATGATCTGATCGGGGGCGTCATCAATCAGCGCCGCAATTACCGATGGGTGCGAACTGGAGACCAGAGCGAGATCGGCATTGCGCAGCGCGTCGGCGGGATCGCTGGTGAGCACTCGTCGAAGGTGGGGCAGCTTTGCGTCAACGTACTGGCGGTTGGTCCCGATCAACGTGGCGGGATCGACGATCGGATCGTAAATCCTGAGGCCGAAACCCTTTCCGATGAGTGTCTCGGCTAGGTCCACGTACGGACTCTCCCGGAGATCGTCGCTGTTCATTTTGAAGCTGAGCCCGAGCAGCGCCACTTCGTGGACGTTGCTGACAAGAACCCGGTTCACCACTTCGCCCACCGACAGAGCGTTGGTCGCCAACGTGCCGGCCAGAAGCGGCATGTCCAGAGAGTTGATCCGTCCGAGGTACAGCAGCGCCCGGAGGTCCTTGGGCAAACACGAACCGCCGAACGCGAACCCCGGTTGCAGGTACTGCGTAGAAATGTTCAGTTTGGTGTCCTCGCGGAAGAGCTCGAGCACCTCCCGGCTGTCAACGCCCAACTGTCGGAAAAGCCTCCCGAGCTCGTTCACGAAGGACACCTTGGTGGCGTGGAACGCGTTACAGGCGTACTTCAGTCCCTCGGCCACTGGCGGGGACACCACGCGCACGGGGCTTTCGAGGAAATGAAAGAGACGAGTCATCGTATCGCCGACACGAGAATCGTCGGTACCGACCACCGTGAATGGTGCATCGTAGAAATCGTCGATGGCAGAGCCTTCTCGCAGAAACTCTGGGCACACGCCTGCCCCAATTGCCAACGGAAGGCCCACTGTCTGCTCGGCGAGCAGCGGGGCGATCAGTTGTTGGAGAGTTCCTGGGGGCACGGTGCTTCGGATCACGAGGGAATGGAAGCGAGAGGCGAGGCCAGGCCCCTCCCGGAGCGACTCGGCGATGGTGGTGACCACCCGGACGATCGACCTGAGGTCGGTGCCACCTTGGGGCAGCGAAGGCGTGCCGACACACACGAGAGACAGCTCCGCTCCCGTCAACGCCTCGCCAACATCGGTGGTTGCCCGGAGCGACCCGTTCGCCACCGCCTCGGAGACGAGGTCGTCGAGTCCACGCTCAACGATCGGGCTTCGCCCGACGGTAAGCATGGCCACCTTACTAGCGTCAATGTCGACCCCGCACACCTCGTGGCCGTGGGAAGCGAGGGTGGCCGCGGTCACGGTGCCGACGTAGCCCAGTCCCAGTACGGCTACCCTCATCAGGTCTCCCTGCCTTACCCTTGCCGCGAAGCAAACCCAACGACTACACGAGCCCCCAGTCAGGTCCCAGATACGTAGAGGGGACACCCCAGGCGAGCCCGCCCAGGCGGTCCGACCGCAGCGGTGGCGGATGGGAGGCGAGAGTGACCCCTTGGGGGCTCGACTGTAACGGCCACGGGCGGACAGTGTGAAAAGGGTATTTCGAGGCGGTTCTCCTGGCTTTTAATGACGAGGCCCAGCTGTTACGATAAGGGCCCAGTTGGTCGCCCTGAGACGAAACAGAACTTATAAACCCGAGATATGGGATCGTACCCGATCTGGTTCGGCCCAAACTCACGCCCCCTTTTCGGATGGTTCCACCATCCGAACGACGATCGGGCGCGTGCCGGGGTCGTGCTCTGTGCTCCGTTTGCCCGTGAGTACGTCGAAGCACACTACGCGATGCGTCTCTTGGCCGAGCGCCTCGAATCGCTTGGCTTGTGTGCTCTGCGGTTCGATTACGACGGAATAGGCGATTCGGCCGGCGACAGCAATGACTCGGATCGGGTCAGCGCCTGGCTGGCGAGCACCGCCCGGGCAGTGGCTCTGGTGCGCTCCACCGGCGTTAATCAGGTAACCGTCGTCGGCATGCGCCTGGGAGCGCTCCTCGGCGCTCAGGCCGCAGCCGAAGGGGGCGGCGTAGACCAGCTTGTACTGTGGGATCCATGCGTGTCAGGCCGATCGTTCCTGACCGAGCAACGGGCTATCGCCGCGATTTCGTTCGGGACCACCGGATCGTCCGACGGCTCGGTGCAGGGCCCGGGATTTCTCTACGGGTCCGAGACAGTCCGAGAGCTCTCGGAGCTCGCGTTCAGCCGGTTCCAGGTCCCGCTTGCGCGCCGAGCCCTCGTGCTCATCCGACCCGATAGACCGGCTGGTAAACGCCTGGGCGCCTCGTTCGCGAGCTCGATCGAGTGGGACAAAGCCGTGGGCCAGGCCGACCTGTTCGAAGTCGAGGCGCCACACCAGGCCCTCCCGTACACGACCATCGAACGTATCGCCACATGGGTGTCCGATGGCGCCCAAACTTGCTCGGTCGCCCTCAAACTCCCACCGGTCGCCGGTGTGGCGACCGTCGACTTCGACACCGTAGGGCAGGCGGTCACGGAACGCCCGATCTGGATGGGGCCGGCCGGTCTATTCGGTGTTCTGACCGAGGTCGCCGGCACCGAGGTCGCCAGTATGGAACGGAAGTGCGGTCCGGTAGTGGTGTTCCTAAATGTGGCCAATGAACACCACGTGGGTCCAGCTCGCCTCTGGGTCGAACTCGCCCGGCGGTGGGCGCTGGCTGGCATTACGTCCGTGCGGGTCGACTTGAGCGGTCTCGGTGACAGCCCCCGACGCTATCCTGACCAGCTCGAGTTCTTTGCTCGACTCCCCGAGGCATTCCAGGATTTGGATGACATCACTTCGGCAGTATCTCCGGACGAGCCCAAAAACGTCGTCATCGTGGGATTCTCCTCCGGCGGGTATCAAGCCATCGATAGCGCCCTCGAGCTGTTACCGAAAGGCATCGTGGCGGTGAACCCTTCCCTATCATTCGTTCCCCCGGAGTGTCGTGCCGGACTGCCGATCGACCCCCGGCGCAAGGTCGCCCTCCCGCAGAGCGCGGTGGTCCCCCGGTTTCGCGGGAGCAACCTGCATTCGGAGCTCCTGTTGCGATTTCCCCGGCTCAGATGGCGCCTCCGCACGTTGCCGACACGTCACGCTCGGATCCACCGGCTCCGACTCGTCGTGTGTAATCTCGGATGGCGCATCCGGATGCTGTCGGCACCCTCTTGCCGGTCGGGCGCGTGGCTCAGCAAGCTTGTCGACGCCGGCGTGGACGTCCTGCTCGTGTGCGGCGAACATGAAGCTCGACCTATCCGAGCGGGCGCCTCGCGACGAAAACTGTCGAACTTGGTGCGAAGCGGCAGGCTCCGTTTCGAGTGCGTCCCCGAACTCGAGCATGGGCTCCTGATCGACGCTCAGTACCGCACCGTCGCGGACTTGACCACCGAACACGTCGTTAGCCGCTTCGCTCCTCGACGGAACTCGACCGCATCTTCCGTGACGGCTGAGTCGGCGTAACCGAGTTCGCTTCCAATACGTGGATCGAAGCTCTGTCCTACCCTACGAACAGTCCGTGGGGCGGACGCTGATCAGCCTTAAAGATTGCCACGTAGGCTCGCTGCTGCATGGAACCGGCCCTGTGTGGATGTTGGCATCGCGGGATCGTGGGTACATCCGGAATATCGCTCAGCTCGACTTCAATGGCGACCCTCGCTCAACTGATCGCGGCTGATCGTGTCGCTGGCTTGCAGCCGATGGTCGTGCCCAGCTGGAGGAGCCTGGACAGGGCGCCGCCGAACGAGAGGCCCTCGGCGCAAGACGAATACTCGGTGTTCGACTGGGCCGCCGGGTATCCGCGAAGCTGAAACCCCTCGACGATCCAGGATGGCTCCTAGGAAACGTCCAGGCAGACTGCCAAATGAGCTGAACCGGTCGGCATCCCAGGAATGCGAGCTGAAAGGAGCCCAGTCCAGCGACCCGAACCCACCGCAGACCATGGCAGCCGGCTCCATCTCGTCCAACCTTTGAAACGTGGTTTTCGCATGTAGCGATGTATCAGATTGACACGTTCTTAATGTATCAGTAGCTTCTGAACCGGGTTTGGAGCAATGAGCTGCGGTCCGAGCTGGTCGCCGGGGTCCGCAGGGAGCGAGGGCGAAACCGACAATCCCGTTCATGCCTGGTCACCACCGCGGTGCCTTAGCCAGGCTCGACTACGGGACGGACGATATGGGCTCTTTCGAGCGGTGGTCAGCCGTTCACCCTCCGCCCGGGCGCGGAGCAGGAGAGCGGGACGGCCGTCCGATCACCGTCGAAGCCGCTGTCCACCCCGGACTTTCTGAGCCTTCTCGATGGCCTTGCCGGCACCTATCGCGCTTCGATCGTGGCTGATCCTTTAACTTCCAAAGCCTCGGGCGCCACAGTTGACGACGTTGTGGTGCTCATCGGGCAGCCTGCCGAGCACCGGCCGAACGGGTCACAGGTGCTCGTCATTGGCAAAAACCGGTTCATGACGGAATGGCTCGTCTCGGTACTGGCCGAGCGCGGATTTGAACCACGCATGCCCGCCTCCGGGACAGACCTACAAGACGCCGTCGAATGGCGACCGCAAGTGGGGCTCTTAGAGATCGGACAGGTCGACAAGAAGGCCGGAATCGAGCTCATCGGCGTAGTCGGTCAGTCGGACGTGGCCGTCGCGGTCATGAACGACGAACTCGACCCTCTGTCCCTGGACGAGTGCGTTGGCGCCGGCGCGTCAGCCGTGATCGAGACTCGTTCAAGAATGACGGACCTGATCGCGGTCCTCAAACGACTGACGGCCGATGAGGTGATCGTCGACTCCGAGCTGACACAGCTCGCGACAGACCACCGCAATCGTGCCAATGCGTCCCGCCTGGCACCATTCGCCATGCTGACGGCACGAGAGAAAAGCGTGCTTGCTGAGCTGATGAACGGGCATCGGGCGGAGGCGATTGCCAAAAACTCCCGGGTGTCGATATCCACCGTACGATCGCAGATTAAGGCCATCCTGCAGAAACTCGGGGTCAATTGCCAACTGGCTGCTGTGGCCATGGCCCGTGAGGCTGGCTGGGAAAAGGAGCTTGCCGACCCATAAGAGGGTTCGGCAAAGCGAGAGCTGGCGTGAGCCGATGCTGGCGCCGGGGTTGCCAAGAGCCTGCCCCAGAGGTACCCGAGTCATTTCCACTGTGGCTACTCAGGTAGGAGCGGTAGTTCACACTGGTACCTGTGACAGCAGAAATTGGAACCCAACCGGGACAGCAAAAAAATTGGCGTGGGTATGGAAATTACGTACTCATAGTTCGCTCGCCTCTGATCTGAAGTACCAGCATCCACGACCCACCTGGGATGCTCAATTCCTGCGCGACGACATCGTCTTCTCGATCGGAAAGAGGCGAAAACCGAGTCGTGGGTGTCGGCGAAAGAGTAGCGTCGCCAAGCGACCTGGACCCAACTGGACTCGGTGCTGGGTATGCGCCAGAGCGGGTTGTCAGCCCCAGATGTCACGATGGACGTTGAACACAACCCGCGAACCGAGCGAATCAAGCTTAATCGGGAGCTGCTTCATGCCTGCAAGGCGCTCACACACGGCATGTTGGCGTTCCAACGGACAAATCACCAAGAGGAACCCGCCGCCTCCAGCGCCGGTCACCTTGGCCCCTGTCGCGCCGGCCTCCAACGCCGACTCCACTGCCGAGTCGATCTGGCTCGTCGTCACTCCCGAGGCCAACATCCGCTTCGCCTCCCAACTCTCTCGGACGGCCTTTCCGACAGCGCCGACGTTTCCCTGAAGGAGGCCCTCCACCGCCTGACCCGCTAGCTCCCGAAGCTGATCGAGTTGTGGCAAGCTACGTGCGACGTTCTCCGTCTGTTCTCGGAGGATTTCGTCCGCGCTTCGGGTGACCCCCGTGTAGAAGAGCAGGATCTGCTCCTGCAATGCCCGGCGAGTCTCTGCGGGGAGCCGAAGATCATCAGCGACGACGGCGTCGCCGGGACCGAAGCGGATGTCCCGGATGCCCCCCACGGCCGCGATGTACTGGTCTTGTTTGCCGATGCGCTTGCCACAACGATCGATCTCGATGGTGCACGCCCGCTCGGCGAGCTCGGAACCTGAGATTTGCAAACCTTGGTAGGCGAACAGCGCGTGCAGCAACCCGACGGTCACTGACGAGGACGACCCCAGGCCCGAACCGGTCGAGGGGATGTCGGCCAAGGTCGTGATCTCGATGCCGTTTCGCACACCGGCCATGTGCATCGCCTCGCGAACCAGCTCATGCTCGATGTCCTCGACACAAGAGACGATCTCCTTCTTCGAATAGTTGACGTAGATGGCGTCATCGAAGCGCTGTTTGACGACTACATAGACATATTTGTCAATTGCGCAGTTGAGCACCCGGCCCCTGTGCTCCCGGTAATAATCGGGAATATCGGTCCCCCCTCCGACCAACCCGATCCGCAAGGGAGTCTGTGTGACGATCATCGCTCGTCCCGCACGGCCCACTCCTTCTGTGCCACTCGATAGGCATCGAGCGTCCCGATGTCACGGAAGTAGCCGTCGACGGTCACGGTCTGAGCGTGGCCTACGAGGCGGGGTAGCAGGTCACGGCCGACGTCCTGGGGGCTGGGCCCCACGATTTCATCGAGCACACTCGAATCGAATGCATACATACCGGCGTTGGCCAAGTCACTCTTCGGCACGGAGGGCTTCTCCTCGAAGCCGACCATCCGGCCGCTCTGGTCGACCTCAACGATGCCGCAGGCCGACGGCACCTCGGCGTGAAAAACAGCGAGGGTGGCCATCATCCCGACGTTCCGGTGCCGGTCCACGAGCAGCGACAGGTCGAAGTCGGTGAGGTTGTCGACATTGCATACCAGGAACGTCTTGTCCGATTCGATCCAAATTCGGTTAGCTCGAAGCGTGCCTGCGCTCCCCAGCAGCTCGGGCTCGAACACGGTTCGCACCTCTGGCGGCAGGGCGCGCTTAGCGACGTGGTCTTGGACCAAGTCAGGCAGGTGGTGCACATTGACCAGCACTTCGTCCACGCCAACATGGCCCAGCGCGTCGAGCCACCGATCCAGCATCGGCTTGCCACCCACCGACAGTAGACACTTGGGCGTTCGTTCGGTGATCGGGCGCAGACGCGTCCCAAGCCCGGCGCTCAGAATGAAAGCTTTCATCCGTGTGCCTTTCGGATTACGCCGAGCGAGCGCATTCTGGCACTGGCGTCCGCCAAGACTCGGTCCAGGTCTTTCATCCCGGCCAGCCACTCCGCATAGTCGGCGACGGAGTCCTGAGGTGGATGCTGTGGTGACCACCCAAGGGCTCGCAAGGCCGAGATGTCCGAAAGAATGTGGCGGGTGTCACCGAACCGGTACTCACCGGTAATTGTGGCCGGCTGGTCGGAGCCGTACTGGCGCATGACGATGTCGGCGAACTGACGGGTCGTGACTGGCATTCCACCACCGACGTTGAAGACCTGGCCAACGGCACGCTCGTCTTCAAGTACCGCCACGTTTGCGTCCACGACGTCAACGATGTTCACGTAGTCGCGGATCGATTCGCCGTCCTCGTAGAGTATTGGAGCACTGTGCTGCAAATAGTGTAGGCAGAAGATCCGGCAGGCACCGGAGTAGGCGTTGTACACCGATTGTCGAGGGCCCTGAACGATGCTGTACCGAAGAACGACTGTAGGCACGTCGTAGCGCCGCCCGAGATTGATGGCGACCATTTCCTGGCCGAGCTTCGAGATGCCATAGGCGTTGTGAGGACTGCTGACCCATTCCGGTGTGGCCTGCATTACTAGGCGTCCGCCACAGACCGCGCAGCAGACATCCCACTTTCCGACGGCGAGATCCGCCTCCGGTCGCATTCCGGGAACCTGTTCGCCGTGCTCAGGGCAACGGTAGAGGCCTTCCCCCATGGCGGCCTGCGATGAAGCCACGACGACCCGGTGCATGGTGAGACGCTCGGCCACGATGATCTCAAAGAGCAGCGCCGTCGACACCACGTTGACGTCGCTGAACCTTGAGAACTGGGGGAGGTAGTCCTGGTACGCAGCAAGGTGGTAAACAACGTTGACCCGACGGAGAAGGTTGGTCATCAGATCTTGATCCCGGACGTCCCCGTGATGGAACTCGACTCCAGGGGTCAGGTAAGCCGGAGTGTCCCTCCGGTGCACTGGAGGCGTGAGCGCGTCTAGGACGATGACCTCGTGGCCCAGAGAGACCAGCCGGTCACACGTGTGCGAGCCGATGAAACCGGCCCCTCCGGTGACCAGGACCTTCATCGCTGCCGACGCTTCCGTCGGAGTGAGGCGACTTGGCGGTAAACGGCCAGAGTCTGCTCCGCCGTTGCTCCCCAGGTGAACTGAGCTGCCCGGTGGAACCCCCGCTGGCGCAGGTGATGAGCCTCGCGTCCGCACGCTTCAAGGATCGCGCTGGCGATCGAGGCTGGGTCATTCGGGTCCGCTAAACAGGCCGCATTCCCGGCGATCTCGGGCATGGCGCTCACGTCGGAGGTGACCACCGGCGTACCACAGGCCATGGCCTCGAGTATGGGCAAGCCGAAGGTCTCGTTGAAGGATGGGTAGACGAACACGTCGGCCGCCTGGTAGAAGGGAGCTGTCTCCTCCAGGGGCACTCCCCCCACGAACACCACGTCGTCTTTGATCCCCAGTTCATTCGTCAACGCCATAAGGCTTGAAACGTAACGCTCGTCTCGTCCGGGTCCCACAATGGCCAGCTGGCGGCCCTCCAGAGACGATCCGGCCAACGCCCACGCACGCAGTAGTCCTTCGCAATTTTTATACGGCCACAACGATGAGACGAAGAGCCCAAACGGCTTGGTCACGCCGTAGGATGACACGTGCGCGACGGCTTGGGTTCGATCTGCCGGCTTGAACAAGTCGTGGTCGACGGCCTCATAAATCAGATGCAGCTTTGCGGGATCAACATCGAGGTAGCGCTCGATCTCGAGTCGCAAGCTCTCTGAGTTGATGATGATGGCATCGGCCAGACGAGCCGATCGCGGGTAGTTCATCCTTCGATACCAGCGAACGGCAGCTGAGAGCGACCCGGGTGCGGTGAATGCGTGCATCGTCTTCATGTGAATGACGAGCGACGAGCCGGGATTAGCCACTGGCGCCATTAGCGTGTCGAGGACATCGATCCGACTTAGAGGGAGTCGGATCGGCGAATAGAGGTGCTCAGAGAGGGTGCGAAGATTTCGCTTCTCATTCGACCACGGGAAGGTGATATAGCGAACGTTGGGACCGTAGCCCTGATGGAGTTCTCGAGACATCGGGCTCACCAACAGGTGGAGTTCCTCGTCATGAGCTAGGCGCCTGATCATCTCGGGAATGATCCGGGTCCAGTACCAATGTGCCCCCGACGGATTCACCGGATCGTCGGTGAGGAGGTTTATGGCGACGCGCACCCGATGCTCACCTCTTCGAGAAGCTGGACCTGGATGTTCGAACGGCTATTCAAACAAGACTTGCAAAGTCAGTCACGTTCGAAATATCTAGAACGTGCATTTCGCGATCCCGTCAGCTTGCATTCGCGACTGGCGAATGTACTGCGCGAGGGCATGCATCAGCCCTTGATGAATATCCTCGACGATTCCATAGTTCATGCTGTCCACATGGATCGACACATCAGCCAATTTTGCGGCCTCACCACCGTCGAACCCCGTGAAGGCGATCGTATGGACTTCGTGATCGTGAGCCCATTGAAGTGCCCGAACGATATTTTTCGACTTGCCAGACGAGGAGATCGTCACAAGTACATCGCCGGTTCTCACGGATGATTGCAGCTGGTAGACAAAGATGTTTTCATAGCCGAGATCGTTTGCGATTGCGGTCACGAGATCCATGTTGGAGTTGAGGCTTACCACATGAGGAGTCAAATCGGTCGACGTGCGTACGCCCTTGAGATGGTCGCATTGAAGATGATTGGCGACGGCGGCTGAACCCCCATTTCCGCATGCGAATACGGTGGCACCGCTGAGGTACGCCTCGGTCAGCATTATGGCAGCTCGATCCAGTTGCGTTAAGTCGATAGAACTCCATGCTCGTCCGATTTCAGCAGAGTAGGCACTGCAATAGTCGGAAGCCTCATCAAACCGGTGTAGCGGGAATTTTGAATGTGCCATCGTCAACGCAGCATCAGCTCATAAGTTCTTGCCGGTTTGTATGTGCTGCAAGATGAATCCGGCGGCTAAGGCTAGGTTTGGGAAGCACCGAGCGGCTGGATATTCGCCATTGTCGGGACCGAGGAAGACGGCCGACGCCCCGATCGCTGAGGCGAGCTCCATGTCTTCATCCCGATCGCCAACCACCCACGAGGAGGCGAGGTCCAAGTCGAGGGCCGCTGCCGCTGTTTCTGCCATTCCTGGCCCCGGCTTGCGGTCAGCACTACAACGCGCAAACGCCTTCACCGTTCCTTCCGGATGGTAAGGACAGAAGAGAAAGAGATCGATGTGGGCCCCATGTTCGGCCAGCCAGTCGGCAATGTGCTGGTGCACACTCTCGACGTCATCGGTCGTAAAGAATCCACGGGCGACGCCCGACTGGTTGGTAATGACTGCCACAGGAATTCCGGATCGATTGAATGTCGCGATGGCTTCGGGCGAACCTGCGATGAACTCTACCCGGTCAATGGACCCGACGTACCCGTGGTCAACGATAATTGTGCCATCGCGGTCTAAGAGGATGCCGGCTCGCCCCACGGATCTGAGTAGAATTTTGGATTGCTCAGTCATGTCGCTCATTTGTTCCACTTGGAACAGGAGGTCTGTCGGGCTCCTCAAGATACATGCCGGCGTCCGACCTGTTCGGTGGCCCAGCACACGGCCTGCCATGGTTCAACCTTCGTCGGGTCGGTCGAAAAGGGGCCGGTTGCTGAACCGAAATGAACCAATTTATCCACGACATTATCCAAATCATCGACGACCGACCATCGAGTTCGGCTAAGCCCGATGGTGGACCCGGGGATCGACGGGCCGGCTCTCCCGTTTAGTGCGGGCTGGTGGTTGGGGCGCCTATTGTGGGTCGGTGTTAGTTGCTGCTGTCGCGTTAGCTAGAGGAAGAGCAACTTCAAGTGATTCGGCCAACGCGCGAGTTCGCGTCGTCATTTCCTCGGGCGGACTCGATTTAGCCAATCCGCGGATCGCCGGGTAGACCAGGAAGCATACATGGCCGATGTTCGACGGGGGCGCTTCCCATGGCTCGATCTTCGTCCCCGAACATCTGAAAACCTCTTGTATTGATGCCGAGACCAGCCGCAAGGAAGCCAAAGTGCATGATAGCGAGTGCTCCGGCAGTTCTGTGAGTCCGCCAGCATGTCGCGTCGGGGCCACCAGGGCTCCTTCGAGGCGCGAAGACAGCAAGACGACCGTTTGCTCGCTCAAGTGAGCCACCACGAAGTCGTCCTCGCAAAGGTTCGGGGGATCCTCCGCCGCTCCGGCGAATGCGCAAAGAGTGCACTGGATCGATGCCAGTTCGTGTTCAGCTGCAATGTCGCGGGCCGTGGTCATTCCTACTGGCCCGACACGAATGGTTTCTGCTCGAACCACCTGCGCGCTTTCCTCGGGTCGGCGATCGACTGTCCAGAGATTCCGAGTCGTCACCAAACCGTTCCAGTTGCCATGGACAACACCTTTCCCGTTGACGAGCGCGCTTGGGGGCCGGTGATACTGACCGGGGCTGCCCACCGAGCTTGGCGCAGCGGAACCCAATTTTGGAAAGGCCGCATATGGATGCCGTGAATCACAGGCGATATGTATCACGGGCTTTATGTATCAAATGGGCCTATCGCGGTCTCATTCCGCCTGGATAGGGTTGGCGGATCGCAAGCAACAACAAGCAGCGAATCGGAGGGATTTCGGCCGAGTGACCACAGATGCCGATCGCGGCGCTCAGATGGATGTCGTGGTCCAGCGGCCGTCGGTCGGTTCTCCCGAAGATTGCCCTTCTGCTGACGATGTGGTTCCGGAAAGCCCCGCAGACGAGCCCCGTCCAGACCGGCGGGGACAAGTCGCCAGAGTGGAGGTGCCCCTCTCGGCACCAGTAGAGGTCGGTGCCAAGTTCCAGCCGCTCGGTCTTCCAGCTGGCCGCACTGCGCTGCGTATCCGGTTGCTGACCTTGGACGTCTTGGCCACGGTGATTAGCTGGGTCGCGCTTGGGCTGGTACTGAACTCGTCCGACGGTCTCCTCGATCGTTTGGAGAGCGGCGTGGTGGCCATGTTCGGGACGTTGGTCGCCATGCGTGTAGCAGGGCTGTACCGGTCCCGCATTTGTGCTCGCCGGTCGGGAGAGGTCGGACGGATCTTCATCGCGTCGGTATTTGGAGCCGCTCTATTCGTCGTCGTCCAATGGTCTGCCACCACGCCCGGGCCGCAGGCTGCGATCTGCGGGCTCGCTTCGGTCATATTGGTATCGGTCCTGCGCTGGCACTACTCCCGTTGGCTTCGTCGCCGGCGCTCCCAGGGAATGTACCTGCGCCGGGTGCTCCTGGTAGGCGTAAACCAAGATGCCGGGGTCCTTTTAACGATGCTGAAGTCCGAACCTGGGCTTGGTTATGTGGTCGCCGGGATCGTCGGTGACCACATCGTGCATCCCTCGTGGGCTCTACTCCCGAGGGTCACGACCGTCGCTGAGGTCCCGGCGCTGGCGCGCTCGACCGGCTCCTCGGGCGTTGTCATTGTTCCGAATGCCCTTACCAACGGGGACGCAAACGCAGCGATAGCGCAATGCATGAGCTCCGGTCTCCATGTCCTGGTGTGGTCCGGCTTCTTCGGAGTGGGGAGCCGACGTCTGCGCCATGTGCCGGTCTCCGGCGAGCCCTTCTTCTACGTCGAGCCGAGGTCGACAGAGCTCTGGCAGCGTGCCTGTAAGCGAACCCTGGATATCGTGGGCGCCACGTTAGGGCTCCTGTTGACCGTGCCATTGCTGCTCGTTTCCGCCCTCGCCGTCAAGATGGAGGGTGGCGGGCCGATTCTCCATCGTCAACTGCGAGTCGGACTGAACGGTGCGCAGTTCACCGTGTACAAGCTGCGGACGATGGTCCACGACACCGAGGGCGATGTGGGCGACCTGGCGACACTCAACCTCCGAACCGACGGTCCGCTCTTCAAAGCTTCCTTGGACCCGCGGGTCACGAGGTTGGGACGGTTCCTCCGAGCCTTCAGTATCGACGAGCTTCCGCAGCTGTTCAACGTACTGGAAGGCAAGATGAGCTTGGTCGGGCCGCGGCCGGCGCTACCCCACGAGGCGGCTCAGTTCGATCAAGAATTCCAGCGGCGGCACTCCATGCGTCCGGGCATGACCGGCTTGTGGCAGATCGAGGCCCGCGAAAATCCGTCTTTCAACGCCTACCGGCGCTTGGATCTAAATTACATCGACAACTGGTCGCTCTCACTCGACATCTCGATCCTGTCAGCCACGATCCCTGTGGCTGGTGCCCACGCCGTTCGGGCTATCAGGAGCTCAACCAGAAGGGGCCAGACAGGGGTGGACCAGCTCTAGCGAGCGAACGTGCCGGACAAAGCCACGACAGGGGGAATTCGGCGCCCCCGGGGCCCGAAGGCCTATCTTGTCCCCAATTTTGGGGATGACTATGGTCGAATTCGCGGCCACGCTTGCGCGGACAAGACAATCTTAGCTCGGCGGTTAGTGTCGGGATCTCCTCCTTGACTGCTCGGTCATCTCGGCGCAGAGCCCCGAAAGAGCCACATCAGGGGAAGGCTCAATGGTCGTGATCGTGGACCCGCCGGGGCACGCGGAGAGTGAGCATCGCGCAACACGTACGCAGAGGGCCGACCCCGTCCTGAGCCAGGTTGTGGTAGCCGCTTCCGCGGGCGACGCTCGTGCGTGGGAGGAGCTCACTCATCGGTTCAGCGCGATGATCATGGCAATTGCCCGAACCTGTCGACTGTGTGATGCCGATGTCGGTGAGGTCCATCAAACGACATGGCTGCGCCTGGTCGAGAACATCTCAAGGATCGAACAACCCGAGCGGGTGGGCGCTTGGTTGGCGACGACGGCGCGACGCGAGAGCCTGCGGCTGGTGCGAAAGCGATCACGGTGGGTCTTCGACCGAGATGCCTTGGCCGAACTGGCTGACGCTCACGCCCCGGCGCCGGACTCCGGACCGCTGGCCGAGGAGCGCTCATCTGCGGTGCGGGGGGCGTATGCTCAGCTTCCGCCGCGCTGCCAGCGGTTGCTCGGCCTCTTGTTGGGGGGTGACCCCCTTAGCTACAAGGAGATCTCCGAGGCGCTCCGGATGCCGATCGGTAGCATCGGACCGACTCGCGGTCGTTGCCTTGAGCATCTCGGGCGCATAATGGAAGAGCTCGAGACCGTGGGGTTGAAGAGCGGGGCGAATCAACGTTTTCCGACCGCTATGAGCCACCTGTCGGATCAGTAGCAGGCCGGAGAGCAAGCGGATCCCTCGTCCGGGTTACGTTTGCGAGCTTTGCCCGGGCCGGCCCATCAGTGGCGAGATTCGGGGTGCTCGGAGATCTGGATCCGGTGATCTCTCGAGCAAGCTTCTCTCGACGCGCCGCCTTGACTACAGACCCCGATCCCCTGGTCAAGGCCAGCGCCAGGGCGCAGGTGCTCGGTACCAATCCCCTCCTCGGCGTACGATGGGCAGAGTTTCTGCTATGACGTGCTCGTTCGCGTTCGGAACGGGTCACCAGTGCCCGAGCCAGCAGAACTCACGCCCATGGATGAACCCGAACCGACCGAAGCCAACTTGCGTTCCTTCCTCCAGGTCATCGGACGTAGGCTCCCCTGGCTCTTGGCGGTCACCCTGTTCAGTGTGGCGGTCGCGGCGGCTTATATAGCCGTGGAAAAGAAGCAGTACTCGGCAACCGCGCAGCTCCTCGTCCAGCCGGCCAGTGGTTTGGTCCCAGTCTCGGGGAACGCGCAGACGGTCTCTCCGACTGACGTGGCCACCGAACTTCAGCTCGTCATCAGCGCGCCCGTGAAGGAGCAGGTGACCAAGAAGCTCGGGCTCACTCCGAACATCTCGGCCGTCGAAGTCGGTCAGACCAACCTGATCAACGTGACGACGACTGCCCGGACCCCCGTCCTGGCTGCCCAGACCGCCGACACCTACGCGACGACGTTCGTCGACTACCAGCGGTCCAACGCCCTCAACGCTCTCATCGCCGCCGAGCAGCAGCTCGAGGTGCAGATTGCGGCTATCGATGCCCAGCTCAAACCGCTCGAGACCCAGAACCCGCCATCGGCGGGCACCACAACCACGATCTCGGAGCTGGCGAGTCAGCAGGCCGTCTTGAAGGAGCAGCTGGCCCAGCTCCAGGAAGCCGGGGCGGAGACGCCCGGTGGGGTAGAGGTGGTTTCCAAGGCAAGCACACCCACGTCGCCGAGTTCGCCCAAGCCGCTGCGCGACGGGGGGATCGCCATCGGGTTCGGCCTCATCCTAGGGTTGGGGGCGGAATTCGCCGCCGAGTACTTCGATGACAAGGTCTACACAAAAGACGAGGTTGGGCACCTGAGCGGTGGGGTGCCGGTTCTGGCCATAGTTCCCCGGATAAAGAGCTGGAAGAAGTCCGACCGCCCGATGCTCATCACCGAGGTTGATCCCTACTCGCCAGCCACCGAGGCCTATCGGTGGCTGCGGACCTCCCTGCAGTTCGCCGGGCACGACAACCCGCTCAAGATCATCCTGGTCACCAGCGCCTCAGGAGCGGAAGGGAAGACCTCGACAGTCGCCAACCTCGGCGTGGTCCTGGCCAAAGCCGGAGAAAGAGTCGTGGTCGTTGACTGCGATCTCCGCCGGCCGCGCCTCGGAGGATTCCTCGGAGGGGACGAGACCGAGGGGTTCACCTCGGTCCTCCTTGGCCAGGCAAAGCTAAAGGACACGATCCAGGCGGTGGCCGAGACGCCCGGGCTTGCCCTCCTAGGTACCGGGCCACTCCCCCCGAATCCCGGCGAGTTGCTCGGCTCGGACAAGGCCGCCGAGATCTTCCAGCTGCTCGCCGCCAGCTTCGACATCGTGCTCATCGACAGTCCCCCGCTCTTGCCCGTCGCCGACCCGCTTGTGCTCTCTCGACACGCCGACGCCGTTCTCATGGTCGTGATGGTCGGCCTGACCACGCGGGCCGAGGTAGAGCGGGCCTCCGAGCTCCTGGCGCAGGTGAATGCTCGACCGATGGGAATCGTGCTCAATAGAGCGACACGACGGTCAGCCAAGGCATCCGAATACGGCTACGGATACAAGTACAGCTACACCCCGCATCAGCCGCCCAAAGTGGATCACGACGGTAACGGCTTGCGACCCGCAGGATCGAGCCAGCGAGTCACCGATCCCTGACCGCGCACGAGTCTTCGAGGCAAGTATCCCGCCAGCCCGACAACGAAGGGGTAGGTCATCGGGAAGCCTTGTCGGTCGGCGCCCTGCGGCACGTCACCTGGGAGGCTGTTCATGGAGAGTGAGAAGCAGGTTAGCCGAGGCTTGTAGCATTTTGGTCGTGCTGAGCGCATCGTCCGAAGAGAGGACGCTCCAGCGGTCCGGTCGCGGAATCCGCGTCGCGGGAACGCCACCTTCGTCCCGCGGGAGTAGACGTCACTCTCTCGTCGCCGCATGGTGGAACGAGGGTGGGCAACTTCGATCTCCCCATCCCGGACTTTCGGACGACATCCCAACCTCTCTACAGCTCGGGACCGCTCTGGAAGACCCCTTGAGGTGCTCGATCATCTCCAGCATCGTCAGCGACGAGGGACCGTCGGAAGCATGACCCGTCGGCGGCTGCCGTGAGCGAGACGCCGAACCCCGAGCCGGAGAACGGGTCCCCGTCTAGCCCTAACGTGGAGTGGCACGGCTCGGTTACCAGTCGTGCCGACCGCACCGACGCCCGCTGCTCCGGAGGGGCCACCTTGTGGTTCACTGGGCTGTCCGGTTGTGGTAAGTCCTCCCTGGCCAACGCGGTGGAAAACCTGCTGGTCACTAGGCATCACCGGGCGGCCTACGTGCTTGACGGGGACAATCTGCGTCATGGCCTGAACGGTGACTTGAGTTTCAGTGCCGCGGACCGTTCGGAGAACGTGCGACGGGTAGGAGAGGTGGCGCTGTTACTGGCCGACGGCGGGGCGTGGCCATCGGGTCGCTCATCAGCCCCTACGCCGCCGACCGCGAGAGGGTTCGTCAACGCCACCTGGCCAGCGGTGTCCCGTTCTTCGAAATCTACGTGAACACGCCGATCGAAGAGTGCGAGCGCCGCGATTACAAAGGGCTCTACGCCCGGTCCCGATCGGGCCAAATCAGCGGACTCACCGGAGTCGACGACCCCTACGAGCCACCGATCGATCCGGACTTCGAGTTTGCCCCCTCTGACGGGTCGCCACTCCAGCTGGCCCGGCGGGTGATCACCCTCGTCGAGCCAACCCCGGGACCCCGGAGCGAGAGGACGCCCACAGCACCCGGTCGCTCTACGTGAAGGATCCGACCCGAAGCGCGTGCTGTGCCATCGCCCGACCCATGCCGAGACCCGCCTATCACGGGTGCGGACATCGAGCGGGAAAATTGGGGAAAGGTTCCTTCAGCATCGAAGAGAGACGCATAGACCGGAGCGCCGGGGAAGGCGTCAACCATAAGCAGCACCACTCGCTCTGCCCCTCCACATTGGGTCAGGTAGTTGTGGGCGACTGCCACGAGCTGAGTCGGTGGGCGACTGCCGGCATGCTTCGACGATCTGGAACTGGACATGCGGTGCCGATCACCCACGTCCGACGCCACGCGCTCTGTTCGACGGTCAGAGGACCGATTCCTCTCCCTTCATCCTCGTCGCGGAACCCGAAGATCCGATCTTCCCCTCGTGGCCCCTTGCGGCGCGGGTTGTCACACGACCAGGGTCCAACACCAACGGTGGAACGAGCGCGATGTCCTCGTCGAGGTGCCGGAGAGCGCGGAAGACCCGTGCAATGACCGATTCGACTGTGATGAGCAGGATCATGAGATCGAGCGCGATGGACCAGTTCTGGAGGTAGAAGAGGTCGAAGCGCCGGTACGCCCCAAAGTACGGGTTGTCGCGCCCCTCGACCTGCCAGAGTCCGGTGATACCAGGCCAGACGGACTCCCGGGCACGATGCTCGTCGTCAAACGAGGCCGCTTCCGCAGGGAGCGCCGGTCGCGGCCCCACCAAGCTCATCGTGCCGTTAATCACATTCCATAGTTGTGGAAGTTCGTCGATGCTCGTCGCTCGCAAGATCCGGCCGAGCTTTGTTGCTCTCGGATCCCGTGAAAGCTTGGTGAGCGGGCCGTTACGCACGTTGAGTTCGAGTAGATCGTCCGTCTCGCTCTCAGCACCCTCACGCATCGTGCGCAGCTTGTAGAGCATAAAGGGTGCACCCTGGCGCCCGATCCGATACTGCTTGAAGACCACGGGCCCGAAATCCTGAAGCTTGATGCCAAGTGCTGCAAGCCCGAGTATGGGTAACGTCAGGATCAGGATTATTGAGGAAAGCACGATGTCGATAGCGCGCTTGGTCACCAGCTGCCACGAGGCCAGCGAGGCGTGCTCGACGTAGAAGAACGGCTCATATGCGAGCGGAGACGGGCGAAGTCGACCTACGTCGATGCCTTGCAGTCCGCTACTCAGGTGCACGTGCGTACCCGCCTTGAGCAGGTGCTGAACGAGCTCGTTGAGCTGCGACGAACGAAGATCGTCTGCACAGATGATCGCTCCGGTTCCCGCCGTTTCGGCCACCAGCGTTATCCCATCGTCTAGCTCCCCGCACCAGTAGCTCTTGAGGCCATTTCTCCGCGCTTGGAGCTCGTTGCCCACGACGCCCGTCGTTCGGTATCCAAGCTCGGGGTGCTCCTCCAGGAGGCCCACAATCCTGGCAGCTTCGTTGCCGGCACCGAAGAGCAGCACGGATCGGAGATGGCGCCCGAATCGGCGTTGACTGGTGAGCCACGTTCTGTACACGCTACGCAAGACAATGGCGAGCAGGAATGCCAGCGTTATGCCGAACGCGATTTCAATGGGTGTCACGATGCCCGAAACGGCGGAAATCGCGAGCGCGAGGACGCCTGCGATGAGGCAACCAGAAGCGATGTGCGCGTACTCAACTGTTCGGAGGATGCAGACGCGTGACAAATACAAGCCCATCGCGCTGAAGACCGCGAGCCCACCCGCGACGAACGCAAGAGTCGTGAACACGGACGCCGCCGGTGACCGAGCGCTCGTCGAGACCAAAGCTGTCGCAATGACCCAAGAAACTGTCAGCGCCGCAGCGTCGAGTCCGACCAGGAGGTAGCGGAGGAAGGCGGACCCACGGCGCCTGGCTGCGGGTGGCGTCGGTCTTGTTAGACGCCGACCGCGCTCTGTCAGCGTCGGACCCCAGCTCAGTGTCACGACACTGGCAACCTCATCGGTTGCTTCCCCAAGCCGGCGCTGCGGATGCACAACTAATCCCTGGCGGTCCGACGACGACGACTGGTGAGAATCAGCATGCCCCCGAGGGCCAGTGCGACCGCCCCGACACTAGACAGGGCGGCGATATCGGCCCCGGAGGCCAAACCAGAGTCAGCTTCCCCGGTGAACGCCAGGCCAGAGCCAGCGGCGCAGGTCCTGGCGATGGTGATGACGGTTGATGCCGAGTCACCCGAAACACCTGTGGCGACGATGGTGTACGACGCACCCTGCTTCGTGTCCGACGGGATCGTCACCTTGGTGGAGAAGGTCCCAGGCGAAGGTGAACTCGCCGAGCTCGCGGTTGGCGTGCCCAAGGTCGCCTGGGTGCCGCGCAACGTCAACGTGATCGACTCGCTCGGCTCGAAGTTGATCCCATCTACGGTCAAGAACCCACCGGGAGCCGAGCATCCTGAGGTTGTGGTAATCCCTACTGCGCTCGGGTCATAGACCGCGTACGCTGCTGTGGACCACCCGTAGGTAAACCCCAAGCCAACAACGGTGGCAACAGTCATGAGACTCCGCTTCATGGACGCCCTCTGGCCCGTTCGCCAGCGGCGTTCGGCCACGGCCTCAACCCGACCGACACTAGGCTTGAACAGGCCAAACGTAACGTTTGCCTCAGAACCTGTCAAAGGACTTTTCCGGCGGCCCGGCCACACCGCCCATTCGCGTCAGCTAGGCACGAACCTGAACTCCCGATGCTGGCGCATGGCATCAGAGAGGTTCCAGCGGGCCGAGCCGTCCGTGGTCTTCAACCTCCAGGTGCCGGCCGGGGTCACCTCGACGACGCCGCGCACGGGATTTGCCGCCGGCTGCAGACGAACCGACATCGCGAACGCGGCCCGGGACGCCACCTCGCCCGCCAGGCGCACTCGCAGGGTGACCGTCGCTCCCGGTGGCACGTCGATGAAGTTGCTGTAGGCCTTCACTCCCACCTCGACCCCGCTCGACATCGTCTCGGGCTGCCCGTCGATCGAGGCCCCCTCGAAGACCAGCGGGCTGTAGAGGGTGAGCCACATCCGGTTCGTCCCTGGAGGCAAGTCCGGGTCGGCCGGGCTGTCGATCACGATTGGGGGCAAGCCAGAGGCCGGGGCATCGTTCGTCAGAGTGATCGTGACCTCCGAAGCCACGTCCCCGTTGCTCGGGTTGAAGGTCACGTGGTCCAGGACCGAGGTATGCAGGAAAGCGTCGATCTTGTTGGCACCGGCGTTCTGGGTTGTCACGGCCAGCAGGTCACCACCATCAGCGGCCGGGAATGAACCATCGATCCCGAGTCGGCGCAGGAGCGGCTGTTCGTTCCGGTGGAAGCTCCAGAACGAGATCCGACCTTGGACCACGGCGGGGTCGAGCGCCGCAGCCAGCGCCTGGGGGGCGGGCAGGCTGCCGTCCACCAGCTTGCCGAAGGCAACATGCAATGCGGCCTGCAAAAAATCGTGGCGCAGGAGGTCCTCGTTGGTCTCCCCGGCGTCGAACGTCGTGTACTGCTCCTTGAGCAAGACATAGGCCGCGTTTTGCGACGTGAGCGGCACGGGCAGCCCCGGCACCTGGATCGGTCCGGTGAAGTGGAGCAGCGCCGCCAGGCCGTAGGGATCGATGGCCAGCACCCCGTCGACGGGTACTCCGCCCGCTTGGACGTATTCCTGTGACAGCACACTCGCCACCGTCGGCAGATCAGGCGAGAGCGTGGCGTCGCGTATGTATGGCCCGGGGTCGAGCTGGCCGTACCGGGCCAGAAAGCCGGGCACGCCCCGCAGCGTGGCGCCCCCGGGGGGCAGCAGAGCTTCGAGATCGCCGGCCTGCCCGGATTGGGTCAGGCTCACGTGCCCGTCATCCGCCGTGAGCAGCCCATAGCTGCCGACGAACCCGTCGTACCCACGGCTCTCTGATGGGGACATGAAGGCGATGAAGTAGTGACGGACCCCGTCCCCCCCAAGCATTGCCGGCAGCACCTTGGCCGCCTCGACCGCCAGATCCGCGCTGTGCTGGGCTCGGCCGATCTCAGTGCGCAGCGAGGCGACCCGGTCCGCGAGCGGGCCAGCCAGCCAAGACGAACTCAACTCGGCGAGTTGGTGGTCCGTAGTGCGCAGTTGGCGATCGAGGATCGACATCGGGCCCTTCATGGCGGACAGTCTCGCCAGGTCGATCTTTCCGTCGTGATAGTCGAGACGGTGGTAGTCGATCGCAGGCTCCTGACGGACCCCAACCGCGGCGGTCTGGGCGGCCGAGGTCAGGGTGCCGGCCAAGAACCTCGCCTGCTGGGCCACTAGCGGCACCACCCGGGCGCCCGCGGTGATCCACCCGCTCAGCGTCGAGGAGGCGTCCGCCGTGTCGGTCGCCGCGCGATCAAGGTCTGCCAGGGCGGCCGCCGAGCGGCCGCCGCCGATGTCGGAGAGCGCCGTCTTGGCTGCCGCCTCCCCCGCCGTCGCCTCGCCACGCACGAGCAACGTCGCGACCACGATCGGAAGGGACACCACCACGGCGCCGATGCCGAGCCCGCTCACCACGAACAGCGCCCTGCGTCGGGTACGCGCCGAGGACCGACGCCAAGCCGAGGCCGCCAATATCGCGACGAGCGCGCTCGCCACGAGCGTCGGAAGACCGTGGAAGACCGCGGGTGGCCACCGCAGAACCACTTGGACACCGAGTGCCCCCACCACCGCCCCGATCCGCCGGCGGATCCGGGAAACGAACACCGACGCGAAGGCGACCCCCATCGTCGCCAAAGCCGGGACCAGCAGCCACCCGCGGGCGAAGACGACCGCCACCACCCCCACCACCAGCCACGTGCCCCTCGAAGACCGGCTGGCGAGAAGGGTGAAACCGGCGGCGAAGGCGGCGGTCTCGACCACATCGGCGATCGGGGTGCCGGTCGGGTGGCACCCGGAGAACGCAGCGCCGACCGCCGCCGCCACGGCCAACGCCACCACGATGAGCCGCGACATCTCTCGGGACGACCTTGTGGCCAGTGCCCGGCGAGAAGGCATGCCTTGGCTCACGGTGGTCCGAAATGTACTCGCGGCCGACCCATGCGACTCGTCGTCTCTTGGCTCCCCGTACACCGGCGCATGCCGACCCTTGGTTCGTGCATTGGAACGCCGTGGAACCGGGAGCCCGCTTGAAGGTCCGCCCCTTGCCGTGCGCGACGGACGTTACGCGACGGAAACCCCATCAGTTCCGAGGTTCGCATTATGCAGATACCAGTCATACGTGCGTGCAAGTCCCTCATGGAGATCGACGTTGGGCGACCAGCCGAGCACGCGTTGTGCCAGCGAAATGTCGGGCTTCCGTTGCTTCGGATCGTCGACTGGAAGGAGATCAAAGACGATCTCGGAGGACGTTGCGGTGATTTCGCACACGGTACGGGCCAAGTCGAGCATTGAGATTTCGGCAGGGTTCCCGATGTTCATCGGGCCGACGTGCTCTGACTCCAAAAGGGCGAGGAGCCCGGCCACTTCGTCGTCGACGTAGCAGAATGAACGGGTCTGTCTTCCGTCGCCGAAGACGGTAAGCGGCTGCAAGGCGATGGCCTGCGCGAGGAAATTGGACACGACCCGACCGTCACCGGGCTGAAGGCGGGGTCCAAACGTATTGAAAATGCGAGCGATCTTCGTGTCAAGTCCATACAGACGGTGATACGCCATCGTGATCGCCTCGGCATAGCGTTTCGCCTCGTCGTAGACAGCTCGGGGACCGACGCAGTTCACATTGCCCAGGTAATCCTCAGGTTGCGGATGGATCAGAGGGTCGCCATAGATTTCGCTGGTGGACGCGAGAAGAAATCGCGCTCCGTTTCTACGTGCGAGATCCAAAGCCTGCCTGGTACCGATTGAACCGACTTCGAGGGTCGCTATCGGGTGAGCTAGGTACTCAGACACGCTCGCCGGGCTCGCGAAGTGGAGGACCGCGTCCACCGCTCCGGTAACGGGTATTCCATGGATCACGTCGTGTTCGACGAAGCTGAATCCGGGTAGACCAGCAAGGTCAGCGACGTTCTCTCTCCGGCCAGTGAGAAAGTTGTCGACCGCGACGACTTCCCAGCCTCGAGCGCACAGGGTGGCGCAAAGATGAAATCCGAGGAATCCACCGCCGCCGGTGACGACGGCGCAAGCCATCAGCGACCGACGCCCTGGTAGGAGAACCCCCGGTGTCGCATGGCTGCCGGGTCGAGGAGGTTGCGCGCATCGACGATCGCCCGGGGCGACACCATTGCCCCCGCGACTCTGGCAAAGTCGAGCCAGCGGAACTCGTCCCACTCCGTGAGGAGGGCGAGCAACGACGCGTCCACGACGGCCTGATACGGGTCGGTCACAACCTCGAGTGCCGGGAAGTGCGCCGCAGCAGCTTCGTTCACGGCTGGGTCATATGCCCGGATGACGGCACCTTCCTCAAGCAAACAGTGAGCGACGGCGAACGCGGGCGAATCGCGCACGTCGTTTGTGTTCGCCTTGAATGTGAGACCCCACAGCGCAACCCGCGTGCCACTAAGCGAGCCACCTGCGGCATTACGCAGCTTGGCGAGAATACGTTCGTGTTGGTTGCGGTTCACTTCCTCGACGCCACGCAAGAGGCTGAAGTCGTAACCGGCTTGTTCAGCCATGTAGATGAGAGCCGCGGTGTCCTTCGGAAGGCACGATCCGCCGAAGCCAGGACCAGGATCGAGAAACTCGGAGCCGATTCGGTGGTCGTAGCCCATACCGAGCGCGACTTCGCGCACGTCAGCGTTGACCACTTCGCACAGGTTGGCGATGGCGTTGATAAACGAGATCTTCGTTGCGAGAAAGGCGTTGGAGGCGTACTTGATCATTTCTGCCGAGGCAGGGTCAGTCACGACAATGGGTGCTTGGACGCCGTCGTAAAGCTCCGAAACTCGGATCGCTACTGAAGTGTCATCGCATCCGATCACGACGCGGCTGGGACTGAGGAAATCGTGAACGGCGTTGCCTTCACGAAGAAACTCAGGATTGGATGCGACACCGATACCTTTCACGGCACCGGCGTGGCCGAGCACCCGTGCGACGAGCTCCGTCGATCCCACGGGCATCGTGGATTTGTTGACGACCACGGTGTTTGGGGAGAGGATCGGTCCGATCTCACGTACGACCGCCTCCACAAATGAGAGATCCGCCGCGCCATCGTCTCGCTGTGGCGTTGGAACACAAAGAAAGACGAATTCGGCTTGGTCGACCGCCGCCGCCGCACCAACCGCGAAACGCAGTCGTCCCGATTCAAGGCCCTCGGTGACAAGCGCCGTTAGGCCCTCCTCGAGGATCGGGATCTCACCCTTCGCCAATCGCGACACCTTTTCGGCGTCGACATCACCGCAGGTCACCGTGTGTCCAAGGCGGGCGAAGCACGCTGCGGTTGTGATACCCACGTATCCCGCGCCGATGACGGCCAAGTTACTCATCTTTAGTCCGCATAGGTTCGGGACACGCTTTACGCCGCCGTGCTTTGCATCGAGACGACCGGACAAACCCGGTTATCCATGGAATTGTGAGTCGCTCCACGTCAACCCTTCGCCTCACGGTATGGATCGTATCGCCCTCGAACTTGTTCCTTCTGCGCCGCCTGCGTCAAGAGGTGCGTCCCAGCTGTCAGATGCGTTTGGATGCTTGCTTGGCTGGACAGTTCGCCGAGATGACACGGACTTCGAACAACTTCGGCGCGCGAGCGCGCGCTAGCCACTTGCCTATACGGCAAATGGAAGCCCGAGGCGCCTACGGCTCGGTCGGCCTGCTGTCGGGTACCCCTGCGGCGGCCGTCGTCACGACATCACCGGTGCTCTCGCTGCTGTCGGCGGCTTCGAGTGGGTCATCGTCGACCACGACGATCTGGGCCAGCAGCACGTCGTCGTCATAGTCGTCGAAGGGTTCCTCGACGGGTGCTGGGGTCAGGAAACCGAGAGCCAGCCCGGCCGCACTCGGGACGATCAGCAACGGCAGCCAGTGACCGGGGCCCGGCGTGAAGACGTGAAAGGCCGACATGGTGAAGGTCAAGACCAGGCCCACCCCGAACCCCGGGACGAGGAAGCGGAGGGCTCGCAACCAGCGATTCTGAGGCAACGTGTGACGGGCCATTGCGAGCAGTGCCAGCGCCAGGGACAACACCGTGAGGACGAGCACGGCGAGCCCAAAGAGCCCGTAGATCGAAGAGAGCGAGCCATGCACGTTCGTCACCAGCGACTGCGAGACGAGCCCTGCGCCGTCGGCTCCTATCAAGGTGATGCTGGCGACGATGAGTCCGGTGGCCTGGCTCCCGACGCCCGTCAGCACGACCGGGAAGCTGAGCGACTTGGTGCTGTCGGCTGGGACGACCAGGTTCACCCCGGTGTCGTAGGAGAAGAGCGGGAGATCCAGCACCTGCCCTTCGAAACGAACGGTCGCGATGTGCAACGTCGAGCCGCCGTTGTTGGAGACCCTGATGCGCACGATGGCCAGCTTGTCGGGGTAGAGCTGGGCCGGATGGGCGTCCGAAGACGTCGCAGCCGGCTGGCCGTTCATCGCCGCGGTGAAGGACACCCCATTGCCCGCCGCTCCGGCAACGGGGGTGTGCAGCCCCGCAGTGGCCAGCACCACGAGGACCGCGAAGGCGGCCCAGCGAGCCGCACCACCCCGGAGGTGCCGGGAGCCGCCTCGAACCTGGCCAGTCCCGGTCATGTGCGCCTCAGCTGCCGGCCTCGGCGGGTGGGGACTCAGCCGAGGCCACCGCCGAACGCCGGGCCACCAGAACCAGGCGATTGGACTGGCGGCGGGCGCGGGTCCGATCCCCCACCTGGCGGGCGGTGAGCCCCGCCAGCAGCCCGGCGACAGCGCCAAGCGCGGCGGGCACCAAGAAGGACACGAAGGTCGGCCCGGCAATCCCCAACATCCAACCCCAGAGGGTGGCGGTCACCCCGCCGAACACCCCGACCACGGCCAAGCCCACTACGGCGGCCGTACGGTTGTCCCGCCTGCGACCCCGTCGAAGGCTGCGCGACAGGGACTCTGCGTACGCCACGACGATCAACAACAGCAGTATCCCGACCACACCGCCGAACGTGCCGAAGGGAGAACGGGTCGCCTGCACGCTGAAGTCATCGTTCAGGGTCCCTCGCGGGCCCGAGAGCCTGAGGGTGGCGGCAAGCTTGCCGCTCACGATGTAACGACCAGAACTGGCGTCCAACGTCGTCGCCAAGCCACCGCCGCTGTGCACAAGAAGCACCGATGTCGAGCGGACGATTGGAAGACCGCCGAGGGAGAGCACGAGTTGGGCCGTGCGGGGCGTTCCGGCACCGGCCGGGAGATTCCGCACCACGATCCGGATCTCGTCGTTGAGATTGAGGGGTACGCGTCCGGTCGCGGCGGGGTCGTGGCCGGCGACGGTGACCAACCCTGGCCCGAGGATCGGCGTCGGGTTTGAGGAGCCGATGCCGATCAACCCGAGGACGAGGGCGATCACGCCGACAAGCGCCGCCGCCCATGCAAGGCGGGCCGGAAAGCCAGGTACAGCCACCGGTGTCTGGCGCAGGGGCATCAGGTCGCTCAGCAATAGCCCAGTCTCGGCGGCACCGCCAGCGTGGAGGTCGAGGTCCGGGCGAACCACGCCCCCGCCGCCCCGGCTGGCGACATTTCCCGCGGCCAAGGCTGGCGCGTTCTGGGCGCTGGAGAGGATCGGCCCGGGCTCCCGGAGGGAAATGCCCAGGTGATCCAGCCAACCACCGCCCCAAGAGGCGCTGGCCGCTTCCCCGATGGCCACCCCGAACGCCTCGGCGCTTTCGAACCGGTCAGCAGGCTCGCGGGCAATCGCCTGCATGACCACTTCGGACACGCGCGAAGGGGCCGATGGAGCGACGTCGGCCAGAGGGGTGGGGTCTTCGTTGATGTGGCGGAGGACCGTTGCGAGTGAGCCCCCGTCATCGGGATACGGAAGCCGGCCGGACAAGAGCTCATAGAGCATGACGCCGGCGGCGTAGACGTCGGTGGCTGGTCCGAGGTCGGCCCCGCTCGCCTGTTCGGGCGCCATGTAGGCCGGGGTGCCGAGGATCTCTCCCCCCCGGGTGGCCAGCGCGTCGTCCTCGCCGAGGACCCGGGCGATGCCGAAGTCGGTGACCTTCAACACGTTGTCGTCCCCGAAGAGAATGTTCTCCGGCTTCATGTCACGGTGCAGAACCCCGTGTTGGTGGGCGCCGCTCAGACCCGAGCACGCCACCATCGCAATGGCGCAAGCGGTTCGCTGGTCGAAGCCCCGGTCGACAAACCGGCTCCAGACGGTGCCGCCCGCCAGCCGTTCCATCACCAGGATGCAGGCGTCATCGCGCTCGACGTAGTCGTAAACCGGCACGATGTGGGGGTGGTTGATCGAGGCCAAGACCTGCGCTTCAACCAGAAACCGGGAGCGCACCAAGTCGTTGGTCACGAGGCCCGAAGCCAGCTGTTTGATGGCCACCTCGCGCCCAAGCTGGCGATGGCGGCCGGCGATGACCACTCCAAATGCCCCACGGCCGAGCTCGGCACCTATCTCGTACCCCGGTAGAGCAGCGCTCAGGTTGCTCTCGCTCGCCACCAGGCTCCTCCGTTGGCGGACCCGTCGACATCCGCCCTCGCGGAATGGCCCCTGGGGCCCCGCCGCCCGAGGCCCTGAGCGGGGACGATAGCTCACGGCGGTTGTCGGTACACTTGCCGGTCTATCGTCGCAAAGGTGGCGCAGTTTGAGGCGCCGAAGGGGGACCAGCACCCGTGCTCAAAGTCAGCTTCGCCCAGCTGACGGTAAGGGTCTGCACCGTTGTCGGGAGCCGCGCCGAAATCCCGACTGAACCTCCCCGAGACGGCACCGGGCCGGACCCAGTGAGTCGGCGCCGATGAGCGACGAGGGAGACCCTACGGCCGAGAGCCAGCACTTCGGTTACGTGGTCGTCGACCCCGGGAGCGCGGGCGAATCCAGGATCTCCCTAGTGGACAGGCTGTTCGTCGGACGCGAGTGCGCGGGGGTGGACGACGCTCACCGGATCCTGCTGAGCGGAGATCCCGCCGTCTCGCGCAACCACCTCGAAATCCGGATCGACCCCGAACTCTCGAGAGCCGCGGTTGTCGACACGTCCAGCAACGGCGTCCGGGTCAACGGAGTGCGCATCGAGCGCGCCGTCGGGGTGCTGCTCAACAGCGGTGACCAGATCCAGGTGGGCAGCCACCTCCTCGAGTTCCACGACGCTGCCCTGACCGCTCGGCGGCCGGCTCGGACCGAACAGCGGTCGACCACCTCGATCTCGACGCCAATGACGATGGCCATGGTGGTAGGCGACCTCATCAACTTCTCGACGGTCTCCGAGCAGGCTGACCAGCAGGTGCTCGCCCGCGACATTCACGTCCTGTACACGAAGCTCCGCGAGCTGCTCACGGCACACCGGGGCACGCTCGTCGACTACATCGGAGACGCCTTCTTTGCCAGCTGGGAGCTGGAGGTCGACCCGGCCGCTGCGATCAACGCACTGAACTTCGCGCTCGCTGCCGACACGATGGTGGCCGAATGTACGGCCGACTTCGAGCTCCGTTACGCCGACGGAACACCCTTGCGGATGGGCTGGGCAGCCACGATGGGTCCGGTGACCATGCAGCTGATGCCCGGATCGGTGGTCATGGTGCTGGGTGACGCCGTCAACGTCGGCTTCCGGATCGCCAGCATTTCGGGACGGGAGGGGCGCGCGAACATCCTTGCGACCCAGCTGGTCCAAGAGGCAGCGGTGGGTTCGTTCACCTTCGGCGAACCCGAAACGGTGCCCGTCAAGGGGCGGGTCGGCACCGAGACGATCTCCAGCGTTTCTGCTCTCTAGATCAGCCGGGCAAACCCGCTGACCCACCGCCTTTCAGGCGAAGGTGAGCGATCGGGCCTTGGCGGTAGTCGGCCGGCAGCACCCCGACTAGGACCAGCTTGATCGGTCGCCGGGCGCTCAGCGAGGGTGCTCGTTAGCGGTCTCCCGGACGGCCCTGACGCCGCCCAGACTTAGCCGCCGATGTCGGGGGCCCCGCGCCGCTTCCGACGGCGGCGAGTGCCACTGCCGCCGAACATGCCCCGCAGCAGGACGACACCGAACAGCACAAAGACCGCAAATACCGCGGTAGCGCCCTCGGGCGCGGAGATCTTCGATGTCGCCACCACGGCCAGGAAGACGTTGAACGTCCTCGACCCACACGTGGCGGTGACCTTCACCTGTCCGACCCCGGTGCCCGGCGGGGTGACCTCGGCCGAGAAGCGCCCTTGGCTGTTCGCCGTCGCCGCACCCACCTCTTTACCGGCGATGGTGAGTACCACCGCGCTTCCCGGGGGGCATCCCATCCCGGTCAGCAGGGTCGACTCTCCAGGCACCAAGGTGTTGTGGCTCAACACCGGCACCACGAGACACCCAGCTTTCCCGACTGTCAGATCGGTACTTGATGAAAAGCCGGTCGCGCCGGTGGAAACGAGCTTGTAAGTGCCGGGGCGCGTGCCCGCGGGGATTGTCACCGTGAGCGAGAACGAGCCGTTCGCTCCAGCCTTCGTCTTGCCGACAATCTCCGACCCCAACGTCACCGTGATCGATTCGCCTGGCTTGAATCCGGTGCCGGTGACGAACGTCGAGGCGCACGGTTGGACAAGCGACGAACCGGTCCCGGTGAAGGCCACGCCGGTGTCGGCCACACCCGCGACAGCGGCCCCGGGGGCAAACTCGGCCGCACCGGCCGGCCACCCAATTGCCGAGGCGGCGCACGCCATGACCAATATCGCTGCGATCCTTCGTCCCATAGCAACCTTCACGCGACGGTTGGGCTCCCAAAGGTTAGCCGTCCCGAGCGACAGTTCTGAGGGGTGCTCGAAAGTGGGCGGGCGGGGATCCAACCTGACGGCCACGATGGATAGTCCGGGGTCGGGCAATCCGGCCGAGTTTTCCCGCACAATACGATCTTCTCCGACTGTCATCGCAGGTCAGACCCCCAACCGCCGTCTTTCCGAGTCACAAACCCCCGATTTCGGGCGAGGAGACCGGCGCTCCATCTCTGTGCTTCTGCGGCCGGGCCGCGCAGCCACCGGCCGAGACCCGCTCTCGCCACCGGTACGCGCCGGGATGGCTCGCGCCGGCCGTCTCGGCGGCCGCCTCCCGATTGCCCAGGCTGGTCGTAGCTCGTCGCACCGACAACTCCTGGGCGGAGCGGTAGGTTGCCGGTTGGCCGAGCCGTGAGCCGGCGCAGAGGAGGAACCGATGGGACTGTTCCAAAGAGCCCACGAAATCGTGGAAGCGAAGGCAAACAAGGCACTCGACTCGGCCGAAAAGCCCGACGAGATGCTCGACCTGTCCTACGAGAAGATGCTCGAGCAGATCACCCAGGTCAAGCGCTCCCTCGTCGACATCGCGGCGTCCCGCAAGCAGCTGGAGCTCCAAGAGCAGCAGCTGCAGCACTCGGTCGACCACCTCCAAGACCAGGCCAAGCAGGCGCTGACCGCCGGCCGTGAGGACCTGGCCAAGGAAGCCCTGGCCCGCAAGGCGACCGCTCAGGAGCAGATCGATGGCATGGAGCCCCAGCACCAACAGCTGACCGAAGAGGAGGACAAGCTGACCCACACGCTCCAGTCGCTCCAGACCCGGGTCAACCAGTTCCGCTCCCAGAAAGAGGTGCTGAAGGCGCAGTACACCGCGTCGTCGGCCATGGCCAGCGTCAACGAGAGCGTGTCGGGCATCTCCAAGTCATTCAGTGACTCGGGGGCGGCCCTCCAGCGGGCCCAGGACAAGATCGCCAACATGCAGGCACGCTCGGGGGCGCTCGACGAGCTGCTCGAGTCGGGTGCGCTCGAAGACGTCGGTGGCGGTGGCGACGACATCCAAAAGGAGCTCGATGAGGTCTCGACCAAGTCCAACGTCGACCAGGAGCTCGCCGCGCTGAAGGCGTCCATGGGTGCGTCGCCGGCGATCGGGGCCGGCACCGATACGCCAGCGCCGACCAGCTAGACGCCTCGTCGACGCGCGCGGACTGCGCTTCGCGGAGGCGCCTCGCGGCGGGCCTAGTGTTGTGCATCACCCCACGAGCACCGGGTAAGACCGCGTCGGCACCCGGTTCACGACGATCTGCACGGTCGATACCGCTCATCAAGGAGGGTCAATGACGACAGCGCAGGAGCGACCCGCCTTCAAGGTCGCCGATCTCGGCCTCGCCGAGTTCGGACGCAAGGAGATCGAGCTCGCAGAGCACGAGATGCCCGGCCTGATGGCCATGCGAGACGAGTACGGAACCGCGAAGCCACTGTCGGGGGCCCGGATCACCGGATCGCTCCACATGACCGTCCAGACGGCCGTCCTCATCGAGACCCTGGTCGCGCTCGGGGCCGGGGTCCGGTGGGCCAGCTGCAATATCTTCTCGACCCAGGACCACGCCGCCGCGGCGATCGTCGTCGGCCCCGACGGGACCCCCGAGGACCCCAAGGGCGTGCCGGTCTACGCGTGGAAGGGCGAGTCGCTGGACGAGTACTGGTGGTGCACGGAGCAGGCGCTCGACTGGGGAGACGGCGAGGGCCCGAACATGATCCTCGACGATGGCGGCGACGCCACGCTCTTCGTCCACAAGGGGGTCGAGTTCGAGAAGGCCGGGGCGGTACCGGACCCAACGACCGCCGACACCGAGGAGTTCGCGGTCATCCTGGCGCGCTTGGCCGCGGGGTTGGCGAAGAATCCGGGGCGCTGGACCGAGATCGCCAACGGCATCCGTGGCGTCACCGAGGAGACGACGACCGGCGTCCACCGGCTCTACGAGATGGAGCGCTCAGGCGAACTCCTGTTCCCGGCGATCAACGTGAACGACTCGGTCACCAAGTCGAAGTTCGACAACAAATACGGGTGCCGGCACTCGTTGGTTGACGGGATCAACCGTGCGACCGACGTGCTCATCGGTGGCAAGGTTGCGGTCATCTGCGGCTTCGGCGATGTCGGCAAGGGTTGCGCGGAATCACTGGCAGGCCAGGGCGCCCGCGTGGTGGTCACCGAGGTCGACCCGATCTGCGCATTGCAGGCCGCCATGGAGGGCTATCAGGTCACGACGCTCGAAGACATCGTGGCTGTGGCCGACATCTTCGTGTCTGCGACCGGCAACAAGGACGTCATCACGGCCGAGCACATGTCCAAGATGAAACATCAGGCCATCGTCGGCAACATCGGTCACTTCGACAACGAGATCGACATGGCCGGCCTGACCAAGGTGACCGGCATCGAGCACGTCAACATCAAGCCTCAGGTCGACAAGTGGATCTTCCCGGACGGCCACGCAGTCATCGTCTTGTCGGAGGGTCGGCTCCTCAACCTCGGCAACGCCACCGGGCACCCGAGCTTCGTGATGTCCAACTCGTTCACGAACCAGACGATGGCCCAGGTCGAGCTCTTCACGAAGCCCGGCCAATACGAGAACAAGGTGTTCGTGCTGCCCAAA
>Ga0182018_10000909_pt1 | contig 36400 bp, 32 predicted proteins | sample 812P2MmetaG_FD_120490 | JGI IMG/M metagenome (GOLD analysis project Ga0182018, IMG submission 120490) | Permafrost microbial communities from Stordalen Mire, Sweden - 812P2M metaG | ecosystem: Environmental > Terrestrial > Soil > Wetlands > Permafrost | place: Sweden: Stordalen | collected...
AGTGCCGCCCGGATTTCAAGACCGCGTGCGGCGCCTGGATCCGCGCCGGCGGAGCGCATCACACGGCCTTCAGCTACTCCGTCACGGCGGAACACCTGCGGGATTTCGCGGAGATCGCGGGGATCGAGCTCGTGCTCATCGACGGGGCCACCCGCCTCACCGAACTCGAGAAGGAGCTTCGCTGGAACGAGGTCTACTTTCAATTTGCGGCCAACCTCCGCGCCTGACTGTTAGAGGGAGCGCCGCAACCCTTCCACCGTGCTTACCGAGCTCAAACGCGAGGCCTACGAGGCCAATCTCCTGCTGCCGAAGCACGGACTCATCCACCTGAACTTTGGGAATGCTAGCGCACTTGACCGCGGCCGGGGCATCTTTGCGATCAAGCCGAGCGGCGTCGACTATGGGCGGCTGAGAGCCTCGGACATGGTCCTCGTCGACCTGAAGGGAGACCGGGTCGAGGGCAAATTGCGCCCCTCGTCGGACACGCCGACCCACCTCGAGCTCTACAGGGGATTCCAGCACGCGGGGGGAATCGTCCACACCCATTCCTTCTACGCGACGGCCTTCGCCCAGGCAGGCAGGCCGATTCCCGTGCTCGGAACGACGCACGCCGATTTTTTCTGCGGCGAGGTCCCGGTGACCCGCCCGCTGACGAAAAAGGAGATCGGCGGGCACTATGAATCCGAGACCGGCCGCGTGATCCTGAAACGGTTCCTGAAGCTGAACGCCGAGGAAATTCCCGGAGTCCTCGTGATCCACCACGGACCCTTCACGTGGGGTCCGAGCGTTGCGGACGCAGTGGCCAACGCCGTGGCGGTCGAGCTGTGCGCGAAGCTGGCGCTGCACACGCTGAAACTCCAAACCGTCGGGCCGAGGATGATCACGGCCCTCCTCAACCGCCACTTCCACCGCAAGCACGGTCCGCAGGCCTACTACGGGCAGAAGTGAGGATCAGCGCCGGCCCCAATGGGCGCCGGGTTTTCCGCGAGGATGATAGGAGGGGGCCCGATGGGCTGCTCCGCCCCCGCCCCCGCCTCCCCCTCCCCTGCGCGCCTGCGACTCGGGGCGGGGCGGGTACGCCGACGCGGACTTGTAGCCAAAACCCTCCAGTTTCAGCCGTGGGATCTCCCGGCCGATGAACCGCTCGATATCGCGGACGTCCGATGCATTCTCCGGGGTCGCGAGCGTGAAGGCGTCCCCGATGGCCTGCGCCCTGCCCGTCCGGCCGATCCGGTGCACATAGTCCTCGGGATTCTCGGGCACGTCATAGTTGATGACATGGGACACGCCGGCCACGTCGATGCCGCGCGCGGCGATGTCCGTCGCCACCATGACCTCGTATCGCCCGCTCCTGAATCCCTCAAGCGCCTCCATCCTCTGGTTCTGCGAGCGGTTCGCGTGGAGGACCGCCACGCTGTGGTTGGCCTCCTTCAGGCGGCGCGCGATCCGGTCGGCGCCGTGCTTGGTCCTCGAAAAGATCAGGACGCTGTTGAAGTCGATCGCGGCCAGGAGTGCCAGCAGCAGCTCGTATTTCTGCTCCTGCTGGACCGGATAGATCGCGTGGGTGATCAGGGTCGTGATCGAACGCGCCACCCCCACCTCGACCCGCACGGGATCCTTGAGGGCAAACGAGGCCACGGCGGCGATCTCCGGGGGAACGGTCGCGGAGAAAAAGAGCGTCTGGCGCTTCGGAGGGCAGCGCTGGATGATGCGCTTGACGTCGTGGATGAATCCCATGTCGAGCATGCGGTCCACCTCGTCGAGGATGAGGATCTGGATGCCGCCGAGCTTCAGCTCCCCCTCCTGGAGGAAATCCATCAGGCGCCCCGGCGTGGCGACGACGACGTCGGTGCCGGCGCGAAGCTCGCTGCGCTGCCGGCCGTAGCCGACGCCGCCATGAAGCACGGTCGCGCGGATGTCGGAGTAACGGGCAAAGTCGCGGAAGGCCGTCTCGACCTGGGCCGCGAGCTCGCGCGTCGGCTCAAGCACGAGGACGCGCGGCCCCTCCTTCTTGTGGATGCCGAGGAGCGAGAGGACGGGAAGCGCGAAAGCCGCCGTCTTTCCGGTTCCCGTCTGCGCGGAGGCGATGATGTCCTTGCCGGACATGACGACCGGGATGGCGCGCAGCTGGATCGGCGTGGGCTCGGTGTAACCCATGGCCTGCACACCGCGGAGAAAATTAGGCGCCAGGTTGAGTTTTGTAAAAGACATCCCATACCTCCGTCCGGAACCGTGTCCAACGCGAGTTTAATCCCCTTCGCGGGCGCGGCCGTGCGACCGCTCAGCGGTCCGGCCGCTTGAGGGGGAACCGATCGGTCGTGCGCGTGTAAAGCTCGCCTCCGAGGCGGCCCACCAGGTCGAGCTTGCCGGGGTCCGGCAAGCCATCCGGGCCCAGCACCGCGTCCGCGACGTGGGCGTATCGAATGCGGCCGAGAACGACGTGGGCCGCCAGCGGGCCCTCGCCGACCGGGACGATCTGGTGCACGCCGCACTCGAACGCGATCGGTGAAGCCGCCACGCGCGGCGGCTTCACCCGGGTCGAGGGTGCGGACCCGACGCTGTATTTCTCAAACTCGCTCTCGTCGCTCGGCAGGAGGGCCGCCGTCGCGTTCATCTGCTCGGCAAGGCCGTAGGGCACCACGTTCACCACGAATTCCCCCGTCTCCTCGATGTTGCGCACGGTGTCCTTTTTTCGCCCGTCGCGATGGTTCACGGGGATGATGAGGAGCGTAGGCGGATTCGCGGTCACGCCCTGGAAGAAACTGAAGGGTGCGAGGTTGGTGCGGCCCGCCGATGAAATCGTCGACACCCACGCGATGGGCCGCGGCATGATCGACGTCACGAGGAAGGAATAGGCCTCCCGGGGAGGCAGCGTTGCAAAGTCGATCTCCATGGGGCGCCACCCTAGGCCCGATCCGCATCGATCACAAGGGCTCGGGCGGGGCTACACGCCAAAACCCGGCCGATAGGCCGTCGTCACAAACTGGTTGGCCTCCGCGTCGTTGGAGACCTTCATCGCAGGGCCGTCCCATTCGACCGGGCGCCGGGCGCGCACCGCCAGGTTGCTGAGGAGCGCGACCTCGGTGAGCCCCGAGGAATAGTCGAAGTTGGAGCCCGCCGGAACGCCCCCCTTGCACGCGCGCACCCACTCGGCGAAATGGCCGCCCTCGACGCGAGGGATGGTCTTTGGGGGAAGCTCCGACGCGAGCGCGGCCATCTTCGCATCCGGAATGATCTGCACCTTGTCGTAATAGGTGTCCGCCAGAACGGTCGCCTTCGAGCCGACGATAAGCGTCCCGTTCGGATCGAGGAGACGACCCGCCTCAAGGTCGGCGGGCACCGGGGGCTGCAGGCCGCCGTCGTACCACTTCAACGTGAGGGGCACCATCGCGCCGCGCGCCGGAAACTGGAACGTCACCAGCGAGCTTGTCGGCGCGCTGACGGCCGTCTGGTTTGCGCTGACGGCCTCGATCCGCGTGGGATAACCCAGGTCCAGCGCATAATAGGCGCCGTCGAGGAGGTGGCAGCCCATGTCGCCGAGGGCGCCGGTCCCGAAATCCCAATATCCGCGCCAGGTGAACGGCAGGTAGGCGGGGTCGTACTCCCGCTGCGCCGCGACGCCGAGCCAGAGATCCCAGTCGAGCGTGGCCGGGACGACCGGCATCATTTTTGTGTGGTCGGGCGCATGGACGCCCTGGGGCCAGATCGGTCGGTTGGTCCAGCTGTGAACCTCGGTCACGTCGCCGAGGATCCCGGCCATCACCCATTCCTTCAGGAGCCGGCAGCCTTCCCCGGCATGGCCCTGGTTCCCCATCTGGGTCGCCACTTTTTTCTCGCGGGCCACCCGGGCCAGCTGCCGCGCCTCGGAAATCGTGTGCGTGAGCGGTTTTTCGACAAACACGTGCTTTCCGAGCGACAGCGCGGCCATGGCGATCGGGAAATGCATGTGGTCGGGCGTCGAGACCGTCACCGCGTCGATCTCGCCGCCGAGCCGGTCCAGCATCCTTCGATAGTCCTTAAAGCGGCGTTCGGACCCGATTTCCGGATGCAGCTTGAAGGTGGCCGCCGCCTTGGCGTCGTCCACGTCGCAGAACGCGACCAGATTTTCCCCCATGAGCCCCTTGACCGCATCAGCCCCGCGGCCCCCGACGCCCACGCAGGCAATATTGAGCTTGTCGTTGGGGGAGCGGCCCTGCTGCGCCCGCAGGATGTGTGGGAAGGCGAGCGTCGCGGCGGACATCACGGAGGCGGACTTGATAAACTGGCGGCGGGTGACGGGGATGTTTTCCATGGGGTTGCCGGGCACGATAGGGCGCGGTCGCCTTCCTTGGCAACTCCCGCGCCGCTCAGGAAGGACTGGCCGTCGGGGGCAACGCGCGCTCTTATGGCCGCACGCCCCATGAGACCGCTCGTCACTTGCCTGCTGGCCTCGCTGATTTCGACGCACCTGGCCGGGGCCGAACCCGGCGTCCAGTCCGTCACTCCGGCCGCGCGCCCCTTTGCACTCGGGGACGTCCAACTGCTCGACAGTCCCTTCAAGCAGGCGATGGACCGCAACGCGGGCTACCTCCTCTCCATCGAGCCGGACCGCCTCCTGCACAACACGCGGCTTTACGCCGGGCTGGCGCCCAAGGGCGACCTCTACGGCGGATGGGAGTCGGCCGGCATCGCCGGCCATACCCTCGGCCATTACCTGACGGCGCTTTCCCAGCAGTACGCAGCCACAGGCGACGGGCGCTTCCGGGCGCGGATCGACTACATCATAGCCGAGATGGAGGAGTGCCAGAAGGCCTATGGCGACGGCTACATCGGCGCGCTTCCCCCCACCGAGCTCCAGACGCTGCGTCATTTCAAGGACGGCATTGTCGAGGTCCAGGGCCCGTTCACGTTCAGGGGCGGCGCCTGGGTCCCTTGGTACACCGAGCACAAGGTGTTGAACGGCCTCAAGGACGCCTGGATCCTCGGCGGCAACCCGCGCGCCCGTGTCGTCGCGCTCAAGCTCGCGGATTGGGTCGATTCCATCACCGCCGGCCTGAGCCCCGAGCAGCTGCAGACGATGCTGCAGGTCGAGCAGGGCGGGATGATGGATGTCCTGGTCGAGATCTATGGGCTGACCGGAGAGCCCCGGTACCTGGCGGCGTCGCGCCGCTTCTACCACCATGCCGTCCTGGACCCGCTGCTCGCCCGCCGCGACGAGCTGCCCGGCAAGCATTCCAATACGCAGATCCCGAAGATCATCGGCGAGGCGCGCACCTACGAGGTCACGGGCGATCGGGACGGCCGCGAGATCGCCGAGTATTTCTGGGATCGGATCGCGCACCACTATTCCTATGTCATCGGGGGCAACAGCGAGAACGAGCACCTGTTCCCCGAGGACACGATGTCGAAGCACCTCGGCCCCAACACGGCGGAGACGTGCAACACCTACAACATGCTCAAGCTCACGGAACACGTCTTCGGCTGGAACCCGAGGGCGGACTACACCGATTTTTACGAGCGCGCCCTCTACAACGACATCCTCGCCTCGGAGGAACCGAGGAAGGGCATGTTCACGTACTTCATGTCGCTTGAGCCGGGTCTCTTCAAAACCTACAGCACGCCCTTCGACTCCTTCTGGTGCTGCGTCGGAACCGGGATGGAAAACCACACCAAATATGCGGAGGCCATTTATTTTCACGGGCGCGACGACGTCTACGTGAACCTGTTCATCCCCTCGGTTCTCACCTGGAAGGAGCGCGACTTCACCCTGGAGCAGGACACCGACTACCCCCGCGCCAACCAGACGCGCCTCACCATCGCCTCGGCTCCCGCGACGCCGCTGGTGCTTAAGGTGCGCTGCCCGGGCTGGTCGTCAGGCGCCGTCACCTTCGATCTCAACGGACAGCGGCTCGGCGTCGCCGGAACGCCCGGAAGCTACGAGGCGATCGCTCGGGTGTGGAAAAAGGGCGATGTCCTCACCGTGACGATTCCCATGGCCGTGCGCACGGAAGCCATGCCCGACGCGCCCGACAAGGTCGCGTTCCTGTTTGGCCCGGCGGTCCTCGCAGGCGACCTCGGACCCGAGCCCGCGACGGCCACCGTTCCCTATGCCGAGCGACAGGATGCGAACCTGCGCGAGGCGCCCGTGGCGGTGCCCGTGCTCGTGCGAGGCGACGGGCCAATCGCGTCCTGCGTCATTCGATCGACGGACGGATCGCTCGTATTCCACACGGCGGGGCTCGGCCGGCCGAACGACGTGACGCTGCGCCCCTTCTGGGAAATCAGCTACGATCGCTACAACGTGTACTGGGACGTGGTCACGGAAGACCGATCGCGCCTTCCGGCGCTGCCCGGCCCCCCCACGCTGTAGAGGACGGGACGGCACCGGCCCGTGCCGCGGCACGGCTCCCGTCCAAGGGCTCCCACTCCAGCTGGAGCAGGGAAACCGCCTGTCGCGGCAGCGAGAGCGAAAGCGTGAGCGCGCCGTTTTCGACCCGGACCGTTTCCGGGGGCCCAGCGAGCGCGAGCTGCCCCGCGGATTCGAGATCCTGGATCTGTCCCGGCGTGGGAGACGCGGGGCTGCCCATCTGCGTCCAGCGGGTGAACGCGTTGCTGTGGCTTTCGTCGATCCGGTAGTGGGTCAATCTCCCGCTACCGCGGGCCAGCGGCAGGTGGGTCACGGTGAGTTGGACGGCGGCATCGGGGCCCGGCACGTCGTCATCGTGGTAGTGCCACACCAGGACGCTCAGCATGCGAGGCCCGAGGGAGGCGAGCGCGGAAACGTCGGGGGCGCCTCGAACGCCGTCCTTGATGATCGAGTCCAGGCCGACCGCGGCCGTGCTTTGCACGGCCACGCGATCCCCGTCCATGCGTCCCAGCATGCGAAAGACATTGAGCACCGGCAGGTCGATGCCCCGGCTCGCGAGGGTGCGGAAGCCGGCAAAGTAGGGCTGATCCTCGAATTCGAAGGCCCACGTGAGCGCGCCCTCGAGGTTCACGCCCCGCCGGTCGGCGAGTTCGTATTCGCGGGCCAGCGTGGCGGCGGTGTAACTCGAATAGAGCGTCGTGTTGCGATAGCCGTACTGCGCGCCGCGGCAGGCGGCACAGCTGTCGGGATCCGACTCGCCGATCACGATCGGCGTTTTCCGCAATTCCGCGTAGGAGGCCACAAGCGCAAAGCCTGCGTCGATCGTCCGCAGCTGGTTCGAAATGCCCATCCGCACGTGGCCGTCCACGAACGACGGCGATCCCTTCGCATGAAAGGAAATGAAATCGAGCGGGGTGCCGACGCCGCCGGTCGCGTAGTTGGTGCCCCGCAGGCAATGCTCGATAAAGTCCCGCGTAAACGCGCCGCCCTCCCCGGCCGTGTCGGGTCCGCCGACCCGAGCCTCCGGCAGCGCGCGGCGCACGCCGGCAACGGCAAAGTCGTGCAGCTTCCGAAATTCCTCGGGCGTGCCCTTCCAGTAGCCGATATTCGCCTCGTTCCAAACCTCCCAATACCACTTCGCGACCTCCGCGCGTCCGTAGCGCTCCACACAGTGCCGGGCCCATTGGTAGACGAGCTCGCCCCATTTCGTGTAATCCCGCGGCGGATAGGCCCAGCCGGTGAACAGGTCGTTGTGCGCGTTGGCCAGCGACCAATGGTGCCGGTAGGGCTCAGGCTCGATGGACAAGGCTTCGGGCATGAATCCGATCTCCACATAGGGCTCGATGCCGCTGCGCAGATAGGCGTCGAAAATCCCGTCGAGGAGGGTCCAGTCATAGACCGGATTGCCGCGGGCGTCCTCGGTGTACGCATTGGTGCTGCCCCATTTTAGCGCCGGCGTGCCGTCGCCGCTCGTGAGGAGGTTGTGGGCGCGGAAATAGGCCTGCCCGCTCCCGAGCCGGCCCAATTCCCCGAGCAGTTTCCGCCCATCCTTCATCGTCGCGTAATTGGGCTCGTCCGCGCCGAAGTAGTTCCAGATCGCCTTGAGGGGGCCCTTGGGCTTGCCGGCGTCGACGCGTATGCCGACCGGGAAGGCCGTCTGTTCGTCGGCGCGGACCGGGCCGAACGCGGCAAAGGCCGCGACCATCAATCCAAAAAAACGGCCGGAAGCTCTCAGCGAGCCGCGGGGGTTTCGGGGGTGGCTCGAGCGCACGGCCGATTGAAAAGCCGCGCACGGAGTGCGACCAGATAAAAAGCCCGGCCCCGGCCGCGATGTCGTCCGGCGCTAGGGGTGAATGGACTCCACGTAGGTCAGCTTCCCATTGCGCACGGTGATGATGGAGGCGTCCTTGTCGGCGTCGCGCCGGGCGTTGATCGTCGTGAAGCCGGTCACCCCGGGGAAGCCCGTTGTCCTCGAAAGGGCGCGGCGCAGGGCGCCCCGCTCGGTGGTCCCGGCGCGGGAAACGGCATCGGCGACCAGCCCGACCGCATCGTAGGTGAGGGCCGAAAGCCCGTTGGGCAGCGTGCCGTAGCGCTTGAGGAATGCGGCCACAAAACGGCGCGACCGCGGGTTCGCGCTTTCGGTGGCGAAGTGCGTCGAGTAATAGGCTCCCTCCAGCGCGTCGCCGCCGATTTCGAGGAGCTGCGGGGCCTCAAAGCCGTCCCCGCCGAGGAGGGTGGCCCCGAGTCCGAGGTCCCGCGCCTGCCTGGCCACGAGCCCCGCGGCGACGTAGTAGCCCGGCAGGAAGAGGGCGTCCGGCCGCTCGGCGCGAATGGCGGTCAGCTGGGCGCGAAAGTCCGTATCGACGCCCCCATAGTTCTGGCGGGCGACGATTTCCCCTCCGAGGGCCGTGAAACGCCGCGCGAAACTTTCGGCCAACCCCACCGAATACGGCGCGGTCGCGTCGACCAGGAGCGCCGCCCTCTTCAGGCCCAGCCGCCGCCGCGCAAAGGTTGCGATCACGTCCCCCTGAAAGGCGTCGGTGAAGCAGACCCGGAAGATGGCGTCGCCCACCTGCGTTACCCTGGGGCTCGTCGAGGCTGGCGTGACAAGCGGCACCCCGCTGGCCTGGGCGACCACGGCCGCCTCAAGCGTCCGCGCCGAGGAGCATTCGCCGACCAACGCCACCACGTGATCCCTGGAAATCAGCTTTTTCACCGCCGTCGCCGATTCGCCCGGCAGCGAACGATCGTCCTCGACGAGGAGCTCGATCGGCCACCCGAGGACACCTCCGCCGGCATTCAGCTCGTCGACCGCCATCTGCGCCCCCTGAAACGACGCCTCGCCGAAGGACGCGTCGCGCCCCGTCATCGACATGAAAAGCCCCACCCTCACCGGTTCGGCTCCGGCGGTCGCCGCGGCCAGGGCCGCCCATACCAGCGGACGACGGAGCGCGCCCGCGAGGAAGGCGGAAAGGATTGCGGTCATGGCCCGCGATCCTACACGCCGCGGACCGCCCCGGAAGCCGAAAGCGGGAGCGGCGCACTCTGCCTTTGCCTTGTCGCTCGAATAGGATTTCTTCGACGACCGTGAGCCCCGCCTCCGCACCCCGCCGCTGGTCCCTTTCCGGCGATCTCAACGGGTTCTTCGGCCTGGTCGTCGACAACCTCGCGGTGATGGCGTTCCTGGCAACCGTGCTGGTGGGCGGATTCGGGTTTCCGGCCGACATCGTCTTCACGCGGATGTTTCCCGGCACCGCGCTCGGCGTGCTCGTGGGGGACCTGGTCTACACGTGGATGGCGGTCCGGCTCGGACGCCGCACCGGGCGCGACGACGTGACCGCCATGCCGCTCGGCATCGACACGCCGACAACGATCGGCCTCGCCCTGCTGGTCCTCGGGCCGGCCTTCGCCCGCTTCCGAGCGCAGGGGATGGACGAGCATTCCGCCGGAATCGCGACCTGGCACCTCGGAATGGCCGCGATGATGGTGATGGGGGTCCTCAAGCTCGCCCTTTCGTTCGCCGGGGCCTGGATCGGCCGGGTCATCCCGCGGGCGGGACTGCTCGGATCCATTGCGGGCATCGCGCTCATGCTGATCGGCTTCATTCCGATCCTGAAGGTGCTGCAGGTGCCGGTGGTCGGCTTCGTGAGCCTCGGGGTCGTGCTCTACGCGGTGGTAGCGAAAGGCCGGCTGCCCGGAAACATCCCGGGCGTCCTCGCCGCGTTCCTGGTGGGCCTGGCTCTCTACTACACGCTGGGACCCCTGGGCCTCGCGGGCCCCGGATACCATGCGCCCGCGCCCCTCGCGCTTCACTTTGCACTGCCCGTGCCCTCCCTCGGCTTTGTCGACGGCCTCGGCGCAACCGTGCCCTACCTGCCGCTCCTCCTGCCCTTCGCCCTGTTGATGGTGATCGGCGGCATCAACGTGACCGAGAGCGCGCGGGCGGCCGGCGATGACTACGACACCCGCAACATTCTGCTTACCGAGGCCTTCTCGACGCTGGTCGCGGGGCTCTGCGGCGGCGTGGCTCAGACGACGCCCTATATCGGCCAGCCCGCCTACAAGAAGATGGGGGCGCGCTGCGGCTACACGCTCCTGACGGGCGTCTTCGTGGGGTTCGGCGGCGTTTTCGGATATCTTTCCGGACTAGTGAAAGAGGTTCCGCTGGCCGTCCTTGCGCCGATCCTCGTCTTTGTGTCGATCGATATCACGGCCCAGGCCTTCGAGGCCACGCCGAGGAGCCACGCGGCTGCCGTGGTGTTCAGCTTCTTCCCCGCGATCGCGCGCATGCTCGCGATCGAGCTCGGCGACCCGGCCTATGTTTCGCCTGGGCATTTCTCCGAGCTGCTCACCTCGACGGCCCAGGGGATGCCCGAGCTGGCCATCATCGTGGCGCTCGGGAACGGATTCATCATCACCTCCATGATCTGGGGGGGCTTTGTAGCCGCGCTCGTGGACGGGCGGATGGGGGCCGCGGTCGCCACGCTGGTCGCCGGGGCGGCTCTCACGGCCTTCGGCGTAATGCACTCGGTGGATCCGGGCGGCGCGCTCTACTGGCCGTGGACCTTGACCGGCGTCGGCCGCACGCTTGCGTTCCAATTCACCGCCGCCTACCTGGCCCTCGCGGCTGTGATTGCGCTGCTCTCGCTTCAGCGCAAATCCGAGGCGGTCCCCTAGGTGTGAGGTTTCAATAGGTTGTCCCCGCGGCTGGGGACCGGAGGATGGAGGTGTGATAACAACAACCTTCAACCCACCAGCCGCATGGGACAACAGCATGGGAATGCACGGCTAACGCCCTTAGGTCGAGTCGAGATGGTAGCGCGAGTGCGGGCCGGACAGAGCCCGAGGGACGTGGCCACGTCCCTCGGGCTCTGTCCGAAAACAGTACGAAAATGGGTGAAGCGGGCAGCGCAGGGTGAGGGATGGGAACGGGACCGCACAAGTCGGCCGTCCTCCCGGGAGCCTTGGGCCGTCTAGGGTCTTCACCCTGTAGCGGAGCCGCGGATTTTCGTACATAATGGGCAAAGGCACCTTCCAGGCAACCGGGGGGTGGTTTGTGTCCGGCTGGGGGAGGGCTGGAACACGAAGGGATTCGAGCCCTCCTTCATTCCGCACGATGACGATTTTCACCCAGCAGATCCTCCCGACGCCCGGGCCGGCCACCGACCGACCTTAGCACAGCCATGCCCCATCGTTCCGCATTGATGCAACCCTTTCTGTATCCGCTCCCGAATGGGACGCCGGGCACAAAGGGCCTATGGGCGGATCCGGCTGAGCAGAATCACGCGGTCGCGCATCTGCTGGAAAATGAGCATTGGCTGAAGGCCATGTTTGACCGGGCTGCTGTCGGGATGGCGCAAGTCGACGCGACAACCAGGCGCTTTGTCCGGGTGAACCGGCGTTTTTGCGAAACCTTGGGCTACACCGAGGCGGAGTTGCAGCAGCTCTCGGTTCACGCGATCACCCATGAGCAGGATGTCGCGATGGACTTGGACCGGATCGCACAACTGAGCGAGGGCTCGATCAACGAATTCACGCGGGAGAAGCGATACATCCGCAAGGATGGCTCCATCGCGTGGGTCACCGTGGCCGTGTCCGCCATCGGGATGCCCGGCGAGGCTCCGGTGTCGTACATCGCCGTCGCGCAGGACATCGGCGAACGCAAGCGCCTCGAGGAGCATTTCATCCAGGCGCAGAAAATGGAGGCCCTTGGCCAGTTCTCCGGGGGGGTCGCCCACGATTTCAACAACATCCTGGCTGCCATCGTGGGCTATACCGAGCTCGCCGGCTTGATCCTGGAGCGCAATCCCGAGGTGCGGGGCCACCTTGACCAGGTGCTGGTCGCCGCGAACCGCGCGGCCAACCTCGTGCAGCAGATTCTCACCTTTAGCCAGCGCCATCCCCAGGAACGCCAGATGATCCAGCTGCAGCCCGTCCTGGTCCAATGCCTCAATTTGCTGAAGGCGAGCCTTCCCCCAACCATCGAGATCAATGCCTCGATCGCGTCGGACGCGCCGCCCGTCATGGCCGACGCAAACCAGATCCATCAGATCATTGCGAACCTCGGGACCAATGCCGCGCACGCGATGAAGGACCGGAATGGGCGCCTCAAGGTGACGTTGGAGAGGTGGGTTGTCGATGCGTCGCAGGCGGCCGCGCAGCCTCGCCTGCAGGCCGGCGTCTACGCCCGGCTGTCCGTCGGCGACAACGGTTGCGGCGTGGACCCCATGACGCTGCCGCGAATATTCGAGCCCTTCTTCACGACGAGTATTCCGGGCGGGGGCACGGGCCTGGGCCTGGCGGTCGTGCATGGCATCATGGACAACCACGACGGCGTCATCACGGTCTCGAGCCGACCGGGAGAGGGCACGTTGTTTCAGCTCTATTTTCCAGCCTGCGCCGGCAATGCCTCCACACCGGGGGACGAGGAGGATGCCGAGGTTCCCCGCGGACGAGGCGAGCGGATTCTCGTCGTCGACGACGAGGAGTCTCTCGCAGGCCTGGGCCGCAAAACCCTGACCGCGCTCGGCTATGAGGTCGAGGTCGCCACGATGCCGATGGCCGCGCTCGCCATGGTGCACACGGACCCCAAGCGCTTCGCGGTCGTGCTCACCGACCAGACCATGCCGGGGATGACGGGACTCGGCCTGGCCACCCGTCTGCGGGAAATCCGGCCCGATCTGCCCATCATCCTGATGACGGGATTCAGCGCTGCGCTCACCTCGGAGCGGGCGGAGGCGGCGGGAGTCCGGCAAATCCTGCTCAAGCCCGTCACTATTCATTCGCTCGGATTGGCTGTCCATAATGCCCTCGTCTCCCAAACACCCATTTGATCATGGCACGGATTCTCATTATCGAAGACGACGAACCGGTCCGCACCATGCTCGGACTGACGCTGGCCCACTTCGGTCATACCGTGATTGAAGCCCGGGACGGTGAGGAAGGCCTCATGCTCTTCAAACACAACAAGACCGACCTGGTGATCACGGACATCGTGATGCCTGAGAAGGAGGGGCTCGAGGTCCTGATGACCCTCCGAAAAAAGTATCCGCCCGTAAAAATGATCGCGATATCGGGCGGCGGACGGCAAACCGCGAAGGACAATCTCCACATTGCCAAGCTGATGGGCGCAACGAGAGTCCTCGCCAAGCCTGTGACGACCGAAACGCTGATGGCTGTGGTCAGCGAACTGCTCGCCGAAGGAAAATTGGATCGGCCGAAGGTGGCCGTATAGGATTCAGCCGCACCCGGACGCCGGCGGCTTTGCCTCCGACATTGGCCGGCCGGATGCCGCGGCGGATCCCGAGGGTCGGTTCAATTGCCCTGTTTCACGATCGCGGGGGCCGGTGGCCGCTGCATCGCCTGCTTGAAGAATTCGCCGGTCTCGTTGAGCACAAAACCATCGTAGGTCCGCAGCATGGGCGGGCCCCAATCCGGATCAAAGACCCACGCCATCCAGCTGATCCCGCGCTGCTCCAGGAAGCGGGTGATCCGGTTTCCGTAGTCGTCGTCGCCGACGGTCCCGCCCGGCTTGAGTCCGAATCCGATCTCGGTGGCGATCATCGGGTAGCGCTCCGCGACGAACGCGTAATCCTCCTCCCATTTCGGCTCCCAGGGCCGGGTCCTCTTGAAGGGGTATGGATGCGTGACGTAGCCGATCCCGTCCGCCCGAATCGGATCATTGTGGACGGCGGTCAGGTCGTACGCCCAGTCAAACCCCGCCACGAGGGGGATACCCTCCTTGTCCCAATAGCGAATCACGCCGATCATCTCCTCGTTCAAGTCCCTCCAATCCGTCCAGCTGAGGCGGCCCAGCATTCCGTTGTAGTGGGTCGGCTCATTGAAGAGCTCATAGAAGGCGACGGTGTTGTTACCGTGGAAGTGCATCGCGATCGTCCTCCAGAAATCAAGCGTCTCGGGCACGCTCGTGTCGTAGATCGCCTCCTGGAACATCCCGGTCTTCAGATTGCCGATCGAGTGCCAGTCGATGATGACATGCATTCCCAGGTCGGTGCACCAGTCGACCGCCTGGTCGAGAAGCTTGAGGTAGGCGGCAGGCGTGCGGGTCCGCCAGGCCGCAGGGTGCACGGGAATCCTCACCAGGTTGGCCCCCATGGCCTGGACGGCGACAAACAGGTCGCGGTTCCAATGTCCCCGCTCAACCAGGTTGTCGGGGTCCACGATCGACAGCCCGCGAAAAAGCACCACCTCGCCGGCGGGATTCACAAAATGGTTCCCCTTCACCGAGATCCGGGGCAGCAGCGTCGCCTTGGGGTTTTTTTCGGGCGGACCCGCACGCTCGGGGTGCCAGATCGATGCGCCAAGGGGGGCGACCGTAGCCGGGTCGGCTGCTGAGAGACTTCCGGCGACAAGCGCCAGGCAGAGGCCGCCGAGGGTCAATTGGGTCATCATGGGGGTAGTCTTGGAAGGATGCCCGAATCGGGTCAATGCCGGCGCAACGGGGTGCGGGCGATCGCCGACCCACGTCAGCGCCCGCGAGGACAATCCGGCCGATTTTGCCCCGAATTGCCATCGACAAGTCGTGGGAGTCGCAAAGCATCGAATAGTCCATGGGACAGCTTGAACATCTCTTTTCGCAGAACCGGGCTTGGGCCGATGCCATTCGGGCGCGCGATCCCGAATTCTTCCTGAAGCTCTCGCGGCAGCAATCGCCCGAGTACCTCTGGATCGGCTGCTCCGACAGCCGGGTGCCGGCCAACGAGATCGTCGACCTGCTCCCGGGCGAGCTGTTCGTCCACCGGAACATTGCAAACGTGGTGGTGCACACGGACCTGAACTGCCTTTCCGTGATGCAGTTCGCCGTCGATGTCCTGAAAGTGAAGCATATCATCGTGTGCGGGCATTACGGCTGCAGCGGCGTGCGCGCCGCGCTCCGATGCGACCGGGTGGGCCTGGCTGACAATTGGCTGCGCCACGTCCAGGACGTCGGGGAGAAGCACAAGGCTTGCGTCCATGCCCTGCCCGGGGACGACCTCCGGACCAATCGCCTCTGCGAGCTGAACGTGATCGAGCAGGTCTGCAACGTGTGCCAGACCACGATCGCGCACGACGCCTGGGACAGAAAGCAGCCGCTAAGCGTGCACGGCTGGATCTACGACCTCAAAGACGGGCTCATCCGCCACCTCGGAATGACGATTTCGTCCGGCGACCAGCTGGAGCCACGCTACCGTGCGGCGCTCGCAGCCATCTCGTCGGCCGTGCCGCCGGCCTAGCCTTCCCGACCGGCGCCTTTTGCTAGGGGTCCGGGTTTATCGCGAGCATCCTCCCGCGGATCCTCGCCGCGGCCGCGTCCCTGTCGGCAAGCTGGTCCGCGGCGATCATCTCGCAGTGCACCCGGACCCTCGAAAAGGGCAACGGGACGTAAAACCGATCCCAGGTCCCGAGGCGCCATGCGGACCCAAATTCACCTCCGATCAGGAGGACAGGCGCGTGGGCGCGGCGCGCGACGATCAGGGCCCCCGGCTTGAAATCGTAGCAGGGCCCCCGCGGGCCGTCGGGGGTGATGCCGACGTGATATCCGGCCTTCACCACCTCAACGAGCGCCGCAGCCGCCTCTCGCCCGAGGCGGCTGCTCGAGCCGCGGACCGTGCGCATGCCCAGGGACTCGAGAAACGCGTTCAGCCACGCGCCGTCCTTGCTTGCGCTGACGAGTGAATAGAAGGGACGGACCCGCCCGAAGCGCCGGAACATCTCCGCCACGACAAACAGTCGGTTGTGCCATACCACCACGACGACCGCCTCATCCTCGTAGTTGCGGTTGCGGATGTCCTCCGGCGACAGGTCCAGGCGCAGCGTCGAGGCCCACGCCTTTAGGAGTGACACAAAGGGCCAAAGGACCACGCGACGCCAGCCGACAAGGGCCCTCGCCGTCTTACTGGGGGGCGCAGCGGGCATGTCGGCGGGGGAATTCAGGCGTACCAGTTGAACGAAAAGGCCTGCACGCGCCAAGCGAAGAGCTGCCAAATCCCCACGGGTTCGAAGCGAGTCCATGGGTCTTGGGAACCGCTCCGGTCACGCCCCGCCGACCTCCTTGGCGTCGAGTCCGGCTTGCCTCGGCCACTATCGCCGATTTCCCTCGGGGTTGCCCCGAATTGAGAACCCCATGCCAATACCTTCCCTGGGTGAATGTGGACAATCGCCCGCCTGACGCCGCGGCCTGAACCATGCATCGGCGCACATTCCTTGCACTGTCCGGCGCCGGATTGGCCGCGCTTTGGATAAGGGCCGTTCCGCCCCCGAACTCCCTTTCGCCGGCGGACGAGGAATTTCTCGAGGACCTGCAGCGACGGTGTTTTCGCTATTTCCAGGAGAAGACCGATCCTGACACCGGCCTCACCCTCGACCGCGCCCAGTCCAACGGCGCGCCCTACACCCTGGACCAGCGCCCGACCGCCAATATCACCGTCACCGGCTTCGGGTTGGCCGCATTCTGCATCGCGGCCGAGCGCGGTTGGATCACCCGGAACGAGGCGGCGGGAAGGGTGCGGACGGCGCTGCGGTTCTTTGCCCGGCGAGCTCCCCATGAGCGGGGCTGGTTTTATCATTGGATTCACCTGCGCCAGGGGACCCGGGCGGCCGCGTACTCCACCCGGGGCGAACTGAGCGAGATATCCACCGTGGACAGCGCTCTGCTCATGGCCGGCATCCTCACCGCCCGGCGCTATTTTGCCTCGGACAAGGAGATCTCGGATCTGGCCGAGGAAATCTACCGGCGCATCGATTTTCCCTGGATGCTGGAGTCAAAAACGCCGGCTTTCTGCCACGGCTGGACCCCGGAGAGGGGTTTTATCACCTACCTTTGGTCCAACTACAGCGAGGCCAGTGTCCTCTATCTCCTCGCAATCGGGTCGCCGACCCACCCCGTTCCCGCCTCGTCCTGGTACGCGTGGACGCGCAATCCCAACGTCTACGGCACCTATCGCTTCATCGGCACCGCGCCCCTTTTCACCCACCAATACTCGCATGCCTTCGTCGATTTCCGCGGCCTGCGCGACAACAGGGGGAGCGGCGTGGATTGGTTCGCGAATTCGGTGACGGCGACCCGGGCCCACCGGCAGTTCTGCATGGACCTGCACAAGACCTTTCCCGGATATACCCCCGAGATCTGGGGAATCACGTGCTCGATGAGCGTCGATGGGTACCTCGACTGGGGCGGGCCCCCGCTCGATTCCCGAATCGACGGCACGGTCGTTCCGGCCGCGGCCGGAGGTTCGCTCCAATTTGCTCCCGACCTGTGTATTCCCGCGTTGAGGGCCATGAAGGACGGTTTCGGGGGAACGATTTACGGCCGCTACGGCTTCACTGACGCCTTTCATCCCACGAATGGATGGGTTTCCCCCAACGTCATAGGCCTCAACCTCGGCATCATCCTTCTGTCCGCCGAAAACCTCCGGTCGGGAAAGCTTTGGAACTGGTTCATGGCCAATCCGGAGCCTCGGCTCGCCATGGAGCTCGCTGGATTTCGGGCGGCAGCCTGATTTGGCTGCGTTCGCCAAGGCAGGAACAGCCGATGCCGGCTGGAAGCGGGCTTCCCCCAGGAAAAAAAGCCCCGCCGCGGCGTACCGGGGCGGGGCGAATTGTCGAGAACCGCCTTAGATCGGCGGGGTCCCGACAGTAGTCAGCGAAAAGGGTCGCTCAGCGGGCCGAAGCGGCGCCGAACCTCCAACGGAGTCCGGCCAGCATCAGGATTGAAACACCCAGCATCAGCACGGTCGGAAACCCTTCCGGCACGCTGCTGCCGACGGACTGCGTCCCCGTCTCAATGGCCCAGAGATTCAGGTCGGCATCAGTGGTGCCGCCGTTCGGAACCTGACCGTTTGTGAATTCTGTGCTGCCGAGTGAAAACCCGTCACCTTCGAAGGTCCACGCCGTGTCGGTGCTGTACGCATATGCCCACTCCTGGTTGTTGGGATTGGACGAATCCGCAAAGTCACCCCAGATGAGGCCACGGTTCGGAGCCGAACCCATAATGGCGGCATCGGCCGTCCATTGCCCGCCGGTCAGGGGCAGGCTGTCGAGCAAAGTCTCGACCTGCGAGGCATCCGCGACGGTGAAGCCGGCGGTCGCGGCGGTCACGATCTCCTGATCAGGCGTTTGGTTGAAGAAGTTATCGAGGGCGAGCCATGTCAGGCCCGTGTTCGTGTCCTCGAACGCCTGCAGGCCGCCCACGTCCGGAACGGCAACGATATTGGCGTGAAGCGAAGCGGCAGGAACGATCATCAGGCCTGCAGCGAAAGCCGGTGCGAGCAACCGGGACAGAAGGGAGGGGATCATTTTCATGGTTGTGCAAAACATAAGCATATACGATGCCATATCGATAAATGAAAAATGTAACTGACTATTATTGAGTAATTTAAAATATCTAGCCCCCGTCGCCTACCGGAATAAGGCTCGTTAAAATGTAAGATAAGCCGACGCATTTCGGCATTTTTGACAAAATGGACCCACCTGAAAATGGGGACTTTTCATTCTTAAAGTTGGGCTCAGGTAGATCCCCGCGTGGATAGATTCGGCGGGCAATACCGTCCTTCCTTTCAGCCGCGTTTTAACGCCCGTGGGCACGGCCTGTCCAAGCCATCCCGCATGGCATCAAACCCATCGGTTCAGTTCACCCAACGTGGAGGAGCAAGGTGGCGAGTGAAAGGGTCTCCCTTAAATTTGGCGGCAATGTCAGCCGAAGGGCCGGCCCATTCCGGACGCCAGATAGCCCGCTCCCATTTTACTTCCCCATCGAGGAGAAGCCGTGAGGTCTTCATCTCGAGATGGGCCTCAGGCCCAAAATGAAAGCGTGCGGCCCAAAATCTCCCGACCGCCCGGGCACCCTTTTCGCCTCGGGAAACGGCACCCAACGAAAACATGGGTGAACCTCTGCCGAACGGGCGCGCTCCCAAAAACACTCGCGAACCGAAAGCCGATGAACGAACCGGCCCCACCCGCCCTCCATTGTCCGGCTCGACGGGCAAATCCGCGGCGCTAAATTTGCGTAAATGGCGGGATGGACGGGACTCGAACCCGCGACCTTCTGCGTGACAGGCAGACGCTCTAACCAACTGAGCTACCACCCCATATAAGGGAAGAACGGTCACTTTCCCGAGGACCCTCCCGTCGGTCAAGAGGGAATTCCACGGCGCTTTTTCATTCCTCTCCTCGGACGGCTCCGATCTACTTGGCCCGCTGTGAATTCTCCATTCGTCCGGCCTGGAGTCGCGTTGCTCTTGATTTCATTGGCGGGCTGCGCAAAGCAGCCCGCGACGGACGCGCAGGATCACCCCACGACGGTGGCCATGGTCCCCGAAACCGAGCAAAGCCGCCACTTCGAAGCGGTGAACAGCCACCTCGAACTCGGGGGCACGCTTTACGGATTCGCCGACGTCGACGGCGACGCGCTCGCCGTTGCGGACGGCGTCAAGGCCCTCGTGACTACGGCGGCAGCGAACCAGCCGATGTTGTCCCCCTTGGAGAAACAGGATTTCAAGGCGCTGTTTTCCGACCTCGGGCTGAACGATGTGAAGGCGATCGGGTTCAGTTCTGTTCGCGAGAGCACCGGAAATTACCGAAACCGCACCTTCATCTACATGCCGGACGGCCGTCACGGGCTGTTCGCGGCGTTTGGGGGCCAAGCCGGTCCATTCGTGGGCACCAAGCTCGCGCCCTCGGACACGGATCTTTACAGCGAGTTCGAGTTCAACCTAGGCGCGGTGTATGACACCGTGAAGGCCGTGATCGGCAAGGTAAGCGGGCCGGATGCCGCGACGGCCTTCGAGAAGCAGTTAAAGGAGGCGGCCCTTCATTCCGGGTACTCCGCTTTCGATATCATCGAGGGCCTCAATGGTCGGGCGACCCTCATTGTTCGGCTTGATCCCCACCAGACGTTCACCCTGCCGGGTCCGCAGGCAACAAACGTGCCAGCGTTCTCCGCCCTGGTTCGCATTGAGGGCATCGGGTCCGCGCTGGAGGGAGCCCTGGCGAGATCCGGCGAATTCAACGATAGCCATACGGGAACGTTCCACGTTTTCCAGGCGAAGAAGCCCTCCCCGATAAAGGGCCTTGAGCCGGTGCTGGCCGTCGATGGAAAGACCTTTTATGCCGCGACCACCTCCGGGTTTCTGTTCGAATGCGTCCAGCGGACGGTGGGACTTGACAACAATGCGGCTTTTGCGGCGGCGCTCGCCAACCTGGGGCCCGAGGGCAACGGCTTGACCTGGGTGTCCCCTGATTTCTTCGCCCGGATACAGGAGCTCGCCGCGCTCAATCCCCAGGCCTCCCCGCAGACAAAAAAGGCGATCGCGATGTTTGCATCGGAGCTTCCCGCCGCGACCCAGCCGCTGGTTTCGGTGCGCTCGAATCTGCCGGACGGAATTCTGATTCGCTCCAACTGGAACCGGTCCCTGAAGCCGGACCTCGCGATGCTCACGGTCTACAATCCCGTCACGGTGGGTCTGATGGCTGCGATGGCGATACCCGCATTTCAAAAGGTCAGGCAGAACTCCCAGGAGAAGGCGGTGCTGAACAATCTTCGGATGCTGAGCGCAGCCGCGGACGAGTACTATCTAGGTAACGGAGTCACGACGGCGACCTTTGACCAGCTCGTCGGGCCCGACAAGATCGTGAAACAGGTGACACCGGTCGCCGGTGAGGACTACCGGAGGCTGATCTTCAGGCAGGGCGCCCCGCTGCGCCTGCACCTCGCCGACGGCAGCGTGGTGGCCTACCCGCAGATGGCGCGAAACACCATGCGGGCTCCCTCAAATGCGGTGCAATCCGAAAAACCCGCCGCGGCGGATTCCGCGCCGACCGCCGATGAGGCCATCCTCGAAAATCTCCGGAAGCTCAACGACGCCGCGAACAAGTACTACAGCGACCACAATACCACCACCACCACGTTTGAGCAGCTTGTCGGCCCGGAAAAGTACCTCCCGTCGATTGCGCCCGTCGCCGGCGAGAACTATCGCTCCCTTCTGTTCAAGCAGGGCAGGCCGTTGCGCCTGTACCTCAAGGACGGCCGCGTCATCGCCTACCCCTGGTGAGCCGTCCGCGTCAACTGGACGTAATACACTTCCGCCAAGGCGACGCCGGTGTCGCCGCTCGCCCCGGAAGCCACCTCCGGTTGTTCGCTATCGCGCTGCTGTTAGCGACGAAGGGGGTCTGCGACGACACCCCGGCAGGTCCGGATGTCCAAAACGACGAGCAACCCCCGCTGCTCGAATTGAGGGGCGACGATATCCAGGCCGAGATAGGCCATTTCAAGCACGACGTGCGGGCCGACTTTGGAAGCGAGAATTTCGGCGCACTTGAAACGCTATCGGCGCAGCTCATAGCGGACAAGGCGAGGTTCGACAATGGATCGTGGAAGATCTACCAATTTCATGCGGCGCTGGAGCCAACGGTTCGCGGTTCCGAGGACGCTATGGACGCACGCATCCAGAAATGGGAGGCCCAGTATCCCCTGTCGGTGACCGCGCGCATCGCCCATGTCATGCTCTTTACCGATTATGCTTGGGAAGCCCGAGGGGGCGGATGGGCTTCCGAGGTGACGCCCCAGGGCATGCAACTCTTCAGCGAGCGCCTTGTGAAGGCCAACGATGAATTGACGGCTGCCCGACGATTGGACCAGAAGTCGCCGATGCTCTGGGGTGCCGGGCTGGTCGTTGCGCTCGGTCAAGGATGGTCAAAGGACGATGCGATGGAATTTTACAATGAGGGAAAGGCTTTTGAGCCGAGTTTCTGGAACCTGGATGTGCGGATGGCCACCTTCCTTCTGCCGCGATGGTACGGGGAGAGCGGCGAATGGGAAAAATTGGCAGAGGATGAGATCGGCCGCAGCGGCGGGTTGGGCGAGGAAGGCTATGCACGCACGGTTTTTGCCATGGCCGGGTACCACAAGAACGTATTCAAGGAAACGCGCGCCCGGTGGACGCTGGCCCGCAAAGGCTATCTCCTGATGCGCGAGCGTTATCCCAATTCCAAAGCGGTGTTGAGCGAATTCGCATTCCTTGCGGTTGAGGCGGGCGACAAGCCCCTGGCGCGCTCCCTATTCAAGGAATTCGACGGACACGGTGATCCAGGCGTCTGGCGCACACTGGAGTACCTCCAGCAATGCGAGCAGTGGGCCTATGGTATTCCGAATTGAAGGGCTCGCGCCGAAATTCCCACGCTCCAATTCGCCGCCTCAACAACGAGGAGCACCCATCACGCCTAGGGCCGCCGTTTGGTGATCCGAGCCAGTCTGCGATTCCGTTGACGATTATTGGCTGGCTCGCCGGGTATTGACAGATGCAACTAATGGTAATACCGCGTCAACCATGCGGACATTGACGCTCAAGCTCCCCGCAAACACGGCCGCTCGCCTGGAGCGCATGGCCGCACGTCGCCGCATGACCAAGTCCGCCGTCATGCGTGAAGCCTTGGAGGAAAAGCTTCGCTCGTCTGTAAACGAGCCTTCCGTGTACGACTTGATGAAGGCCTCCGTCGGTTCCATCGATAGCGGGATTCGGGACTTGGGGCACAACCCCAGGCATTTAAAGGGATTCGGCCTCAAATGAGCATCGTGTTGGCCGACACGGGCGCCTTGGTTGCGCTCCTTGATCGGCGGGAGAAATTTCATGTATGGGCGGTGGAGCAGACTAAGACTATGCGGCCGCCGCTTTTCACCTGCGAAGCGGTGTTGGCCGAGCTGTGCTTCCTTGTTTCAGATGTTCCCAACGGGATTGCGTCGGTGCGAGACCATCTCGCTTCCGGAGCCTGGGCCACAAATTTCACCCTGGAGACCGAGTGGGGTCGCGTGTTCGCACTAATGGACACTTATTTGGACCAGCCTATGTCCCTTGCGGACGGATGCCTTGTCCGGATGTCTGAAAAGCGGACCGATTCGAGGGTCTTTACGCTCGACGGACATTTTCGAGTTTATCGCCGAAACCGCCGTCAAACGATCCCCCTCATCATACCGCCGGAGGTCTGACGGCTTGCTGCCGGTCGGGCTGGAAAGTAGGTACTGCGAGCGCAGGCTTGATGATAGGGCAAATCCTGCCAGCTTGCGGGCCGTCGGAATTACATTTGAGTATGCCAAAACGGGTTACACCTGCAGCAATTTCGCTTGCATCAAACGAATCGTATCGCCTTGTTGTTCAATAATAAGCGGTGGTAGCTCAGCTGGATAGAGCAACGGTTTTCTAAATCGTCGGTCGCGAGTTCGAGTCTCGCCCACCGCGCCATTCCGCGGTCACTTGCGCAGGTGCAACCAGACCGTGCTCCACAGCGCGGCCTCACCCGGGACACCGTGCGTGCGGAGATGGGCGACGATCTGGTTCACATTGGGTTCATCCACCCGATGCGCCGGGTCGCCCGGCAGGTCGGGCATGACGCTCTTCGCCAGGGCCCAGCACGCCCAGGCTCGCCACCGGCGCTGCTCCTTTCGCGGCGGATTCATCCGCCCGGCATAGTGCTGGAAATGAATCCGTGGGTTTCCGATAAAAACGCCGTCGGGGCTGTGGCGCATGATCCACACCATGGGTGCATAGGGCATCGGCCACCTCGCAAGGATGGGTTCGCCGCCCTTCAGGTCCGCGCCCATGGCCCGGTCGAGGCAAAGGATCGCCCGCGCGGGGAATCCCCGGTGCCAAAGGGCGTTCCCGTACTCGAGGCAGGCATGGTAGAAATGCTCGCCTCGGTCGCCTTCGGGAAAGGCGTTGAGCGCACGCCAGTCCAGTCCCGGCCTCGGGCGCGGCAGGTAGGGACAAAGGGCCAGCATGCCTCGTTCGGTGCCCGCAAATCCCCGAGGCGTCAATGCGACTCGGCAGCCGCGGGTCGCCCGCGTGCCATGGACGCCGCGGGAATGTCGACCAATCGGAGGCCTTGCCCGTCAGAAAACGGGTGTGACTGTCACCGCATCGCCCGGCGCCGCATTGAAGTTCGGATCGGCGCTCCAGACGTCGTCGTTCAGCAGAAGCTTGAACTCGATCGGCGTCTCGACTGCCGGAATGACGACGTTCCACGTGTCGTCGGAAACGCACTCGAGCCGGCGCCCCTTGGCCCAGCTGAGTCCGGCGCCGTCGCCGCGGATAAAAAGGGCGTTGCCGAGGCCGATATTGATTTTCGCCGTGATGGTCACCTTGGTTCCCTTGGGCTTGGTCACGAGGGCAGGCTCCGCCGGTGTCGGCGATTCCCGCCTGATGATCTTGGGCGCGAGGGTCGATTTAGGCGCTGGGGCGGGCGCAGTGGTCTTGGGCGCCGGGGCGGGCGTCTTGATGGTCTTCGTGGTCTTTTTCATGGTTCGACTATTAGTTTGCCCTGGGTGCGTACTGCTCCCCGGAACTCGATGAAATCATAGCATTTGCAACGCCAAAGCGCAAAGGGACTCAGAATTTCCAAGTCCGCCACCGATTTGCCATTTCTCCGTCACAACGGAGTCCGCTCCGATCACCTCACCTGGAGCGTATCGCCCTCGAATTCCAACCCGAGCGCGGGAATGGACACGGCCTTTCGGCCGCCGTCCCGGCGCACCTTCCCGGCGATCCAGGCGTCGTAGCCTGTGGCTCTCGCCGCCTCGACCGCCGCGGCCGCGGCGCCGGGCGCCACGTACACCGCAAAGCCGATTCCCATGTTGAAGGTCGCGTACGCCTCGCGGGGGATCACCGGGCCCGCCTCCATGAGGAAGCGGAATATCGCGGGATGAGGTCGGGGCTCGGAGATCTCGTAGACGAAGGGCTCCTCGAGCCTCATCAGCTTGCGCCACCCGTGGCCGGTCACATGCGCGGCGTAATTGAGCCTGACGGCCCTCCGCTGGCACTCCCGGACGAACGCGACGTACAGGGTGGACGGGGCCAGCAGCGCCTCGCCGAGGGTGAGGTCGCCCTCGATCCGCGTCGCGTAGCGCTCCGGGAGGCTTTCGGCGATCTGCCGGCACAGGGTGAGGCCGTTCGTCTGCACGCCGGAGGAGGCGAGGAAAATGATCGCGTCGCCGTCCCGGACGTCGCCCACGATGCGCAGCGACTTCGGAGAAATCCGGCCCACCGCCGAACCGGCGAGGACGATCGACTGGGGCTCGATCAGGCCGCGGAGGGCGGGCGTCTCTCCCCCGCCCCACACGGCGCCGGCCGCCCGGCAGCCCTCGGCAAATCCCCTCACCAGCTCCCCGGCGCGGTGCTCGTCCGAAAACCATCCCGAGTCCCCGACGGCCGCGTGCATCGCCACGGAGATCGGAAGCGCGCCGCAGGTGATCAGGTCGTTGGCGATCGTCGCCACCGTGTCGATCCCGATCGCCCGGTAGAAACACCGGCCGCCATCGGCCTGAACCGCATCCGCGACGAGGTTCTTCGTCCCAAGACCCTCCTCCACGTGCGCGAGAAAATGGTCCTCGGCCTCGATCAGGTAGGCGCTCTCGCCGCGGACCGTCGCGGGCTCGCGAAACCCGTGCCCGGCGAGGAGGTCGGTCGTCGTCAGCGCGGCCTTCTGGCAGGCGCGCTTGAACGCGTCGAGGGGCCCGTACCTCACGCCGGAGGACTCATAGGACAGCGCCATGCCCCTAGTACGACCTCCCCTCGTTCTTGTCGTAATAGTTCACGTAGGCCTGGTTCACAACCAGGTATCCCCCGTTGGTCGGATAATGGCCCGTGAAGTACCAGTCCCCGCTGTGGTGGGGCACGGCCGCATGGAGGTTCTCGATCGTCTGGAAGATGATCTCTATCTCGCCCTGCCACTCGATATGCGAGGGCCTCACCAGCTTCGAAATCCGCGCCGAGACCTCCTCCGCGGTGAACGGCTCATAGAGGCGGCGCACATGGTTGACGGCCCCTTTGCGCTCGATCTCCTCCCGGCATGAACGGTAGACGTCGCCGAGAAGCTCGGTCCGGCCGCTCTCCTTCAGGAGGTCGATCACGGCCTCGAACGCCACGAACTTCCCGATCTCCGACATGTCGATGCCATAGCAGTCGGGATAGCGGATCTGGGGCGCGGTGGAGACGATGACGATCTTCTTCGGATTGAGCCGCGCCAGCATCCGCAGTATCGAGCGGCGCAGCGTCGTCCCGCGGACAATCGAGTCATCGACGCAGACCAGGCTGTCGACGCCCGCCCGGAGCGATCCGTACGTGATGTCATACACGTGGCTTGCAAGCTGGTTCCTCATCGATTCCTGGCCAATGAACGTCCGGATCTTGATGTCCTTGCTCACGACCTTCTCGCCGCGGGGCCAGTTGCGCAGGATCAGATCGTCCAGCACCGCCTCCGTGAGGGTGCCCTGGCCGCTGGCCTTGAGGATCGCCGCCTTGACCTCGTCGCGCCGGGCGGTCCGCAGCGCCGACATTAGCCCGTAGTAGGCGACCTCGGCCGTGTTCGGAATGAACCCGAAGACCGTGTCCGCCCAGTTGTTGTCGATCGCCTTCATCACCTGGGGGGCCAGCCTCCCCCCGAGCGCCTGGCGCTCCCGGTAGATGTCGACGTCGTTGCCACGCGAGAAATAAATCCGCTCGAACGAGCACGACGCCCTCGGCAACGCCGGCGTGAACGACTGCTCCGAGACCGTTCCCCGGCGCTTGATGACGACCACGTGGCCCGGCTGGACCTCCCGCACATCGCCGGCGGCGAGGTCAAACACGGTCATGAGGGGCGCCCTCTCGGAGGCGAATGCAACGACCTCGTCGTTCTGGAACCAGTGGACGGGCCGAATGCCCGAGGGATCGCGGGCGACGAATGCGTCGCCGTTGCCGACCAACCCGCAGAGGACATATCCCCCGTCCCACTTCTGCGAGGCGCGCGTCAGGACGCGGGTCAGGTCGAGGTCCTCGCTGATCCGGCGCGACAGGTCCTCCCCGGTGAGGTTGCGGGTCCGCAGGTACCGGTAGATGTCCTCGTGCTCCTCATCGAGGAAGAACCCGATCTTCTCCAGTATCGCCTGGGTGTCGGTCGCGAACACGGGGTGCTGGCCGATCGCGATCAGCGACTGGTTCAGCTCCGCCGTGTTCGTGAGGTTGAAATTTCCGCAGAGGGCCACGTTGCGGGTGGCCCACGGGCTGCGCCTGAAATAGGGATGGCACGCGCTCAGGTTGTAGCCGCCGCTAGTCCCGTAGCGGAGGTGGCCGAGAAAGAGCTCGCCCCCGAAATCGAAGTGCGTCTTCACCGTTTCCGGGAACTCCGGGTGGATGGTCCCCGAGTCCACCTTCTCATTGTACTGGCCGAGCAGCGACCGGAAGATCCGGTCGAGCGGGTTCGACTTCACGTTCCTCTCGCGGAACATGAACGGCTCGCCCGCAGGCAACCCCAGCTTGACGCAGGCGACCCCGGCGCCGTCCTGCCCCCGGTTGTGCTGCTTCTCCATCAGGAGAAAAAGCTTGGTGAAGCCCCAGAGCGGCGTCCCATACTTCTGCTGGTAGTATGACAGCGGCTTAAGGAGGCGCACCAGGGCGACCCCGCATTCGTGTGAGAGAATGTCGCTCATGGCGGCTTCAGCTGAGTCCCGGGCGCTTCATAGCCGTCTCTATACTGCTTTCCCAGCCGTGCCGCAACTCGGAGACGGGCCACGCGAGTTCCCCCAGCGCCGTGCGCACCGAGAGCTTCCCGTCCCCCGTGCTCGAGCCGATGCCGTCGGCCGCCACGCCGGCCGCCTTCGCCGCGGCGAGCACGGCCGCCTCGTCGTCGGCCGCCACGGCCACAAGCACGCGACCCTGGCTCTCGCCGAACAGCAGCGCGTCGAGGCGGGGGGCCGCCAGGCCGGAAAGATCGGCCGCGGCCCCGACGCGATCGGGGCCGAACAGCATCTCGCTGAGGGCCACCATGAGGCCCCCCTCGCTGAGGTCGTGCGCCGCCCCGACCAGGCCCGCGCGGATCTGCGCGAGGAGGAAGTCCTGGAGCCTTTTCTCCGCCGGGAGGTCCACCGCCGGCGCATCGCCCGTTTTCTTGCCGTGGACGATCCCGAGGAACTGGCTTCCTCCGAGCTCCGCCGGGGCTCCGCCCAGGAGCACCAGCCGCGCACCGGGCGCGCGGACAAACTGGCGGGTGATGTGCTCCTCCTTCTCGATGAAACCCACGACGGACACCGTTGGAGTCGGGTCGATCGCCCCGTCCGGAGACTCGTTGTAGAGCGACACGTTTCCGCCCACCACCGGGACATCAAAGAACTGGCACGCCTCGGCGAGCCCCCGCACGCATTCCTTCAGCTGGTAGAAATTCTCGGGCTTGTACGGATTCCCGAAATTCAGGTTGTCGGTCATCGCGAGCGGCGTCGCGCCAGCGCACACCAGGTTCCGGAGGCACTCGACCATGGCGATCAGGGCGCCCCGGTGGGGATTCAGGTAGCAGTACCGCCCATTGCAATCGTTGCTGATCGCGATGAATTTCTCGCTTTCCCCCAGCCTCAGGCGCACGACGCCGGCATCGCTCCCCGGCAGGACGACGGTCCCATGCTGCACCATGTGGTCGTACTGGCGGTAGATCCATCGCTTGGAGGCGATCGTCGGATGCGAGAGCAGCGCGCGGAGCGCGGCCTGGGCGCCCGCTAGGTCCAGATCGGGCAGGCCCGCGCCCTCCGGGGTCCAGATTGAGGTTTCATCGAGGTACGCCGGCCGCCTCGCCTCCCTTTGGTAGACCGGGGCGCCGTCCGTCAGGGCCGAGGTCGGGATGTCCGCGACCACGGTCCCGTGCTGGCGAACCACCATCCGGCCCGTGTCGGTCACCGTGCCGACGTTCGCGGCATGAAGATCCCATTTCTCGAACACCGACTCGATCTCCCGCTCCCGGCCCAATTGGACGATGACCAGCATCCGCTCCTGGGACTCGGAGAGCATGACCTCGTAGGAATTCATCCCCGACTCGCGCTGCGGCACCCGGTCGAGCTCAATCTCGATCCCGGCCCCGCCGCGGCTTGCGGTTTCGCAGGTCGAGCAGGTGAGGCCGGCGGCCCCCATGTCCTGGATGCCCACCACCAGCCCCGGGACCGCCATCATCTCGAGGCAGGCCTCGATCAGCAGCTTCTCCATGAAAGGGTCGCCCTTCTGGACGGCCGGACGGTCCGACGCGCTCTCGGCGCTCAGCTCCTTGGACGCAAAGGCCGCACCGCCGAGGCCGTCGCGGCCGGTCGCGGCGCCCACGTAGTAGACGGGATTGCCGAGGCCCGTGGCCTTGCCGCGCCGGATCTGGTCATGGCGAAGCGTCCCGAGGCACAGCGCGTTCACGAGCGGATTGCCCTCGTAGGAGCGGTCAAAATAGACGTCGCCCCCGACCGTGGGGACGCCGACGCAGTTGCCGTAGTGGGCGATGCCGGCGACCACCCCGCGCAGAAGCCGTTTCGTGACCGGCGAGTCGAGCTCGCCGAACCGGAGCGAGTTCGTGAGGAGCACCGGCCGCGCGCCCATGGTGAAGATGTCGCGGATGATGCCGCCGACCCCCGTGGCCGCGCCCTCGAAGGGCTCGATGGCGCTCGGGTGGTTGTGCGACTCGATCTTGAACGCAATCGCCCACCCGTCGCCGACGTCGATGATGCCGGCGTTTTCCTCGCCGGCCTTGACCAGCACCCGGCCAAAGTTCGCGGTCGCCCCTCGTTTCTCGGTCGGGAAGCCCCGGAGGAGGGGCCGCGTGTTCTTGTACGAGCAATGCTCCGACCACATGACGGAGAAAATCCCGAGTTCGGTGAGGGTCGGCTCCCGGCCGAGGTGTTCGCGGACCTTCTCGTACTCGTCCGGGAGCAGCCCGTGCTTCTTGACCAGCGCAGGGGTGATCGGCTGATTGAGGACCGGGTCGGGATTGGGCGGAAGCATCGCTCGGTTCAAGCGCTTCTCCGGATCATTTTGGGAAACCTCGCGGATAGTATCGTCCGGACCACGGCCAGGCCGTCGCGGCTCGGATGAAAGCGCTCAAACGCGCGGTCGGGGTGCGGCATCATCCCAAAGACGTTTCCCTCCTCGTTGCGCACCCCCGCGATGTCGCCCTGCGAGCCGTTGGGGTTCTCGACGTAGCGCAGGAGCACCTGGCGGTTCGTCTCGAGACTCGCGCGGCCCGCCGCGTCGATCCGGTAGTTTCCCTCGCCATGCCCGATCGGAAGGCGGATGCGCCTGCCGAGCGCCGCCGTGTTGAACACCGGGCCGGCGTCCTCGACGGCGAGGTCGCACGTCAAGCAGCGGTATTCGAGCGAACGGTTGCGGATCAGGGCCCCCGGCAGGAGCCCCGCCTCGCATAGGATCTGGAACCCGTTGCAAATGCCGAAGACGAGGCCGCCCTTGCCCGCATACTCGTGGACGGCGCCCATGATCGGCGAAAAGCGGGCGATTGCGCCGCACCGCAGGTAATCGCCGTAGGCGAATCCGCCCGGGATCACGACGAGGTCGGTCTCGCCGAGGCTCCGCTCCTTGTGCCAGACGTAGCGCGTCGGAACGCCGAGTCCGGTGGCAAAAAGATGGTAGGCGTCCTGGTCGCAGTTCGACCCGGGAAATTGAAGCACGGCGATGTTCATGGCGCCGCCGCTCACGCGCCCGCGATCTCGTAGTGGTAGTCCTCGATCACCGGATTGCTCAGGAGGTCGCGGCAGAGCTTGTCCAGCCGCCCGCGAAACTCGGCGGAATCAGAGGCCTCGAGGTCCAGTTCGATCACCTTGCCGACCCGCGTGCCCTTCAGGCCCTTCAGTCCCAGGCTCTCTAGGGCGTGGCCAACGGCCGCTCCCTGGGGGTCCAGGACGTTCTTCTTGGGAGTTACAAAAACTTTGATCTTCACGGACCGTTCAAAGCAAACGATGACGCCTTGAATCCGAGGCCGGTCAAGGTTTTTGGCCCGGAATCTGTGTCATTTCTCCCGATTCCTCGGATGAAAGCGCGCGTGCTGGTCGAGGAGCCGCTTGCCCTCGACCGCGGTGTAGATCTGCGTCGTCGCAATGCTCGCGTGGCCGAGCATTTCCTGGATCGCGCGCAGGTCCGCTCCGCCCGAGAGGAGATGGGTGGCGAAGGAATGGCGCAGCAGGTGGGGCTTGACCGCCTTCGTGATTCCCGCCCGCTTGGCGTGCGTCTTGACGATCTTCCACAGGGAAACCCTCGAGAGGGAGGTTCCGCGGCTGCTGAGGAAGAGTTCGCTTCGGGTTCGCGACCGGACGAAATGGGGCCGGCCGGACGTGATCCAAGCCCCCAGCGCGTCCCGGGCCCTCGCGCCCATCGGCACGACGCGCTCCTTCGATCCCTTGCCAAAGACGCGCGCAAATCCGTTGTCCAGGTCGACCTGCTGGAGGGTGAGCGCCGCCAGCTCCGAGACGCGCAGGCCGCTGGAATAGAAGAGCTCGAGGAGGGCCCGGTCGCGCAGGGAGGCGGGGTCGCCCCCGCTCGGCGACGCCATCAGCTTTCCGATGTCGGAGGCTGAAAGGGCGTCGGGGAGCCGGCGCACCAGCCGGGGCCCGGACAGGAGCGCCGTAAAATCGTCGGGGCGGATTCGCTCTCGGACAAGAAACCTCGAAAACATCCGCAGGGCCGTCAGCTTGCGTGCCTGGCTCGACGCGGCGGCGCGGCGGCCCAGCGAGCGGATCCAGGTCGCGGCCTCCTCGGCCGAGACCGCGCGCCAGTCGGCGGCGCCCCGGCCCGCGAGGAAATCCGCGCATTGCTCGAGGTCCCGCCGATAGCTTTCGCGGGTGTTGCGCGCCAGGCCGCGCTCGAGGTCGATGTACGCAAGATAGGCGTCGATGTCCGACGCAAAGGCGCTCGCCTTCATGGGCCCTCCCGACCGCCTCAGTACCGGCGGCGCGGCGGCGGAGCCGGTGAACCGCCCTGTTCCTTCATCCGAAACGTGATCCGCGCCTTCTCAAGGTCGTACGGGCTCATCTCCATCTTCACCGTGTCTCCGGCGGCGATCTTGATAAAATTCTTCCTGAGCTTGCCCGAAATGTGGGCCAGGACCACGTGGCCGGGGCTCTTCAGCAGTTCGACCTTGAACATTGTCCCCGGGAGCACGGCGACCACCTTCCCCTCGACTTCTATCGCGTCGTTATCGGGCATGGGTGACGCATTCGTTCATCGACGCGGGTCGGCTCATCGCTGTTGGATTCGGGGCTTCAATCGAGGTGTCTAAAGGCGGCATCCCCTCGGTCGAGTCAAGGAATTACCTCGGGAGCGGCGGCCCGGGCCGCCCCGCCTGCCGCAGCGCCCACCCGCCGGGCGCGATGCTATCCAGCACCAATCTGGGTCCTTACGAAATACTTCATCTGGCTCGGCACGAACACCGGCACCCTGAGAACGTGGACCTTCCCGTCGTTCGTCGTGATCGTGAACCGGTAGACCTTCACCGTGTTCTCGAGGTTCAGCATCCATTCATAGGTCGGGTCGTCGAGATGCTTGGGCGTGGTCACGCCGATCCAATGGGTGCTCTTGACCATTTTCGGATGGGTTTCGTTCAGCACCGCGAAAATGGGCGCCTCCGTGATGTCCTCGACGAGGATGGACCCGGGCAACGCGCCGTCGTCGAACACCGCCTCGAAGGTCATGACGATCCCCTTGGACTTGTCGGGCAGGAGCTGGGGGACATACTGAAACCGGTTCACGGTGACCGTTCCGTCGCCCACGCTCGTTTTGGTGTCGCCGAGGGGCGCCTCCACCGTCGTCCCGTCCGCGGTCGTGACCATCGCGGAATAGCTCGCCTGCATCAGGCATCCCCCGGTTCCCAACGCTAGGACGGCAAGCGAACCGGCAAGGATGCGGGAGAGGAATTGGGGGGTAGTCATGGCTTTCAGAAAAAAATCAGGCGGCGATGTTCCCGTGCGGCGGGCCGCATGGCAATCCGCAACGCAACGACCAGGGGCCCGCAGACGAGCGGAAAAAGGAACGGCCCGCCCCGCCGGAGAACCCAGGGTTTGCCCACGCGGCTGAATTCCGATTGATCCAGGGGCGTGGCCGCCACCGAGAGCTCCAAGTGCCCCTTCGAGAAGCGATTCCCCTCGCAGCTCGTCCGCGATGACACGTTCTTCATGAGCGTGGCCTACAACCAGGCGATCGACGCCTGGCGCGAGGACGAAGTGCCCGTCGGCGCCGTCGTCATCTCGGGGGGAGAGGTCATCGGGGCCGCGCACAACCGGGTCGAGGGCTCGCACGACCCGACGGCGCATGCCGAGATGCTCGCGCTCACCCAGGCGGCCTCGAAGCTCGGCGACTGGCGGCTTGAGGGCGCAACCGTCTTCGTGACGAAGGAGCCGTGCCCGATGTGCTCCGGCGCCATGGTGATGTCGCGGGTGAAGCGCGTCTGCTTCGCCGTGCCCGACCCCAGGATAGGCTGCCTTGGGGGCGCCTCCAACCTGAACGACCTGCCGGGATCCAACCATCGCTTCGAGGTCACCGGGGGCGGCGTGCTGGAGGACGAATGCAGGGATCTTATCCAGGCGTTTTTTCGGCAGCGGAGGATGGAACCGAACGGGGCGTGAGGTGTCGCGCCGGCCGCGTCATATCGGCCCCAGGCAGTTGACGGGCCGGGACATGGGGTGCAAGTTGCGCGACCATGGCATACGAACTTCCTAAACTCCCCTACGCATACGACGCACTGGTTCCCCACATCGACGCAAAGACGATGGAGATCCACTATACCAAGCACCATCAGGCCTATATCACGAATGCCAACAACCTCCTGAAGGACCATGCCGCGCTGGCGGCGCTCGATGTCAACACCCTGATCGCCGACCTCTCGAAAGTCCCCGAGGCCATCCGCACGGGCCTGCGCAACAACGCGGGCGGCCATAGCAACCACTCGTTTTTCTGGACGATCCTCGGGCCCGGCAAGGGCGGCGCGCCCAAGGGCGCCCTCGGCGACGCGATCGCGTCTACCTTCACCTCGTTCGACAAATTCAAGGAGGAATTCGGGAAGGCCGCGGCGACCCGCTTTGGCTCAGGCTGGGCCTGGCTCTATGTCTCCGACGGAAAGCTCGCGATCGGTTCCACCGCGAACCAGGACAGCCCGCTCATGGGCAAGACGGTCGCCGGGATCGCCGGCACGCCGGTCATCGGCCTCGACGTCTGGGAGCACGCCTACTACCTGAACTACCAGAACCGGCGCCCGGACTACGTGGCGGCCTGGTGGAACGTGGTGAACTGGGACCAGGCCAACGCCAACTTTGCCGCCGCCGGCTAACCGGCTAGCGGGACCAGACGTTCGCCTGGAGGGCCGGCCCGAAGCTGGACGGGCTGACCGGGACGCTTGAACCGGTTTCCGTGTCGAGAATGCACACGCGGCTCGTGTAAGCGGTGCGCGCCGTATAGACGACGTGGCGGCCGTCCGGCAGCCACGAGGGCTCCAGGGCGTCAAAGGGGGCGCTCGACACCTGCTTGCCGCTTTGCGTCGACAGGTCGAGGACGCCGATTTGGTAGCTCCGGCCCACTCTCATCGTGAAGGCGATCTTTTCCGGCGAGGCCCGGCTCCAGTCCGGCTCGGCGCAATAGCTTGAGACGCCGTAGCTGACCCTCTGCGCCTGCCCGCCCGACGCCGACATCACGTAGAGCTGCGGACCGGGATCCATCGTGAAGATCAGGCGCGAGCCGTCGGGAGACCAGCACGGCGACGCCTTCACGGTGTCCGAGCGGGTCCGGCGGGAAACCCCGCGCCCAAAGGCGTTGCTCACGTAGATCTCGGGCTCGCCCTCCCCCGAGAGCACCATGGCCACCTGGCGGCCGTCGGGGCTGAAGCGCGCCCCGCTGTTGGTGCCCTTGAAGCTGACGAACGTCGAGCGCTGGTAGCTCCCGAGGTCGATCGTGAAGATGTCGGGGAACCCGGACTTGAAGAAGCTCGTGTAGATGACGCGGTCGCCGTCCGGGGACCACCGGGGCGTCATCGCGATCGCGCGGTCGCGCGTGATTTGCCGAATGTCCCCAAAGAAAAGGTCCGACGTGTAGATCTCCGAGTGCCCCGTGCGTTTTCCCACGAAGACGAGCCTCGAGGTGAAAAAGCCGCGCAACCCGAGGCCGTTGGTCCTCGACACCGCGATGTCGGCCGCCGCAAACAGCGCATTGCGCAGGTCCGATCCCGTGGCGACCTCGGAGGCGACCGATCCGCCGGAGCCGCGCGCCACATCTACGCGGACCTGGTTCGAGCCCTCGGCCGAGAACTGGATGTCGAAGGCGAAGCCGCTCGACACGACGTGGTAGCGGCCGTTGGCCCCGAACGCCTGGAGGGCGAGCGCGTTCAGCTCGGGCGTGGAGCCCGACACCCGCACCGGTATCTTCCGATTGTCGGCATTGACTTCGAGGACCCCGATGTCGCGCTGGGCGAGCATCGGGGAGGCGATTGCGACCACGAGGGAGAAGAAAAGGATGAGTCTCGGCATGATGATTGTGCTGGGGCTCCATTTCTATTTGCGCGCAATCGCCGCTTAACAACTCTTATTTGCGCGTGACGACCGATGAATTAGTGGAACAACTCAAGAAGGTTAAATATCCCGGTTTCAGCCGGGACATCGTTTCCTTCGGACTCGTCAAGTCGGTCGCATTCGAGGACGGCGTCGCGCGAGTCGCCCTCGCGATCGTCACCAATGATCCCAAGGTGCCGAAGCAGCTGCGGGACGAGGTTGAGCGAACCCTGCTTTCGATCGCGGGGGTGAGGCAGGCCGTGGTCGAACTCGCCGTGCAGGCCGTCCGGGCTCCTGCCCAGGCTGCAGGCGGACCCGGCGCCCGGCCCGGGGCCCCGAAGGGAATCCACCGGTCCGTGGCCATCGCCTCGGGGAAGGGAGGGGTCGGCAAGAGCACCTTCGCGGTGAACCTCGCCTGCAGCCTCGCCCAGGTCCTTTCGGGACGCGGGAGGCCGGGACGCGTCGGCCTCATGGACATCGACATCTACGGCCCCAGTGTCCCCTTGATGATCGGCCTCCAGGGACGCCCGGAGGTCGAGGGCGAGGGCCCCGACTCCGTTCTGGTCCCGATGGAAAAGCACGGGGTCAAGGTGATGAGCATGGGATTCCTGGTGGACGACAACACCCCGGTGGTTTGGCGCGGCCCCATGGTGATGAAGACCGTGCAGCAGTTCGTCCAGAACGTGAAATGGGGCGAACTGGACGTGCTCCTCGTCGACCTGCCCCCGGGAACCGGCGACGCGCAGCTTTCC
>Ga0182018_10000910_pt1 | contig 36380 bp, 29 predicted proteins | sample 812P2MmetaG_FD_120490 | JGI IMG/M metagenome (GOLD analysis project Ga0182018, IMG submission 120490) | Permafrost microbial communities from Stordalen Mire, Sweden - 812P2M metaG | ecosystem: Environmental > Terrestrial > Soil > Wetlands > Permafrost | place: Sweden: Stordalen | collected...
AAGGGGTATCTCAAAGCCAGGGAACTGCGCAAAGGGAAGTCTCTGCGAAAGGTCTATCGCGCTACTCCCCTCGGGCGCAAAGCGCTGGCGGCGGCCAAACTAAAGGTCCGCGAGTTCATCGGGGAACTTTTCGAGGGCAAGTAGCGATCATGAAACTCCTCACCACGATCCTTGCGGCTGCCACTCTGGCGGCCGCTCAGCAGACACCGCCGGCGGAGATTACCATCGCTCAGGCGGTAGAAACGGCTCTGCGAAATTATCCGTCCGTTCGTGTGACGCAGGAGCAGATGAATGCCGCCGCGGCCGCCATTCGCCTGGCGCAGACCGCTTACCTGCCGCGCGTCGATGGCCTTCTGCAGGTGAATCGGGCGACGCGAAATACCTTTTACGGGCTGCTGCTGCCGCAGAGCGTCATACCCGGCGTAGATGGCGTGAAAGCGGACAACCTTGGCACGGTATTCGACAGTGGAGCCGGGGTTTTGGTCTCCTGGCGGCCATTCGATTTCGGTCTGCGGCGCGCAAATGTAGCTGTCGCGGAGGCGGCGCGCGACCAGGCGCAGGCCGCGCTCAACAAGACACGCTACGAAATTTCGGTGGCCGCTGCCGACGCTTTTCTAACCGTGCTCGCCGCGCGTCAGACCGCCGAAGCAGCGCGAGCGGCGGTGGATAGCTGGCAGATCTTACAGCGCAGTATTCAAGCGCTGGTCAACGCACAATTGCGGCCGGGAGCCGACGAGTCGCGAGTCGCGGCGGAATTGGCAGGCGCCCAGACGCAAGTGGCTCAAGCCGAGCAGGCGATCGAAATCGCGCGCGTCACCTTGAGCGAATTTGTGGGCCTCGACCCCTCGCAACTGAGTCTCAATCCCGGGAAGCTGACGGAGCCTGCCCCGGAAGTTCCCGAATCGGAGTTCAACCCGGCGAACAGTCCCTTGGCGCGGGAGCAAACCGCAGCCATCGCCCAGCAGCAGCGGCGGCTCGATGCCTTGGGGCGTACTTACTACCCGCAGTTTCTCGTCCAGGGCATGGCCTCCGGCCGCGGCAGCGGCGTGGAAACCGACGGCGCACGGCTCGGGGGTCTGAACGGCCTCGTTCCTACCACGCCGAATTTCGGGCTTGGGCTGACCGTCACCTTTTCGGCCATGGACCGCTTCGTGCTGCACGAGCAGGAGGCCATGCAATCGGCCAACGTGCGGGCGCAGGAAGCGCAATACCAGCTGATCGTTACGAAATTGCGCACGCAATTCAACACCGCGATGGCCGCGCTCACGGGCGCGGGCCGGGTGGCGGCAAATACACCAGTGGAGGTCGCCTCCGCCCGAACGGCCGTCGAACAGGCGACTGCGAGATACCAATCGGGCCTCGCGCCCATCGACGACGTCGCGCAGGCGCGGCGGTTGCTGGTACAGGCGCAAATTGACGATGCGCTGGCGCGCCTGAACGTCTGGCGCGCGCGCCTGCAATTGGCGGCGGCGCGGGGCGACATCCAGCCGTTTCTCGATGAGGCCGTTCGCTAGGCGGGAAAGGTAAGAACATGCGTCTGGTCATAGCCGCACTTCGCAGACCGTTGACCGTGGTGGTCGCCCTGATCGCGATTGCCCTCTGTGCCGCTCTGGCCATCCAGCGCATGCCCGTCGATATCTTCCCGCAAGTCGGCGATCCGGCGATCTACGTTGCGCAGCCTTACAGCGGCATGGACCCGGCCCAGATGGAAGGCTATCTCACGTACTACTACGAGTATCATTTCCTCTACATCACGGGCATCGACCACGTGGAGAGCAAAAGCATCCAGGGCGCGGCTCTTATGAAGCTGGTCTTCCACGAGGGCACCAACATGAGCCAGGCGATGTCCGAAACCGTGGGATACGTCAACCGCGCCCGTTCCTTCATGCCTCCCGGGACGGTGCCGCCGTTCATCACGCGCTTCGACGCGGGCAGCGTGGCGGTCGGCCTTCTGGTATTCAACAGTGCGACGCACACGCAAGGAGAGCTACAGGATTATGCCATCAATCGAGTGCGGCCTCTCTTCGCCACCTTGCCGGGAGTCTCGGCCCCGCCGCCCTTCGGCGGCAATCAGCGAACCATCGTGGTGACGCTCGATCCCGCCAAGCTGCAGCAGTATCGCATTTCGCCCGAGGAGGCGATTCAGGCCGTCAGCAAATCGAGCGTGGTGATGCCGTCGGGAAACATGTGGACCGGCAAGATCGCGCGCATCGCCCGCACCAATTCGGCGTTGGGCGCCAACCTGGCGGAACTACTGGATGCGCCGATCCGGCCCACGGCGGGCACGAACGTCTATCTGCGCGACATCGCGACGGTGGAGAATGGGACCGACATTGTCACCGCCTACGCCCATGTGAATGGTAAGAGGACGGTTTACATTCCCGTCACCAAACGCGCCGATGCTTCCACCCTGGCGGTGATCCATGCCGTGAAAGGTGCGATCCCGGCGTTCAAGAAAGTGCTGCCGGAAGATGTGGACGTCAGCCTGCAGTTCGATCAATCGCCCTACGTCACCAATTCACTTCGCGGCCTGGTGACGGAAGGCTTGCTCGGCGCGGCGCTCACCGGCCTGATGGTTCTGCTGTTCCTTCGCGACTGGCGCAGCGCCGCGATCGTCATTCTGAATATCCCGTTCGCCCTGCTGAGCGCGGTGATCTTGCTCTGGTTGACCGGCCAGACCATCAACATCATGACGCTGGGAGGGCTGGCGCTGGCGGTCGGCGTCCTCGTGGATGAGGCGACGGTCGAGATCGAGAACATCCATACCCAGATGGCGCCCGGCGTTTCGCGCGCGCGGGCAGTAGTGGAGGCGTGCAGCCGGACGGCGATGGCGCGCCTGCTCTCCATGTTCTGCATTCTGGCCGTGTTCGTTCCTTCGTTCTTCATGGTGGGAGTAGCGCGCCAGCTGTTCGTGCCATTGTCGCTGGCGGTAGGTTTCTCCATGATCGCTTCCTACCTGCTTTCCAGCAGCCTGGTGCCGGTGTTCTCCACTTGGATGATGCGGGAGCGGAGCCGCGGGGAGGAGCACGGCCGCTTGCGCTCGTTTTATGACCGCTACCTGCCCGCCGTATTGCGATTTCGCTGGCCCCTCGCGCTCGTTTATCTGGCCTCCGCTGCCGGTCTGATCTCCCTCCTGGCGCCTCGCATGGGAACGGAGATCTTTCCCGATGCCAACGCTCCCCTGTATCGCATGCGCCTGCGTGCGCCGGCCGGCACACGTCTCGAAGAGAACGAGCGCATCGTGCTGCACGCGCTCGACATCATCGGGCGGGATGCCGGCAAGAACAATATTCAGATCACCAGCGACTTCCTGGGGCTGATTCCCTCCAGCTATCCCGTGGACCTCATCCATCTGTTCACCAGCGGTCCGCAAGACGCCATCATTCAAATCTCGTTCCAGCCCGATGCGCCGCGGGGCGAGCCCCTGCGCGAACGCTTGCGTGCCAGTCTCCAGCACGAGCTGCCGGGAACGGAAGTCTCTTTCGAGGCCGGCGACATCGTCACGCAGGTGATGAGCTTCGGTTCGCCCACGCCCGTCGAGGTCGACGTGCAGGGAGTGAATCTGCAGGACGACTACGCGTACGCGCAAAAGGTGCGCGCCTCGCTCGCCAAACTGGACTTTCTGCGCGATCTCAAATTCGCGCAGGAGATGAACTACCCCACGCTCGATATCAATATAGACCGCAATCGCAGCGGCCAGTTCGGGTTGACGATGGCGGATGTGGTGCGCTCGATTGTACCGGCGACCTCTTCGTCACGGTTTACCGATCCGAACTATTGGCGCGATCCGAACTCCGGCAATGCCTTTCAGATTCAGGTGGAATTGCCGCAGAACCAGATGCAGAGCGTGGAGCAGGTGGGCGATGTTCCGTTAATGCTGGGAGGCAATCCGAAGCCGCTTCTCGATGATATCGCCAGCCTGAAGACCAATACCATGCCGGGTGAGATCGACCGCTACAACGGCCAGAGGGTCATCGGCATCACGGCCAACATTCACGAAATCACGCTCGGTGAGGCGGCGGTGAAAATCGGCCAGGCCGTATCGGCAGCGGGCGCTCCTCCGCGCGGCGTCTCGGTGGTGACGCGCGGTGAAATCCCGCCCCTCGAGCAGACCATCTCCGGACTGCGAACGGGCTTGCTGCTGGCGGTCGTAGTGATCTTCCTATTGCTGTCCGCCAACTTTCAATCCGTGCGGCTAGCGCTGGCGATCGTTCTGACCGTGCCGGCGGTTATCTGCGGCGTCCTGCTGATGCTGCGCGTCACGGGGACCACGCTCAACATTCAGTCGTTCATGGGCGCCATCATGGCGATCGGGATCGCGGTGGCCAATTCGATTCTGCTGGTGACGTTCGCCGAACGCGCCCGGCACGAGAACCGGCCGGTGCTGGAGGCGACCCGCATCGGCGCGGGCAGCCGGCTGCGCGCCATCCTGATGACCGCCGCTGCGATGATTTTCGGCATGCTGCCGATGGCGCTCGGTTTCGGCGAGGGCGGTCAACAGACCGCGCCTCTGGCTCGCGCCGTGATCGGCGGCTTGCTGGTTTCCACCTTCGCTACGTTAACGATTCTGCCTTCGATTTATGCCATTCTGCAGGGCAGAGCGTCGGCCACTTCACCCTCTCTCGATCCTATGGATCCTACGAGCCGATATTATGATGCCAGATAAGCGTTGTAGGGCAACTGCTCTCCTTTTCGCGCTCGCCCCTCTGGCGCTGGCGCAAACCACCGATCTCGCGCCGGTGGTATCGCGCGCGGAGTCGCGAATTGTCAATCTTCCGGCGGAAATTTTGCCGTACCTCAGCGTCTCCCTGCATGCCAAAGTGCGCGGCTATGTCGACCAGGTGACGGTCGATCGCGGCAGCGCCGTCAAACAGGGAGAACTGCTCATCGGTCTGACGGCGCCTGAAATGGAGGCACAGATCGCCGAGGCGGAAGCCAAATTGCAAGCCACGGAAGCGGACCGCGCGCAGGCCGAAGCGCAATTGGCCGCCGCTCAAAGTACCTACGAGAGGACTCAGGAGGCGGCTAAAACGCCCGGCGCTGTAGCCGGAAACGAGGTGGTGCAGGCGCAGAAGCAAGTGGATGCGGCGCAGGCGCTGGTGCAGTCGCGGCAGCGTGCCAGTGGGGCCGCGCAGGCCGCCGTGAACGCCCTCAAAGCCATGCTGGCGTATCTCAAGATCACCGCGCCGTTCGATGGCGTGGTGACGGACCGCCTGGTGCATCCCGGCGCATTGGTGGGTCCGGGCGCCGATCCCGCCCTGCTCACCATTCAGCAGGTTTCCCGGTTGCGCGTGGTGGTTGCCGTGCCTGAGGAGTACGTTGGCGACATCGTGCACGGAACCAACGTGGAGTTCAGCGTCCCAGCCCATCCCGGGCGGACCTACGCAGGCAAAATCGCTCGCGTGGCTGATGCGCTCGACGAAAAGACTCGCACCATGCCGGTAGAGCTCGACTTGACGAATCGTGACGGCACGCTCGCTCCCGGTATGTATCCCAGTGTGAAGTGGCCGGTGCGTAGCCAGGCCGCCGCCCTGTGGGTACCCAAGACCAGCATCGTGACTACACCCGAACGCACCTTCGTGATCCGCGACCACGCCGGCCGCGCCGAGTGGGTCGATGTGAAAAAGGGGGCCGTGGAAGGCGATCTCGTGTCGGTGATGGGAAATTTAAAGGCAGGCGATATGGTGGTGCGGCGCGCCAGCGACGAGATCCGAGAGGGCAACCCTATTCAAACGCCGGCGAAATCCAAATAGCTTTAGCCACCGATGAACGCCGATAAACACCGATAGGAAAAGGCTTGGTCTTTTGCTCCCGCGCCGACGTCCACATCGCGCCAGTCGCTCCTCCGCGCCCTCTGCCACCTCCGCGCCCTCCGGTTTTGACTTTGATTCTTGTTTTTCTCAGCGTCTCGGCGTCTCTGCGGTGAAGATCCCTTTGCCTCGCTCTTGACATTGCCGCCGGCCTGCCCCATAGTTAGCCTATGGGATGGCTAGGCGAGTTCTGGCGTAGACTCGCGTTTCTCTTCCACCGAAATCAGTTCGATTCCGACCTGGAAGAAGAAATGCGCGATCATTTGGAGCGAAAAGCGGCCGCACTCGATCCGCTCGCGGCGCGCCGACAGTTCGGCAATGCCGCGTTCCTCCGCGACGAGAGCCGCGACGCCTGGGGCTGGGGGCCGTTCGAGCGCGCCTGGCAAGACGTCCGCTTCGCCTTCCGCATGCTGCGCAAGAATGTGGCGTTCACTACCCTCGCGCTGCTGACGCTCGGCATCGGCATCGGCGCCAATACCCTGATTTTCACCGTGGTCCACGCCGTTCTGCTGTCGCCGCTGCCGTACCATCAGCCGGAGCGACTGGTGCGCATTCTGGGGAAGAGAACGAACTGGGTAAATTGGATGTCCGGCCCCGACGTGGCCGACATCGCCGCCCAGAGCACCGCCTTCGAGGGTGTCGCCATGTTCACTCCGCAGGCCGCCGACCTCACCGAAGTCGGTGAGCCGGAGTTCCTAGAAGGAGGTCAGGTTTCGGCGAATCTGTTTTCGGTGCTGGGCGTGAGCCCCGTCGCGGGACGCAGCCTCGACGTCGGGGACGACAAACCGAATGCTCCACCCGTTGTCGTGATCGGCTACGCTCTCTGGCAGCGAAGGTTTGGCGGAGAACGGTCGGTCATCGGGAAAACTATCGCTTTAGGTAAGGATCTCCGAACCGTAGTCGGCGTGATGCCGGCGTCATTCCGAATGCCTTATCCCGAGACGCAGTATTGGGTGCCGATCTCGCAAGATCGCCTGGCGCTGCCGCGCGCCAAGCACCTGTTTGTGGCTTTGGCGCGCCTCAAACCGGGCGTCACGGTCGAACAGGCGCGCGCCGAAGTCAAGACCATCGTCGGCCGGCTGGAGCGCTCTTACCCGGATAGCAACTCCGGTTGGAGCGCCGACGTCGTCTCGTTGACCGAACACATGGTCCGCGGGGCACGCTCCGTGCTGAGTATTCTGTTGGGCGCGGTAGGGATGGTGCTGCTCGTGGCCTGTGCCAACGTAGCAAACTTGTCACTATCGCGGGGCCTCCAGCGGCGGCAGGAGATGGCCGTTCGGGCGGCGCTAGGCGCCGGCCGAAGGCGGCTCGCCCGGCTGGTGTTCGTCGAAAATCTTCTGCTGGCGCTGGCAGGCGGCGCCCTGGGTGTGCTGCTCGCGGTCTGGGGCTTGCACGCCCTCGCCCCGTTCTATCCTCCCGACCTTCCACGTACGTCTGAAATTCAGATCGATAACTCCGTGCTGGCCTTCACCACCCTCATCTCTCTGGGCACCGCCCTCCTGGTGGGCCTCTTGCCCGCCATGCGACTGTCGCAAACCGATCTGAATGCTTCGCTGAAGTCCGGCATCCGTTCGGGCGGCCTGCGCACCGGCCGCACTCGCTCCGTTCTGGTGATCGCGCAAGTCGCCTTGGCGATGGTGCTGGTCACTTGCGCCGGCCTGCTGATCAAGAGCTTCCTCTTGCGCACACGGATCAGCGGATTCAGCCCCGACAACGTCCTGATTGCCCAGTTGCCCACTTTGCCGGCGGGCCGCATCGACAGCATCGTCGACCGCGTTCGCGCGTTGCCGGGAGTCGTCGCCGTGGCGGCCACCACTTCCTTCTCGTACGTACACTTGATGAGCATCCCGGTGGAAGTGGAAGGAAAGCCGGGAGTCGCATCCGGCGCAGCACCGATGTTCGAGGTAGTCACGGCGGATTATTTCCGTGCCTTTGGCGTGCCTCTGCACAAAGGCCGCGGCATCGAGAGCAGCGACACCGCCGCCGCTCCGTCAGTGGCTGTGATCAACGAGACCATGGCGCGGCAGTACTTCCCCGGCGAAGGCCCCCTCGGCAAACGTATTCGGTTCGACGCCAAATCAACTTGGCGAACCATCGTCGGAGTGACCGCCGACGCGTTCAGCTCTGACGAAGGGCAGAGCGCCGCACTCTATGTCGCGTACCCGCAAATCGAGGATTTCGAGCCGAATACCATCGCGATTCGCACAGCCGGGGCGCCCAAGGCGATTGCTTCCCAGGTCCGCGCCGTAATTCGCGAAGCCGCTCCCAAAGCGCCTATCGCGAAGATGCAAACCATGCGCGACGATCTCTTCGGCATGGTCGCCAAGGAGTGGTTCTATACCCTGATCCTGGCCCTCTTCGGCGCCATGGCGTTAGCGCTCGCGGCGCTGGGTGTGTATGGCGCGGTCAGCGTCGCGGTGAGCCTGCGGACCCACGAGATCGGCGTGCGGATGGCGCTGGGCGCGGCGCGCGGCGACGTACGGGCCGCGGTAATGCGTGAGGGACTCGCGCTCGCCGCCGTGGGCGCCGCGATTGGCGCCGCTGCATCGTGGATGGCCACGCGCCTGCTGCTTTCCACGGGACTCCTCTTCCAGGTGGCGCCCCGCGATCCGCTCACCTTCGCGCTCGTGCCGGCCGTTTTGCTCGCGGCAGCCGTGGCCGCCTGCTGGGGGCCGGCCAGGCGCGCTACTCGGGTCGATCCTGTAATCGCTTTGCGATACGAGTAACCGTCCTGCCGTGGTATTTTGGGGCGATGCCCATCGAGAATCCGTTCCAAGATCCTCTGCGGTTTGAACGGCGTGTGCCGGAATGCACAGTTGTCATTTTCGGCGCCAACGGCGACCTCACCAAGCGCAAACTGCTCCCCGCCCTCTATCGGCTGGCCTACGATCGCCGGCTCTCCGCCGGATTCGCGGTGGTCGGAATCTCGCGCACTCCCATGAGCGACGAGGCCTTCCGCGAAAAGATGCTGGAATCCGTCAAACAATTCTCCGAAGACACCGACTTCGACGAGAACGTGTGGGCCGGCTTCGCGGCCGGCCTCTACTACGTTGCCGGCGATATCGGCGATGCGGCTCTCTACCAGAATCTGGCCACCCGGCTGGAGCAGATCGAGAACGAGCGCCATACCGGCGGCAATGTCCTGTTCTATCTCTCCACCCAGCCCAGCCAGTATGCGCGCGCGGCGCAGGGGCTGGGCGCCGCGGGAGTGAGTAAGGGAAAGGGCTGGCGCCGCCTGGTGGTGGAGAAGCCGTTCGGTCACGACTTGGCCAGCGCGCGCGAATTGAGCGACCGCCTGCACGAGTCGTTCGACGAATCCGAGGTCTACCGCATCGATCATTACCTGGGCAAAGAAACGGTGCAGAATATTTTGGCATTCCGCTTCGGCAACGGAATTTTCGAGCCGCTGTGGAACCGGCGATACGTCAATCACGTGCAGATTACCGGCGCCGAATCCATCGGCGTCGAAGGCCGCGGCGCGTATTATCAGGAAGCCGGCGCGCTCGACGACATGATCCAGAATCATCTCTTGCAGGTGATGGCCACTATCGCCATGGAGCCGAGCGCCACGTTTCGCGCCCCCTCGGTGCGCGACGAACGGTCGAAGCTGCTGCGCTCCATCCGACCCATGACGCCTGAGGAGGTCCGGCAGAATACCGTTCCGGGGCAATATGGGCCGGCGAGCATCGGCGGTAAGGATGTCCCCGGCTTCCGCCAGGAACCGGGCGTCGATCCGAAATCGCAAACCAACACCTACGCCGGCGTCACGCTTTTCGTGGACAACTGGCGGTGGGCCGGCGTACCTTTCTATATCCGCACGGGAAAGCGGCTGGCGAAGCGGGTCACCGAGATTTCCATCCAATTTAACGAAGCTCCCCTGCACATCTTCGATCATGACGGGGCCGAAAGCGCGCCCAATCTGCTGATCGTACGCATCCAGCCGGAGGAAGGCATTTCCCTGAAATTCCTCTCCAAACGGCCAGGTTCCGGCATGATGTTGCGGCCGGTATCGATGGATTTCAACTACGGTTCGAGTTTCGGCGAGCGCTCGCCTTCGGCATACGAAACGCTGCTGCTCGACGCCATCATCGGCGACGCCACGCTTTATACGCGCCAGGATATGGTGGAGGCGAGCTGGAGCGTGGTCGAGCCGATCCAAAACTATTGGCGCGGGAATCCGGCCGACTTTCCGAATTATCCGGCGGGAACCTGGGGGCCGGCGGCAGCCGATGCTATGCTGGCGCGCCGCGGCCACGTATGGAGGGAACCATAATGGGTACGACCATCGCTCCGGAGAAAATCCTCAAGGAACTGTCCGACCTGTGGGTGGATAGCGGCAAGCAAGCTCAGACGGAAGGCGGCACGGGCGTACTACGCGCGTGTTCGATGACGCTGCTGGTGCTGGCCGAGGCCGCCGAAGACGCGCAAGATCTCGGAGAAACCATTGCGGCGCTGATGCCGGAGCATCCGGCGCGAGCGATTCTGGTGCGCTTGAGCGGCGCCGGTGACCGGTCGATGGCCGAGCGGGTCTATTCGCAATGCTGGATGCCTTTCGGGCAACGGCGGCAGATTTGTTGCGAGCAGGTGGAGATCACGGTATCGGACGCGGCGCTGGCCGATCTGCAATCGGTGGTGTTGCCGCTTACCGTGGCTGACCTTCCACTGATCGTATGGTGCCGTAGCCAACGCCTGCTCGCCATGCCGGAATTTCGGGCCATCGCGCAAATGGCGGACAAGGTAGTGATCCACAGCGCGTCTTCGCTCGATCCGGCGGCGCTCCTCGAACGCGCCCATGGCGCCGTCGGCAGGGGTATCATGCTGGGCGATCTCTCGTGGACCATCTTGACTCGCTGGCGCGAGATGTTGGCGCAGGTCTTCGAGAACCACCAGAACGCGGCGCAAGTGGCCAAGCTGGCCGAGATCGATGTCGAATGGGGCGGCTCGCGCTACGTTCCAGCGCTGTATCTCGGCGCCTGGATTCGCGACTCGCTGGCCGCCGCGGGTGTGAACGCCAAATTGCAGATGTCACGCGTAGCGGACGACGACGATTTGGGAGTAAAGCTCACGGGCGACGGCATCGCAGTCAAATTGGCGCGCGAGGACGATCGCATGGTGGTCACTCTCAACGGCGCGTCCCAGTGCACCAATCTGCCGCAGCCCACCGATTACATGCTGATGCGGGAGGAATTGAGAATTGTGCGGCACGATCCGGTTTTCGAGCGGACCCTGGCGTCTGCCGTGCAATTGGCGCATCCCATAGAGCAATGAGCATTCATCAAGTCAGTCCCGATCCGCAGACGGCGGCCAACTCTTGCGCGGAATATATTTTTGGCCGGTTGGACACCGCTATCGCGGCTCGCGGCGAGGCATCGCTTGCCGTCTCCGGCGGAAGCACGCCCAAGTTGCTCTTTCAGAAGATGGCCTCCACCCCGTTCACATGGGATCGCGTGCACCTGTTCTTCGTGGACGAGCGCTGCGTTCCGCCCACCGATTCGGCCAGCAATTATAAGCTCGCCAACGAGAATTTGATCGTCCCGGCGAAGATCCGCGCGGCAAATGTGCATCGCATCGAGGGCGAGATGGCGCCCCCCAACGCGGCGGAGCGCTATGCCAGCGAAATTCGCCAATTTTTCGGACTGAGCGACGGCCGGATGCCGCAATTCGACATCGTCCATCGCGGCATGGGTCCGGACGCCCATACCGCCAGTCTTTTTCCCCGCGATCCGCTGATCGACGATCGCACCGGCATCGCCGCGGCGACGTTCGCCAAGAAGTTCAATCAATGGCGGGTGACGCTGTTGCCGGGAGTCCTGCTAGCGGCGAGAAATACCATATTCCTGGTGGCCGGGGAAGACAAGGTGGAGGCGCTCCACAACGTTTTCCACGAGCCGTACGATCCCAGGAAGTTTCCGTCGCAGCTTGGCAACGACGGCGATTCGGTAGCGTGGTTCCTCGACGAGAGCGCCGCCAAAGGCCTGGAGAAATAACCGCTTGCTCACGCGCGCGGCTCGGTAGCCCAGTTCTTACCGAGCCGCGACCGTGAGGGAGTCGGTTGTTCGACCTAGCCGTCTTACCCAAGCACCGAGAACAAATCCTGCGTCTCGCCATCGGATTCCGACACGGGCGTCAGCGCCTGATCCATATACTGGCGTGCGGCGGGGTCGTGCCTGAGCTGGCGGCGCAGACGATACAGGTGAGCCGTCTCGCGGGCCAGGCGAAGGAACTTCCAGATCTGCTCCGCGACGTACTTGGGATAAAAGACGAGCGGATTCTCCCGCGGGAACGTGGGGCGCCGGCTGGTGCGTGACTTCAGCCGCAGATAACCGCCTTGCAGCGGGTCCACTTTTTCCAGCACGATGCAGCCGTAGAACCACATCAGCAGGAACAGCATGTTGCCCGCGCTCATTCCGGGCGTTGCGGCGGCGCGGCGCATGACGGTCTCCATGTGCTCGCGCGAAAAATAGGACAGCCACGAATCGCGGTATATTCGCTCCCACTCGGGCGTCGACATGCGTGCATGCGTGGTGGTGACGTGCTCCAGATCGTATTTGTTCAGGTCCGGATCGAGCCATGCGCCCGACCGGTACAGCTTGAGGTGGTCTTCCGAGCCGGGGAGCGGTGTCAGGCAGTGCGGCTCCAGCAGATCGATGGGCAGTTCGCGCTGAATGACGGCGATGTCGCGGCGCACCGATTCCGGAGTGTCTTGGGGAAAGCCGACGATGTAGCCGGCGAAGATTGTGACTCCGGCGTGCTTCCACTCGAGCAGCATCTTGCGGTATTCGGCAATCTTGTTTTGCTTCTTGCGGCTGCCGAGGAGGCTGTCGGGATGGATGCTTTCCAGGCCGATAAAAACGCGCCTGACCCCGGCGCGCCGCGCCTTCTCGATGAAGCGCGGCAGGCGGTGGCACATGGTGTCCACCTGAATCACGAACTTGATATTCAGCCGCTCGGTCTCTCGCATGGCGATGAGGCGGTCGAAGATCGGCTCCCACTCGCGGTTGCGCGCGAAGTTATCGTCGGTGATGAAGAAGCGATTAATGCCCTGGGCCAGGTTCTGGCGGACGATTCGCTCCACGTCGTCGGCCGAGCGGGACCGGCTCTTCCGGCCCTGCACGTTGATGATGGTGCAAAAAGAGCAAAGGAAAGGGCAGCCGCGGCCGGCATCGAAGCTGGTCATGCGGCCCGCGGTGCGGCGCACACGCGCCTCCTGCAGAAACGGGACAGGCGCGCTTTCCAGGGCGGGCAGATCCGAAATGTAGTTGTACAACGGTTTCAGCCGGCCGTGCCAGGCATCCCGCATGAGGTCGTCGAGCCGGCCCTCGGCTTCCCCGGCAAACAGGGAGATGCCGAGGTCCATGGCTTCCTGCAGCTCCGGCGGAATGACGGGCAACATCGCGAGGCAGCCCGAGACGTGGAAGCCGCCGATCGCTACCGGAATGCCGGCCTCCCGCAGGGGGCGGGCGATGTCCATGGCGCGCGGAAACTGGTTCGACTGCACGCCCACCAGGCCCACCATGCCGCGCCGCCCGCGCAATTGTCTGGCGATGCGCTTCAGCGGCAGCAGGGTGTTGGCTTCGTCGTAGGCTTCGACGACGATCTCGACATCGTCACCCAATACGCGGCGCTGGTTGCAGTCGAGGGCCAGGCCATTCAAACAGGCGAGCGTGTTGGAGGGGATGGCGGAGCGCAAAAACTGAATGACGTAGCCGTCGTCGTCATAGTGCGACGGCTTCAACAGGACGAACAGAAATTGCTGTGGCGAACCCATTGCGTGGCGATCGTTCTGCGTGAATTTTATCATGCGGGGTATGCCTATGTGCGATGCTGTACTACGAGGGCGCGATGGAGTTTCGGCAATTAGAGCTATTTCTGGCCGTGATCGAGGAAGCCAGCGTAACCCGGGCGGCTGAGAAGAATCACCTGTCGCCCGGCGCTGTCAGTCTGCAGATGCATTCGCTCGCCGACCATTTGCAGACCGAACTCTTCATTCGGCGGGGCAAGCATCTGGTGCCCACGCCGGCCGCTCTGCGGCTCGCCGAGCAGGCCCGCACGGTGCTTATACAGATGCGCCAGATCGAACATGAATTCTCCGGCGATCCGCTTACCGACAAGCGGCCCTTCCACTTCGCCACCGGAGCCAGCACCTTGATTCATCGGCTGGGTCCGCCGCTGCGCAAATTGCGCAAGAAGTTCCCTCATACACCGATCGAGATCACTGTTTCCGCCACCGAGGAAATGGTGGCGGGACTGCTCGACCGCCGCTTCGATCTGGCGCTCATCTCCTTGCCCTTCGCCAACGACAACCTGGATTTGCTTCCGCTTTATGAGGAGGAACTGCTGATTCTCAAGCCCTCCCCGCACAGGGTAAGCGGAACGCACATCGGAAACATACCGCCGTCGGAGCTGGCGCACGCGTCGTTCCTGCTCTATCCCAAGCGCAGCAATATGCGCGCCATGATCGAGCAGTTCCTGCGGGATATGGAGATCACGCCAAGGGTGATCATGGAGGCCGACGACACGGAGGCGATCAAGAAGGCAGTAGAAGCGGGGTTCGGATATTCCGTGTTGCCGGAATCGGCGCTCCGCCGCGGACAGCGGTTTTTTCATTTGTTTCGCGTGCAGGGGCGCAGGCTGGTGCGCACGCAGGCTCTTGCAATGGCGCGGACGGAGCGCCGGCGATCGTTAACGGAGGCCGTGGCGCGGTTTCTCGAGTCGGAGCTGGCAGCGCCGAAGTCGGGGCCGCTTGCTCACGCGCGTAAAGGCGTTACCGAGCCGCGCGCGTAAGCAAGCGGTCCCACTTTAGCAAATTCTACCGCGTCATCTCTTTGCCGTTGCGCTTCACGTCAACCAACTGGAGATCTTTCACATTTTCGATGACGTCGTTTTCGGCGACGTTATCGAACGAGCAGTGCGCGATGCGGACACCGCTCACCGGCGCGTCCGGATATCCGCGCAGGTAGACGGCGCGTTTGCTTTTCTGCGAAGTCACGTGTTCCACCACCACATTCTTCACCAGCGGCTGGAACGGTCCGCCGCGGCCTTCGCGGTTGGCGTATTCGGGATAGAAAAAATCGACCTCGATCACCGCCTCGGCCACCTGTCCCACGGTGACGTTGGTGAAGTACACATTCTCGTACGACCCGCCGCGGAACGAATTGGTCTTCAACCGCAGCGCACGCTGCAAGTTGGGACTATTCATGCGGCAGTTGTCGACGAAGACGTTGTGGATTCCACCGGAGCCTTCGCTGCCCAGCGAAACTCCGCCGTGGCCGTCTTTCATGGTGCAATCGCGGATGACGATGTTCTCGCAGGCCACGCCTACGCGCCGGCCGTCGCGATTGCGGCCGCTCTTGATGGCGATGCAGTCGTCGCCGGTTTCGAAGACGCAGCCTTCAACCAGCACGCCGGTGGAACTCTCGGGGTCGCAGCCGTCGTTATTCGGCCCGAAACTGGCGATCTTCACGTTGCGCACCGTGACGTTGCGGCATAGCACGGGGTTCAGTTCCCACATCGGCGAACTGCGAATACCGATGCCTTCAATCAGAACGTTGTTACAGCGGTATGGCTGGAAAAAGTTCGGGCGCAAGTAATGGCCCTCGCCGAAAATGCGCTGGCTCACCGGAACGTCCTTATCGGCCATCGCCACCAGCGCATCGGCGTCCGCCTTGGCCTTCGCCCGCATGGGCCACCAATGCTCGCTGTCCGCCTGGCCGTCCAGCACGCCCGTGCCAGTCACCGCGATGTTGTTCTGTTCGAAGGCGTAAAGGAACGGCGAATAATTCATGCACTCGGTGCCTTCGAAGCGCGTCAACACCACTGGCAGGTACTGTTTGGGATCGGTGCTGAATTTGAGGACGGCGCCTTCCTCGAGGTGCAAATTGGTATTGCTCTTCAGATGAATCGGCCCAGTGAGAAACTCGCCGCGCGGCACCAGCACGCGGCCGCCGCCTGCCTGCGCGCAGGCGTCGAGGGCTTTCCCGATGGCGCCGCTGGAGTCCTCTTGCGCGCCTGCCACTGCGCCATACTTAGCGATGTCGAACGCGCGGTCCGGAAACGTCGGCGGGCGGATGCGTGCCAGCACGGCCTGCATGCCATCGGGCGATTCAACCGCCTTCGATCGCCGTACCGCGCCGGCTGCGATGGCGGCGGCCGAACTCACAAATCCGCGTCTTGTCATACTGGGTACTTCCAGCATCCGTGGAAGGTTTTCGGGTGTCAACCCGGTATTTCTGAATTCTGGTTTGAGCGGGACTAAAAAGAGAAGTTACTTGAGTTCTGCTAAATGTAAGCTTTAGCAAATTGCGGTTGACCCAGGCGCGTGCAGGAACATATATTGGCTGCAAGAAGGCTCTAAGGTGCGCTCCAAGAATGAGGACGGATCAGTGACCGGAACGTTTCTGGAAAAATACTCCCTCGGCGTCGGCGACCGTTTCGCGCACCAGGCCAAACCGCAATTAGCCGCCTGCCTGCTGGCGGCGCGCCAAGGCACAATCATCGTTCCGGTCTGGAATAAGTCGAACCGCGAGCACCTGATTGTCGGCTCGGAACCCTCCGGCACTCGCGCCGCTGCCGATCGCGCCGTGCACGAACTCGGCTGGAACTGCCCTTATTATCTGGACGCCGATCACATCAACCTGGGGACAGTCGGCCGCTTTCTCGAGCCTTGTAACTTCTTCACGCTGGATGTAGCCAACACCATCGGGCGGCCGCCCGCATCGGGAGTGGCGGATGATTTTCTGCGCCGCCACCCGGAGCTCGTCGGGCGCATCGAGATCCCGGGTATCGCGGAACCTTTCGAAGTTACGCCCGCCCAGGCGCAAGCCGGAGCGCATAAATACCTTGTAGCGGTAGCTGACGCCGCGGCCATTTACCGCCATATCGCCCAGCACAAGGATGGGGGCCAGTTCATCACCGAGGTCTCGATGGACGAAACCGATTCGCCGCAGACCCCGCCGGAGCTGCTGCTGATTCTCGCCGCCATCGCCGATGCCGGCATTCCCATTCAGACCATCGCCCCCAAGTTCACCGGGCGATTCAACAAGGGCGTCGATTACGTGGGCAACGTCGAACAGTTCGAGAGCGAATTCCGCGCCGATATCGCGGTGATCGCTTATGCCGTGCGGCAGTACGGGCTGGCGCCGAACTTAAAGCTCAGCGTGCACTCCGGCAGCGACAAGTTTTCGATTTACGAGCCCATCCGGCGCACGTTGCGCGAGACGGGCGCGGGAATCCACGTGAAGACGGCGGGGACTACCTGGCTCGAGGAGTTGATCGGCCTGGCGGAAGCTGGCCCGGAGGGTCTGGTTACCGCTAAGGAAATCTACGCCAGCGCCTACGAACACTGCGAGGAGTTGTGCGCGCCTTATGCGGCCGTGATCGATATCGATAGGAACTGCCTGCCCTCGCCCGCGGATGTTTCGCGCTGGACGTCGGAGCAGTACGCGTCCACACTGCGGCACGACCGGCAGAATCCGCTCTTCAATCCTCACGTTCGGCAGTTATTGCACGTGGGATACAAAGTGGCGGCCAAGATGGGAGAGCGTTACACCCGCATGCTGGAGGCGTGCGAGGAGTCGATTTCCCGCAATGTCACGGAAAATCTCTTTGCACGGCACATAGAGCCGCTGTTCTTGAGTGCATGAAGTCTCTCAGCCGCGGCAAAAGACGTTATTGGCAACAGATGAACACAGATAAGAAAGCTGCTGGTCTTCTGTGTTCATTTGTGGCTAAATAATCTTTTTATTGCTTCCGCGCCCGCCGCAGCACCGCCGCCAATTCGTCCAGCGACGCCGGCTTGGCGATGTAATCGTTCATGCCGGCGTCCAGACACCGGGCGCGATCCTCCGGAAACGCCGCGGCCGTCATCGCGACCACCTGCGGCTGGCGCTCCGCAGGCAGTTCGGCGCGAATCACGCGCGTGGCTTCCAGACCGTCCATCTCCGGCATCTGCACGTCCATGAAAACCACATCGTAGGCCGTATGTTTGAGCCGTTCCAGCAGCTCTTTGGCATCGCAGGCGGAGTCCGCTTGGTAGCCCAGTCGCTTCAATAAGCTCACCGCCACTTTGCGATTCACCAGATTGTCGTCTGCGACAATGATTTTGAGGGCGGGCAGCTCCGCTGCCCGTTCGCGCGCTGCCGGCGGTTTGGCGGTTGGCTGCGGCAATTCCGCCATTTCCGCCAGAATACTGAAGGAGAATGACGCGCCGTGCCCCGACTGGCTTTCCACCCGCAGATGGCCACCCATCTGTTCCACCAGCGACCGGCTGATCGCCAGCCCCAGTCCCGTGCCGCCGTACTTGCGGGTGATGCTGGCATCCACCTGGCTGAAGGAATCGAAAATCCGCTGCTGGTGCTCGGGCGCGATCCCCGGTCCGGTGTCCCGCACCACAAATGAAATGCGGCGCCAGTTGCCGGGTGCGTCGTAACAGGTCAGGGCGAGCGTAACCTCGCCGTGTTCGGTGAACTTGACGGCGTTACCCAACAGATTGATCAACACCTGGCGCAGCCGGCCCGCGTCACCCGCAATTGCCGCCGGCGTCCGTGGATCGATGGCTACCGAGAGATACAGTCCTTTCTCCTTGGCGCGCGCCGAGAAAAGCGCGACGGACTCCTCCGCAACCGCGCGCAGCTCGAAGGGGCGCGATTCCAGTTCCAGTCTGCCCGCTTCGATCTTGGAAAAGTCCAAAATGTCGTTGATCAAGGTGAGCAACGCGTGGCCGCTTGAGCGAATGCCATCCACGTACTCCCGCTGCTCCGCGGTGAGCGTGGTCCCGGCCAGCAAGTTCGCGAATCCCACCACGCCCGTCATCGGAGTGCGGATCTCGTGGCTCATGTTGGCCAGTAGCAGGCTCTTGGCGCGATTGGCCGCCTCGGCCTGCCATCTCGCCTGCTTCAGCGCCTCTTCGCTGCGGGCGCGCGCGCGCCGCTCGGCGATCATGGTGGCCGCTTCGCTGGCGAGCAGACGAAGCTGTCCGGCGCGATCGGCCGTTACGGGACCGCCCTCTTGCATCACCAGCCGCCCCTCCGGACGGCCCTCGATGTTTACCGGCAGCCACAGGTCGGCGCTGCTCAGAATCCGGGAGTTTTCTTCGATTTCGGCCGGCAGATCCTCCATGTCCGGCGACATCACAGGCGCGGAAACTGCCGGCCGGATGCCATCGGGAACCACGCGGCCGTACCACACGCGGCCGAATCCGTACTGCTCCACGATCGCCGCCAGCAGCGTCTGCCAGAGCATCTCTTCCGATGCGTCCGGTCCCACGCCGCGGAGGGCCACAAGCGCGCATTGAAAGCCGATGAGATCGCTGAGCGCCTGTTCGACACCGGGCGTGGTCACTTGCGTGAACTCCCGCGGCTTTGATCCAGGTTCTCCCGGGCGCGCCGATACCAGTCGTCAGCGCTTTCACCGCGCACCATCTGGACCGCGCCGCACGCCACGGCCGCATTGACCTTTTTCTTCGTTCCGCCTTCCGCCGTGAAGTAACTGCTCCTCGCAAAGGAATCGCAAATGCCGCGAGCCTGGTCGAGCCGGGCCTTGAGCGATCCTTCCGCGATAGCCAGGAACTCGTCGGCGCCCCAGCGGAAAAGGACGCCTTCTCCCGGAAATCTTTCGCGCAACGCGTGCGTGAGCGCCCGCAGGAGCTTGTCACCGAACATCGTGCCATGCGCCTGGTTAATATACGTGAAATCCTCGATATCGAAGAGCACGATGCAGCTCGATTCGTCGCGCCTCAAAGCCTTTTGCAGCTGCCGCTCGGCTTCCCGGCGGCTGCCGAGGCCGGTCAGACGATCGACCCCCGACTCTTTTCGCGCCAGTTCCACCCTTTCCTGGAAGGCTGTGACCTGTGTTTCCAGCCGGCGAACCGATTCCTCGCTCTCCTTCCGCATCTGTTCGACGGTTTCCCGCAGCGTGGCAACGTCTTCCCGTAAGCGTCGGCGGAGTTCATTTACGTCTTCCACGCGGGAGAGCGTGTCGAAGCCGTCGGCGAGCTTGGTAAGGGAAGTCTTGTGACGTTCGCCGTGGCTCTTGAAGCTGCCAATGGCCCACGCGACGGTCTCGACAACTTCCTTTAAAGCCGCGTCACGTTCCTCGATAGCGACTTTATTCGAGTTGCAAATCTCGTCCACCTGCTGGACAGCGACGGCGCCGGCGTTATCGATTTCCGGGACTCGCGGTTCGCCTTTAAGGGGTTCGCCGGCTTTTTCGAGGCTCTCGCGCGCTTGCGCAGCTAAGCCGGCATTAGCCGGCAAGGCCGCTTTGGGCACCTCGGCGATCAGGCCGAGGAACGCCTTGGCGAGCGCGCGCGCACGGCCTTCCGCGTTCTCCGAGTCCTGGATCTGTTTGCGCAGCGAGATCATCCGGATTTGTGCCTATTATCACCATCGATGGTAGCAAAAGTAATGCGTCGTTCAATCCTATTAAACGATAACCTTAGCAGTACCCCACTTGACAGGCGTGTCGCAAGGAAAATAGCGTGGGAAGGATAGCCAAATGAGCCAACCTTTTCATATTCCCCAACAGGGAGCCCTGGACTTGGTGTCCCTTGGCGCCCTCATACACCGCCTCGATCCGGGTATCGTTCCATTCCGCAAAGCCTCTCACTGCGACATCCACGTGAGCGGCGGCGAATTCAACGTGGCCGCCAACCTGGCCGATTGTTTCCGCCTGAATACCGGAATCGTCACCGCCCTGGTGGATTACCCCATAGGCGACCTGATCGCCGAGCGCGTTCGCGCCATGGGCGTCCGGCCGTTTTATAAGCGCTTTGCGCACGATGGCGTCACCGGTCCCAACATGGCCACCGTCTATAGCGATCGCGGCCACGGCGTGCGCGCCCCGGTGGTGTTCTATAACCGTTGCAATGAAGCCGCCGGCCTCCTGAAACCGGGCGATTTCGATTGGAAGGCGATCTTCCAGGGCGGCGTACGGTGGTTCCACAGCGGCGGCATCTTCTCCGCGCTGTCCCCCACCACCGCGGAAGTGGTCATCGAAGGCATGGAAGCGGCCAAGGCAGCCGGCGCGGTGGTGTCCTTCGATCTCAACTATCGCGAGAAGCTTTGGAAGATCTCCGGCGGCACGGCGCGAGCGAGCGAAGTGCTCGGCCGGATTGTGAAAAATGTCGACGTGCTGGTGGGAAACGAGGAGGACCTGCAAAAGGGACTGGGAATCGCCGGCCCCGAAGTGGCCGCAGGCAAGTCGCAGCTCGATGCCCGCGCCTTCTTCGGCATGATCGATCGCGCCGTCGAAAAACACCCGCAGATTAAGGTGGTGGCCACTACCCTGCGCGAGGTGCACTCCACCAATCGGCATAGCTGGAGCGCGGTAGCGTGGATCGGCGGGAAGACTTATACCGCTCCGGTCGCGGAGTTGGATGTCTACGATCGCGTGGGCGGCGGCGATGGCTTCGCGGCAGGGTTTTTCTACGGCTTGCTGGCGGGCGAATCGCCTGAGGACGCGGTGAAGCTCGGCTGGGCTCATGGCGCGCTGCTCACCAGTTTCCCCGGCGATACCACCATGGCGACCCTCGATCAGGTGAAGGCCTTCGCCAAAGGTGGCTCGTCGCGCATTCAACGGTAGTGAACCCTCTTACTGAGCCGCGACGAATCTTACTGAGCCGCGACCGCGAGGGAGCGGTGCTTTTTCGAGGAGCATGCAATGGCAGCGAAAAACTTGATGGATTTGACCGGACGCGTCGCCGTAGTAATCGGCGGCACTTCGGGATTGGGCCGTGAACTGGCCATCGGTCTGGCAACCGCGGGCGCCGATGTAGTCCCCACCGGCCGCCGCGAAACGATGGTCGCCGAGGTGTGCGCGGAGGTGGAGCGCGCCGGCGGCCGTACTCTTCGAAAGGTCTGCGATATCGGCTCCCGGGCCTCGGTGGACGAATTTCGTGAACATGTTCTGGCCCAATTCGGGCAGGTGGATATTCTGGTAAACGCCGCCGGTCAGATTTTCCGCAAGCCGACGGTAGACATCAGCGAAGCCGAATGGGACGGTCTGATGGACGTCAATCTCACCGGCATGTTGCGCACATGCCAGTCGTTCTATCCGGCGTTGGCGGCCAACCGCCGCGGGCGCATCGTCAATATCGCGTCGCTGAATTCCTATGTGGCGCTGGTGCAGGTGGCGGCGTACGCGGCGTCGAAATCGGCCGTGCTCTCGCTTACGCGCAGCCTGGCGGTGGAGTGGGCGCAGTCCGGCGTCAACGTCAACGCCATCGCCCCCGGAGTCTTCCGAACGGATCTCAACGCCGCGTTCCTCGACGGCACCGGCCGCGGGCGCGAGTTGAAGCTGCGCACTCCCATGGGACGGTTCGGCAATTCGCAGGAGCTGATCGGCGCCGCGGTGCTGTTGGCGTCCGACGCCGCCAGCTTCATCACCGGACAATGTCTCGCGGTGGATGGCGGATTCCTGGCGTCGGGCGTAAACTCGATCTGAGGAATGCCATGCTCTCCCGACGTGCGCTTGGAAAACTAACCATAGGAGCTCTGTCTATGCCTGCCATGGCTGCCAGGAAGATCGGCTCCGTCGTCCACGGGATTCAATTCGGATTGCAAAGCTACATCTTCACGCGCATCGGATTGCCGCAGGAAAGCCTCGTCGATACCGTGATCGCATCGATGGTGGAGTGCGGTCTGGGGGAATGCGATTTTTACGCGCCGCTGGTCGCGCCCGGGCTCACGCCCGATCGATATCGGCCCATCCGCACGAAGTTCGATGAGGCGGGCATCGAAGTTTACGGGCTCAGTGGATTCCCCGGCTCGACTGACGCGGAACTCACCCGGACGTTCGAGATCGCCGAGGTGCTGGGCGCCCGGCTGATTACCCTCGGTGTCACGCTCCCGGCCGCCAGGCGGATCGTGCCGATGGTGGAGCGCAGTAAGTTTCGTGTCGGCATCCAGGGCAATCCCAGCATGAATCCCACCAATCCCGATACCATCGCCCGGCCGGAACAATACGAAGAGGCGGTGTCGCTCTCCAAGAGTTACGGCATGAGCTTCGATATCGGCGACGCCACGGGAAGCGGATACGACTCGCTGAAATTCGTGGAGGCTCACCTCGATCGCTTGAGTCTGATTTACCTCAAGGATCGCCGCAAGGACAGGCTGAGTGTGCCGTGGGGTGAGGGCGACACGCCGGTAGCGGAGGTCCTAAGGCTAGTCCGCGATCGTAAAGCGCCGGTCCGTTGCTATATCGATTGCGACTACAAGACGACCGATCGCCCCGCCGACGTGAAACGCTCCTTCGAATTTGCGAAGAAGGCATTGGGCTGACGTGGGGTAAGCTTCAGCTTGCCCAGGCGAGCGGAGCTCGCCCTGTCGCCGGCACGAGTGTCCGCCCCACTTCACAGCCCCAACGTCTCCACGATCGCTTCGATGTCCGCATTGCGCACCAGCACATCCGCTTTCATCAGCGCCGGCGTCTCACGCTCATCGAAAGCTTGAAACAGCGCCATTTTCGCGACCGCATATCGCTCCGTGTCGGAGAGCTGGCGTTCGTGCGCCGCTTGCCACCGGACGATCGCGTCCTGAGGCAAGAGGACCTTCGAAGCACGCCAGGTTTTCCGATCGGACGACAAACTGAAAACGAACTCCGTCCCGCTCTGGCCCGAACGCTGAAACGCTCGCTGACCTTCATAGCAGTATTGATACACGTATCCGCTTTGCGCGGAATAAGTCTTGAGCCGGCGCACTGGCGGGGCGCCCGTGAGTGGCGCTTCTTTTTTCGGAAACAGTTTGTCGAACACAATAATCAGGCCCGATATCAGTAATTCCCCTGCCATAAAGTACGGTGGAGAACTCTTGACAAGAATAGCAAGCAGGTGCAAACTGAAATTGGAATCAGGCCGGTTACATTGATTCCAGCGTTTCAGGCCGGTCCGCCAGGGCTGGCAGGAGGTGCCGATATAGAACCGGACGAAGATGGGGGCGGCCTCATCTACGGCGACTGAACAGGCAGTAAAGGGAAGTTCTCAGCAGTCGGAATATGATGCCCGCTATGCTCGGGCTCGGCGCACGATGCGCAATCCGGATGATTGATTGAGGAAATCCACAGTTCAGGAGCCGGTTAGATGACCGCCCCTTGTCCTTTTGTCCGGCTCTTTTCCGTTCCGTCGCGGATTGTTGGGTGCACTGGTGTAAACTAAGGTGAAGTCCCAATCCACTCTTATGACATCGGTTGCTCCCCGGGAAATTGTAAGCGCCCACAGTCCGGATTCCGACGACGCCTTCATGTTCTATGGTCTCGCGACCAAGAAGGTTCGTTCCAGCAAAGTCACCTTCCGCCACGTTCTGGCGGACATCGAGACTCTGAACAGGAAGGCCCAAGACGGCGAATACGAGCTGAGCGCAATTTCCTATCACGCTTATCCCTACGTGGCCGATAAATATGTCCTAATGGCCAGCGGGTCGAGCGTCGGCGATGGTTATGGCCCCATGATCATTGCCAACCGCCCCATGGATCCGGAAGAAGTGAAAGGCAAGCGCATCGCGGTGCCGGGCAAACTTACCACCGCGTACCTGGCCTGCAAATTATTTCAGCCCGATTTCGAGGCGGTGGTCACGCCGTTCGACAAAATCACTGACGCGGTCCGTGAACGCACTGTCGATGCCGGGTTGATCATTCACGAGGCGCAGCTGACTTTCGACCGCGAAGGTTTCCACCGCATCGTCGATCTGGGCCGCTGGTTCAAGAGCACCTACGGGCTCCCTCTCCCGCTCGGCGCCAATGTGCTGTTGCGATCCCTCGACGCGGATATCCGCAGCGAATGCTGCCGCATGATGCGCGAGAGCATTCAATACGCCCTCGACAATCACGCCGCCGCGCTGGAATACGCCATGCAGTTCGCGCGCGACATGGAACCGCGCCTGGCCGAAAAGTTCGTCGGCATGTACGTGAATCACTACACCGTGGATGCCGGCGAGATAGTGCCCAAAGCCGCCCAGAAGCTGCTCGATCTGGGATTCGAAGCCGGATTGATCGACCGCAAAGTAGAACTCGAATTCATCCGCTAGATGCTCCTCTGAGGTGTGGGCGCGCTACATTAGAATCATGCGCGTATTTTCAGCGGTTCTCTTCACCTTTGCAGTTCTGCTCCCTCTGACAGCTCAAGATGTGAAACCCAAGGACGTGCGGGACGCCGCCAAGAACGGCGCTTCTTCCATCCCCACGTTGCAAGGCTATTTGAAGAACCAGCCTCCCGATGTTCGCGCGGAGGCGGTGAAGCAACTCACCGAGGTCGGCACCGCCGCCAGCCTCGACCCGCTTATTTTAGGCACTCAGGATGCCGATCCGCAGATCCAGATCCTGGCCACCGATGGGCTGGTGAACTTCTACTCGCCGGGCTACGTCAAAACCGGCATCGCCGGCTCGATCCGTAAAGTTGGCACCAGCATCAAGGGCAAATTCACCGACACCAACGATCTGGTGATCGATGGATACGTAACCGTCCGCGCCGATGTCATCGAGGCCATCGCGAAGCTGGTCAAGGGTGGCGTCAACGCCGATGTGCGCGCCAATGCCGCTCATGCCGAGGGAATTTTGCGGGGCAGAGCGGCGGTACCGGAGTTGATCGACGCCGTCCACACGAAAGATACCGACGTGATTTACGAAGCGCTGGTGGCGATCCAGAAGATCCGCGATGAATCGGCCGGACCGGCAATCCAGTTCCGCCTGCGCGATCTCGACCAGAAAGTGCAGATCGCGGCCATTCAGACCACCGGCGTGCTGCTGAACAAAGCCGCCGTGCCTGACCTTATCGACGTGCTCAACCGCGCCAAGAGTATGACCGTGAAGCGCGAGGCGCTGAGCGCCATCGCCATGCTGCCCGAACCGTCCAGCCGCCACCTGTACGAGACCAATCTGCACGACAAGGACGATCGCATCCGCGCCGCCGCGGCCGAAGGATTCGCGCGCCTGAAAAATCCCGCCGACCTGCCCATGCTGGAAACGGCCTGGAAGGAAGAGACCAAGACGGCGCCGCGCCTGTCACTGGCCTTCGCGCAGGTAATGTTGGGGAAAACGGAATTGAGCGAATTCAGCCCGCTGCAATTCCTCATCAACAATCTGAACTCCGCGTCGTACAACGGCGTGGCGTACCCGTTCCTGATCGAGCTGGCGCGCGACGCCACGGTGCGGCAGTCGCTCTACGTTCCCATGGCGTCGGGGACTAAAGATGAAAAGATTGGGTTGGCCCGCGTGCTGGCACGAAGTGGCGACAGCGGGAGCGTTGCCGCGCTCGATAAATTGAGCAAAGACCCCGACCCCGCCGTTGCACAAGAGGGATTGAAAGCTCTGCGCACTCTGCAGAGCAGGATGTAACTACTTCGCCTTCTTCTGCTTCTGCTGACCGACGCGCACCTTGAAGTGGAGCTGTTTGGCTTCCTGAAATGCCTTGTGGTCGTGACGCGCCACGGCATCGGTCAAATACTTGTCCACATTTGCATCCTTGGGCAGGACGCTCATCAAGGTGAAATTATCGTTGCAGGTCGGGCAGAAGGGCCGGAACCGCTTCACATTCGGAATTGCCATAACTTCTATCAGTGTAGCAAAGCCGGCGTGGGGCATGCTTTAGCTTGCCCGCCGGGCGTCAGCCCGGCCAGTCTATCCGTTATTGGCGCTACACTAGTTGATTCCCGTATGAAACTGCAAAGCTACACCATCACCCAGGGGCGAGACCGTGCCCCGGCGCGCGCCATGCTGAAGGGCATCGGCTTTACCGATGAGGACCTCGCCAAGCCCATTATCGGGGTCGCCAACACATGGATCGAGACCATGCCCTGCAATTACAATCTGCGCGATCTGGCCGTACAGGTGAAGGAAGGCATCCGCGCGGCCGGCGGCACGCCTATGGAGTTCAACACCATCGCCATCAGCGATGGCGTCACCATGGGGACCGAGGGAATGAAGACTTCGCTGGTGAGCCGCGAAGTGATCGCCGATTCCATCGAGCTGCTGGTGCGCGGGCACATGTTCGACGGCATCGTGGCGCTGGTGGCGTGCGACAAGACCATCCCCGGCGCGGCCATGGCGCTGCTGCGGCTCAACATCCCGGGCGTCATTCTATATGGCGGGTCGATCCTGCCGGGCAAGCACAATGGGCACGACATCAGCATTCAGGATGTTTTCGAAGCGGTGGGCGCGAATGCCCGGGGCCGCATGTCCGACGCCGAACTCCTCGACATCGAAAACCATGCCTGCCCCGGCGCGGGCGCTTGCGGCGGCCAGTTTACGGCGAACACCATGGCCACCGTCATGGAACTGATCGGGCTTGCGCCCATGGGCACCGCCGCGGTGCCGCAGGTGGATAAGCGCAAGGAAGATGTCGCGCGCCGCTGCGGACGCATCGTCATGGACGCCGTGCGCAATAATCTGCGCGCGCGCGATATTTGCACCCGCAAGGCATTCGACAACGCCATCGCCGGCGTGGCCGCGAGTGGCGGATCGACTAACGCCGTGCTGCACCTTCTCGCCATGGCGAGGGAAGCCGAAGTACCGCTGTCGATTGACGATTTCGACGGCATCTGCGCGCGCACTCCGATATTTGTCGACATCAAGCCCGCCGGACGCTTCATGGCTGCCGATGTGGATAAGGCGGGTGGCATTCCGGTGATCGCCAAGCGGCTAGTGGAAGGAAATTTCGTGGATAGTTCGGCTATCACGGTTACCGGCCGCACGTTCGGCGAAGAGGCTGCCGACGCGCACGAGACTCCCGGACAGGAAGTGGTGCTCCCGCTCGACAAGGTCCTGAAGCCGCGTGGCGGGATGGCGATTTTGCGCGGCAGTCTCGCACCCGAAGGATGCGTCATCAAACTCGCGGGACACGATAAGAAGCTACACAAAGGACCCGCGCGAGTGTTCGAGCGCGAGGAAGATGCCATGCACGCGGTGATCGAAGGCAAGATAAATGCCGGCGATGTGGTGGTGATCCGTTACGAGGGTCCGCGCGGCGGACCGGGTATGCGCGAAATGCTTGGCGTGACGGGCGCGATTGTGGGCGCGGGCCTCTCCGATAGCGTGGCGCTGCTCACCGACGGCCGCTTCAGCGGAGCGACGCACGGATTCATGATCGCCCACGTAGCCCCCGAAGCTTTCAACGGCGGCCCGATCGCGTTCGTCCATGAAGGCGACACCATCACCGTGGACGCCGACCGTGGAGTGCTCGATCTGGATGTCGCTCCCGAGGAACTGGCGAAGCGCAAGGCTGCATGGAAAGCGCCGGCGCCCCGCTATAAAACGGGCGTCTTCGCGAAATACTGCGCGCTAGTCTCCTCGGCGTCCGAAGGCGCAGTCACGCGCGTGTAGGACATGCTTTAGCTTGTCCAGGCGAGCGGAGCTCGCCCGGAAATTCACAAATTCGCCAGCAACTTCGTGATCAGCGCCGTGCGATCGACAATCCGGTCCGCCAAGATACTCTCGTTCGCCGCATGCGCGCCCTCGCCGACTCCGCCAAGGCCGTCCAACGTCGCAATGCCGAGCGCTGCCGTGAAATTGCCGTCCGATCCCCCGCCGGTAAGCGACTCCTCGATCTCCACGCCCACCTCCCGCGCCAATTTCTGCGCCGCGCGGAACAGCTTCACGATTCCCGCCGACCGTTCCATAGGCGGCCGATTCAACCCGCCCGTCACTTCCATCGAGCAGCGCCGATCGATCGGCCGCAGCGAACGGAATTTCTTCTCCAGTCCGGCAGCATCTTTCAATCTGAGAATGCGGATGTCGACTTCGGCGTGCGCTTCCGCCGCCACCACGTTGGAACGCGTGCCGCCGGCGATCACACCCGGATTCACGGTAATTCCCCGCGCCAGATTGGTGAATCCCGCGATGCGATCGAGCTGACGCGCCAGTTCCAGAATCGCGCTGGCCCCCGAAGAGAAATCCACCCCGGCGTGCGATGCCTTCCCGCGCACCGTTACGGTAAACCCTCCCACGCCTTTGCGCGCCGTCTTCAGCTTGCCGGCGAGCCCCGTACCGGGCTCCAGCACGAGTACCGCTTTGCTGGCGGCGGCGTTCTTCTCCGTCAGCGCACGCGAGCTCTCGCTACCAACTTCTTCATCGGAATTGAGCTGGAGTAGCACCTTCGAAGGCGCGGCAATATCCAACTCCCGCAGCGCGCGCACCGCGAAAATAAAGAACGCGATCCCCGCCTTCATGTCGAGCACGCCCGGCCCCCAGAGCCGCCCTTCGGCCTCGCGAAACGGCATGGTTCGCAGCGTGCCCATCGGCCATACGGTATCGGAATGGCCCAACGCCAGCACCTGCCCGTTCTTCTTTCGTCCAGGCAATTGCATCTCGCAGACCAGGTGCGTGCCGAATTTTCCGCCGGCGTGAGTTTTCACGCGCGACATTGGCGCGACGGTATCGGAGACCAGCTCCACGAACCGATTCACCGCCGCCGGGTCGTCGCTCGGCGATTCGCACTCCACGAACTGGCGGAGCAGTGCGGTAATGGCGCGTTCCTGCGCCGCGAGATAAGTTAGTATCGGGTCCAATTCTTCAGCATAACTGAGCGGGCCGCGGCGCCGCATGCGATAATACGGCTTCCATGACGGTTTTGGATATCAATGAAATCAGGGCAATTCTGCCCCATCGCTATCCGTTCCTGCTGGTGGACCGGATTGTCGAACTGGAAGCCGACCGGGTGGTCGGAATCAAGAACGTGACTGCCAATGAGCCGTTCTTCCAGGGCCATTTCCCCGATTTTCCGGTGATGCCGGGCGTGCTGATCATCGAGGCCATGGCGCAGGCAGCCGGTGTGCTGGTGCTGAAATCCATGCCCGATCGCGAAAATAAGCTGGTGCTGCTGGTGGCCGTGGAGAACGCCCGTTTCCGCAAGCCGGTGGTGCCCGGCGACTGTCTGCGCATGGAAATGAAAGTCATCAAACGCAAGGCCAGCGTCGCCAAAATGGCCGGCGTCGCTACCGTGGATGGAGTGGTGGTGGCGGAAGTGGAAGTGATGTGCAAGCTGGCCGATAAGGCCGTTAAAGGGACCGATCCAGCCATCGCGTAGGCAATGCCGATTCATCCCACCGCCATCGTGGACCCCGGGGCGCGCATCGCGGAAAGCGCGGACATCGGGCCGTACTCGATCATCGGGGCGGAAGTCGAGATCGGCGCGCGCACGCGCCTGATGGCCAACGCTTACATCGAGGGGCCCACGTGGATTGGCGAAGACAACCTCATCTTCCCGTTCAGTTCCATCGGCGTGGCATCGCAGGACCTCAAATATAAGGGCGAACGCGCCGAAACGCACATCGGAAATCGCAACCGCATCCGCGAATTCGTCACCATCCATCGCGGCACGGCGGGCGGCGGACTGGTCACCCGTATCGGCAGCGATAACCTGCTCATGACCTACGCCCATGTGGCGCACGATTGCCAGATCGGCGATCACGTCATCCTCGGGAATAGCGTCGGGCTCGCCGGACATGTGGTCATCGAAGATTGGGTCGACGTCGCGCCCTTCAGCGGTGTCCATCAGTTCTGCCGCATCGGGCGCCACGCCTTCATCGGTCCGTATAGCGTGATCAAACAGGACATCATGCCCTACTCGCTCACCAGCTACAAACCGGAAGTGAGTGTGTTCGGGGCCAACAGCGTGGGCTTGGAGCGGCGCGGATTCTCCAAACAAACGGTCGAGTCATTGCAGACCGCATTGCGGCTGCTGACGCGGTCGAATCTGAATACCTCGCAGGCGATCGAACGGATCGTCGCGGAGGTGCCGCCGTGCGCCGAGGTGGACGAATTGATCGCATTCATTCGCGCATCGGAACGTGGGGTGGTGAAGTAATGGTGGCGCGTCTTTTTTCGGTCTCTCGCGAAAGTCCCATGAATAAAGGGTTGAGACGGGTCGACTGTCCATGGGCTATCGCCCCGAAGTGCAGGCCAAACTCGCAAGTGTCCGGAAGAATTTTCTCGCAAAGGCGCAGAGACGCAAAGAAAACACTTCCTACGCTCAAAACAGAACGACCTGCTTTTCTTTGCGCCTTTGCGGCTTTGCGAGAGAGTGGTTTTTCTTGCAGTTGGATGGGCTATCTCCTCGAAATGCGCGAGCCAAGCTCGCCCTATTAACATGCGTTACGGACTGATCGCAGGCAATGGGCGCTTCCCCGAACTCGCCCTAGAAAGCGCACGCCAGTTGGGGCACGACGTCACCGTGATCGCCATCCAGGAGGAAGCATCGAAGAGCGTCGAAGCTCTGGCCGATCGCTGTCACTGGATCTCGCTCGGCCAACTCAGCAAGCTCATCGACATTTTGAAAAAGGAAGGCATCACCGAGGTCGTGATGTGCGGGCAGGTCAAGCACGCCAAAATCTTTTCCTCCATCGTGCCCGATTGGCGGCTGCTCAAACTGCTGGCGGCGCTGCCTTCGAAGAATACCGATGGCCTGATCGGCGGCGTAATCAAAGTACTCCAGGACGAGGGCATCCACCTGTCGGATTCCACCGCGCTGCTCAAGCCGATGCTGGCCAGCCAAGGGGCGATGACCAGCCGCAAGCCCGAGAAGGACGAGACCACCGACATCGAATACGGCCGCCGCGTGGGCAACGCGCTGGCGGGATTCGACGTGGGGCAGAGCGTGGCCATCTGCGAGCGCGCCTGCGTGGCGCTGGAGGCCATGGAAGGCACCGATGCCATGCTGCGGCGAGCCGCCGGGCTGGTGAATGGCCGCCGCCTGTCGCTCGTAAAGGTGGCGCGCCGCCGCGAGCATTTGCTCTTCGACGTCCCGGTAGTGGGGCTCTCTACCATTCCGGTAATGCGCGAAACCGGGACCACGGTCTTAGCCGTTGAAGCCGGCCGCACCCTCATGCTCGACCGTGAAGAGATGCTGCGCACGGCCAATGAGGCCGATATTTCCATAGTGGGGTTTTAGTTTGCCGAAACATCGATTGGCAGTAGTGGGGGCCGGACAATTCGGGAAGAATCACTGCCGTGTGGTCCACGAGTCCGCCCGCGCCGAACTTTGCGCCGTGGTGGATACCGAACCTGCCCGCGCCGCCGAATCGGCCGCACTTTACCAGGCTGAGGCCCTCACGGATTTCCGCCAACTCGTCGGCAAAGTAGACGCCGCCGTGGTCGCCGTTCCCACCACGTCGCATGAGGCCGTCGCCATTCCGCTGCTCGAGGCCGGCATCGATGTGCTGGTGGAAAAACCCATCGCGCCCGACATGGAATCGGCGGGGCGGATGGCGGCGGCTGCCGAGCGACACGGCCGGATCCTGCAGGTGGGACACCTGGAACGCTTCAATCCTGCGGTGGTGGAACTGGAGCGGCGGGCTACGCTCCCGCTATTCTTCGAGATTCACCGTCTGAACCTCTTCAGCCCGCGCAGCCTGGATGTCGACGTGGTGCTCGACCTGATGATCCACGATATCGACATCGTGCTGGCGCTTGCCAAGGCTGAGCCGTCGGAAATCCGCGCGGCGGGCATTCGCATTCTGTCGCATAAGGTGGATATCGCCAACGTGCGCATGCAATTTCCCAACGGCTGCGTGGCCAACCTGACGGCCAGCCGCGTCTCCACCGAGCGGGTCCGTAAGTTGCGCCTGTTCCAGCCGCGGCAATACTTATCGTTGGATTACGGCCGTCAGGACTTAGTGGCTTTTTCGGTCGGCGAGAACCAACAGATCGGATTTGAAAAGGCGCCGATTAGCCCTGAAGAGCCATTGAAAATACAGCTCGGCGCCTTCCTGGATTGCATAGAAAGTCGAAAAATGCCGAAATGTTCAGGCGCGTCCGCGCGTCTAACTTTGGGAACCGCGCTGGCTATACTTGATAAAATAGAGGAACACGCTGGTACCGTCTCGCGTTCGCTGGAAGACAGATGGAAACTGCAGTAACACCCCCCGCCGACGCCGATCTTCATCTGTTGACGGATTGGGCCGAGCCGGGCCGAAATGCCCGCATCGGACGGTCGGCCGTTCTGTCGCTGCTGACTCACGTCGCCGCCATACTGTTCGTGCTCTGGATGCCGGAGACGTTCATGCAACCGGCGCGCCCCAAGCCGCAGGAGTCGATAGTCACTCCGCTGATTCTTCCGCCGCTCTCGCTGACTCAAAGGGAGCCGAATCCCAATAAGATTATCCGCGAGTTCCGCTCCGCGGATCTGACTCCGCGCACTCACGCCCCCAAAGGGCCATCTCCCGAACCGCAGGCGGCCGCGCCGCATAAGACTACGCCCGCTCCGCCTCCGCCGGCTCCCAAAACAACACCGCAAACTCCACTGCCGGAGCCCCCGAAAATGGAAATTGCGTCGAGCGAGCCGCCCAAGCTGACCATCCCTCTGCAGCCGCAGGCGCCGCCACCCAAGCCGGCGTCGCCCTTCGAGGACGTGAAGCCGCTCGCGCCCGGTCAGCGGCCCCTGGGATTGCCGGGGACGTCGATGGACGATGTCATTCGCGGCGCCATGTCGGGGCGCGGCGGAATCAATTCCCAAGGCTCGGCCCAGATACCGTCATCAGGCGCGGAATTGCCGGCATTGCTGAGCGACCCTAAAGGCGTGGATTTCAAACCCTACCTTTCCCAAGTGCGAGCCAGTGTGGAGCGGGCGTGGAGGATCATCCTTCCAAAGAACGGACACCGCGGCTACGTGTCGATACAATTCGCCATCCAGCGAGACGGAACCGTTCGCAAGGTAGCTTACGCGCAGTCGACGGGCGATGCCAGCCTCGACAATACGGCCGTGATGGCCATCAGCCAGGCTGGCCCTTTCGGGCCACTACCCGTGCAATATACCGAGGCCGAAATTCACGTGCAAATGAATTTCGCCTACAATCAGCCCCGGCAGTAGGACATGCTTTAGCTTGTCCGGCGAGCGAAGCTCGCCCTTCTCGCCAGGGGGCGCTGGGCAGTCTACGGGCATAAAATCGAAAACAGCCGGAGCTTTAGCTTACCCGCCTGGGTTTATCATGGGCATCCTATGGGGGTGGAGCATGCTGACGGAGATGTTGTTTGTTGCGCGGTTCGATTTCTCTCCCGCATGCTCGCTCTCACGGGTGCTTCTACTGCGGCTGGCTTGCAACCTACTGGGGCTCTTCCGTGGGCCTGGCCGCCAGACCGTCACGAACTCGACGATCGGCAGGTGATCAGCCCTAGAGCCAGAAAACCTCATTCAGTTCAACGGGTTAGGCCTTGGATAAAGATCGGCATGAAGATCGGCAAGATAGTGATCTTTTGTGTATATTTCTGCTATATTTTCAATAGCTTATCAGAAATCAAGATCGGCACCCAGTTCCATCCATGGCAGCCACCGAAAGCCCAACCCGGATCGAGCCGTGCCTCCTCGACGAAGCCGGGGCCGAGATCCTCGATCTCCTTGCCGACCTTTCCGCAGCCTCGCAAACGCTCGGCGCCCGTCTCCATCCACGTTCGGCAGCCAGCCTTGCAGAACTGGTGCGCGTCATGAATTGCTACTACTCAAATCTTATCGAAGGGCACAATACAACGCCACGGGAAATCGAGCGAGCGCTGGAAAATCGGCTGGAAGCAACCGATGACCGCCGCAACCTACAGCTTGAAGCGAGCGCGCATATCCGCCTGCAACGTGAAATTGACCGGCTATATGCCGCAGACGGCTTGCCGGAGCCGGCATCGGTTGCATTCATCCGCTGGCTGCACCGGTCCTTCTATGACAATGTTCCCGAGGCGATGCTGGTCATTTCCGCGAACCAGAGGACCGTCCGAATGATACCGGGCGAGTTTCGCACCGGGGCCGGTCAGGAGGTCAGCGTGGGCCGGCACATGCCGCCGTCGCCTGCTCACCTCGACGCGTTCATGCGCCACTTTGAAGAGCGCTACCGCTTCGAGCCCTTGGGTACGGGTTCGCGCATCGTGGCGATTGCCGCCGCCCATCACCGCTTAAACTACATTCATCCTTTCCTTGACGGGAACGGCCGCGTCAGCAGGCTGATGAGCCACGCGATGGCACTCCGGGCAGGCATCGGCGCGCACGGCCTATGGTCAGTGTCGCGCGGACTGGCGCGCGGGCTCGATAGCCGTGGTGACTACAAGCGGATGATGGACCACGCGGACTCACCTCGGCAGGGAGACCTGGATGGGCGCGGTAATCTCTCGCGGCGCGCGCTCGCAGAGTTCACGGCGTGGTTTCTCAAAGTATGTATGGATCAGGTTCGATTCATGGGCGGTTTGTTCGAGCTGGAAACTCTGATTGACCGGCTGCGCCTCTACGTCGAGCGGCGCGGCTTGAAGGGCGGCGCTCTTCCGTTATTGCAGCAGGCCCTTCAGCGCGGGGAAATGCCGCGCGGCGATGCGGTGCGGGTGACCGGTCTCAAGGAAAGATCGGCTCGCCATTTACTCGCCAGCCTTGTTAGCGACGGTATCATCGGCTCGGATACACCCAAAGGGCCGGTCTCGCTGCGTTTTCCGCAGCACGCGGTTGAAGTTCTCTTTCCCAGCCTCTTTCCCGAGACATGAAGTGAAGAGGCGCCTGTATTCACGTGCCGAATCTCTTGCGTTGCTGTGCCGCTAGGCGGTCCTTCGGAGGGCCACCCAAACTTTGCGATGAGGGGTCATCAAGAACTCGTCCGCTCAACTTGAGCGGAGAGGCCCGGGATTTTGATATCGTATGGCAAGCGCAGCTGAACACCAGCTTCGAATCTCACCGTAGGCGCATTCGCAATCCGGGCGCCGACTCTCCACCGAAATTCGTTCTCCACCGTAGGCGCTTCCGCACTCCGGGCGCCGACTCAAAGCACCGCTTCCTTGCGGTCGCGGCTCATTAGGAGTGCCCATGGAAGACGTATTCCGCGGCGCCGACGAAGACGGCATGCTCCGCATGTCCTTTCTCGATCACCTCGAGGAGCTGCGCAGCCGGATCATTAGAGCGCTGTGCGGATTCGGCGCGCCGGGAGCGATTGCAGATCCTGCATGCTCGGACTTTCGCCATTGTCGAAGGCGTACGGGTACGCTGCCTCGAGATAGATCGCACCGGCAATCCGCTCGGGGTGGCGGGTGGCTACGGAACTCAACTCCTCGCCTCCCAGGGAGTGGCCTACCAGCGCCGGTCTCGCGAGATGAAGAGCATCGATCACGGCGAGCACGTCGTCGCCGAGACGGTCGGCTCCAAAATTCCTGGCGGAAAAGCCGGACGCGCCGAAGCCGCGCCGGGTTATACCGTAGACATGATAGCCGGCTGAGAGTTTGGGCGCGAAGTCGTCGAATACATCTGCCGTGTCGCCGCCGCCGGCCAGAAGGACGAGAGGTCTGCCGGAACCGCCCCAATCGAGCACTTCCAGCCGGACGTTATCGTCGGCGGATACGAATCGGGTGGTGTGAGGCGACGGATCTTTCCAGGTGGTGGGCTGCGGGTAGAGAGGAGCGGCAAGGGAAACAGAATGAGTAAGCTGGTGCGGACCATACACCACGGATACGGCTGGCGAGATGAGAATGTTCATGCACATCGCAGGGACTGGCCGGGCTGCCGCCCGGCGTGGGTCGCGGTAGGGACAGCGGTTACCCGCTGCCCCCCGCACAGAACCAGTGCTCGCGCTCCTAACGCACACGGTTCCCACCTTGGATCAGGCGCCCTCGAAGCATAGGCTCTTGGCGCACGCC
>Ga0182018_10000911_pt1 | contig 36364 bp, 42 predicted proteins | sample 812P2MmetaG_FD_120490 | JGI IMG/M metagenome (GOLD analysis project Ga0182018, IMG submission 120490) | Permafrost microbial communities from Stordalen Mire, Sweden - 812P2M metaG | ecosystem: Environmental > Terrestrial > Soil > Wetlands > Permafrost | place: Sweden: Stordalen | collected...
AATACGGAACGGAAGTTCCGCTGGATATCAAGTTGTCGGGAAGATTGGTGGCGGCGCGTGGACTCGAACCACGGACCTACGGATTATGAGACCGTCGCTCTAGCCACCTGAGCTACGCCGCCACGTTTATAATCAACAACTTGCCGACTGTTACCAAAGAGTTCTAGAACATTCTTAGAACATCGGCTATCCTGAATGTGGCTGGGAGGCTCACATGCAGGACGGCTCACTCTATGCAGTCGGTGACACATGCTACCTGAAATATTACATCATCGAAGATGGTGAACGGGTACACAAAACGATTCAACTCTGCAAGCGGAGTGATGTCCACTACTGGCGTCAGAGGACTCGCAACGGTAAGACCCGCTGGGAATTTTCCTCCGCAGTTGGTGAACTCCAACGCGAGACGATGGACAAGGTCAGGGCTGACGCGAAGGCCGCTGAAGTTGCCGCTCTCGCACTGACGCGGAAAGGGACGCCGGGAGAAATGCGTGTCGTCGATTTCTGGGGACAGAAATACCTGCCCTACATTGAAGCCGTCCTTCCGTTGACCGGACAGCCCCGCAGGAAGGCGAGTACCATTCGGGGCTTCAAGCAAATCTGGAAACAACATCTCAAGGGGCACTTCGGGGAGACGATGTTGAAGGACTATGAGCCTGCAATGGGGAAGCGGTTCCTTCGCAGTTTGACAGCGACACAAGGCAAGACAACACTGAAGCACATCAAAGCTCTCGCCGGGTCGCTGTTCGGTTACGCTGTCGATGAGGAGTTCATCAAAGTCAACCCGTGGCACGATGTCAAAATTCCAGACGATGCCATCGAATCGGGAGCGACGGAGCATTACACGTTGGCAGAAGTCGAAGACCTCATCTCATCTCTTGTTGACCACGTCGATGCTCAACTCGTTCTAGCTCTGGCCTGTTTTCTCGGGCTACGTCCCGGCGAACTGGCGGCAGTCAAATGGGAAGACTTTGACGAAGACACTGTGTCGATCCGTCGTTCGGTCGTGCGTGGTGTCGTAGGCACTCCGAAGACGCCTGAATCACTCGCAACGTTGCCACTACCTGAGCAGGTCAAGATTCCGCTGCAACTCTGGTGGAAGAAATGCGACAAGCCCACGGAGGGCTGGGTCTTCAAGTCGAGTGAGAACACTCCGGTCGATCTGCACAACCTCATCTCCCGCGTCATCAAGCCACACGTCGAGGGCAAGTCGAAGTGTCGCGTGTGTGACCTCATCCCCAAGCCGTCAGGAGTCGCGTGGAAGACGCTTTACGCAGGCCGTCGTGGTGCTGCGACCGCCGTCATCGAAGCGAACAACGGGAACCTCGCAATCGGGCAAGCTCTGCTCCGGCACAAAAACCAGATGACGACCGCGACTTTTTACAAGAAGGCTGTCACGCCGGAGACGCTTCGCAATGGGATGAAGATGCTGGAAGCCGCGTCAAAGGCTGCTGCTACGACGAGCGATTCTAAGAAACAGGCGTGATTTCGGGCGAAAGCGGCCTAACAATCCAATAGCATTCGCGAGCCTGTGTTTGCTAGTCTGGAGATGGCGGAGTAAAGCCCTCTGCGTCTAGCAACATTCGGGAAGACGCACAATAAGCGTAGTGCCCCACGGTCGGACACGGTGTTATGTGCCTCCGATCCAGATCAGAAAGCCAAGGGGGAACTACGCATGAGCATCGGGACAGCACCAGCCATCGTTGAAGCCGCACCGCCGTCAACAATCCTACGGGATGCCGAAGAGTCGGCTATCATCGCCGTCTGGAATGAAGGCAAGAGGCACAACAAAGAGTTCGGTCGGCTCTGCTATGCCTATGGCGAGAAGTACGGTGCTCAAGGTTCGGCAGGCAACGGACTTGCTCAGTTTCTGAGGAAGTCGAACATCAACGAGGGTATCGCCTATTACTGGATAAATGAATTCAAGGCGTCAACTGGTCTGGGTATTCCTTGTCCTGATTGCACAGAGACGTTTCCGTCGAAAACAAAATTAAAGAAGCATCAGCACAAGGTTCATCCAGAATCTCCTATCGCAACGGAGTCTGTTCAAATCGAGACCTCAGATGCTGAAGTTCAAGAACCCTCTACGCCAATTTATGCTATCAAGAACGACCGCCTGACTGCTGTCGGCAGGAAGCTCCTTCAAGAAGCAGGATTGGTGACTGCTGAAGAACGTGATGAGAAAGAACTTAAAGCGGTTGTGCATCGTCTGGAGAGCATCACTCACGCTGCCCAGCAAATTGCGAACCGCCCACAAGATAAGGAACTACCTTCTTACGCGACTGCGGTCGCCCTCTGTAAACAGTTAGGTGATGTCATCGAGCCAGCGGCGAAGCCAGAACAGACACAGACCATTGTCGAACTCAAAGAAGGAATGCTCATCCGTTGGAACGGCGTCGTCTATGAAGTCGGTGAAGAGAAAGAACTAGCCATCGAAGTAAGCAGCGGCATTGACGACGACGCCGACCCGGATGCTGGCAGGGATACGTTGACCATCACTGCGATGGAAACTTTCATCGCTCCAAAGCCAGGGGTCGAGCCTGTTGATTCACCAATTAACTACGTTCCGAACTTTCTTAGCAAGAAAGAATCATCCGACCTCTTTACAGCGTGTGAAGGCTTGACGTTCAAACGCAAGACGACGCGGGGCGGGATTGCACGGCACGCAACCGTCGCGTTCTCTTCCGTCGTAGACAATCACCAGAAGACGACAAGTCTGGATGACGCACCCGAGGTTATCAAGCGGTTGGCGGCGAGATTATCAGACCATGCCCAGACCGACATCAACTATCTCGCGGTCGTCCGCTACAGTGACGGCGATGACTACTTCGACTGGCATCAGCACGAGGGTGACAAGGAACTCAGAGACCAACGCGTCTTCATCGTCTCTTGTGGTGCGGAACGACCATTCTCAGTTCGACCCGTCGGCGGGCGACGAACCGACATCACTGCAACGCAGGGGAGTCTTATCGTCCTGCCGCACGAGTTCAATACGACGTATGAGCATGCAGTCCTGAAATCCAAAGAGTGCGGTGTGCGTTACGCAGTCAATGCGAAACACATTCCAGTGGCGAAGGTCGAGCCGACGCCAGTCGCTCCACCGATGAAGAAGATTAACTGTGACTTGTTGGATGATGTCAGTGCGGGCGACACCTTGACCATCGCTCACTGGAAACCCGAGAACGTCGAGAATCCTGTGCGGGCAGTGAAGGTCACGAGCACGAGACGTGATAAGCATTCAGGCGGTCCCATCATCTTCGCAAAAGATGACATCGCTCGTTACCGCTTCACACATGGTTATTGTTCGGGATGGTACATAACGGCGGTCGAGCCAAAGACCACAAAGGCGACACGCAAATGCGTCACAGAGGGATGCGAGAATCTAGCAATCGCCAAGAATGACTATCCGCTCTGTGAGTCGTGTGCGGTACGCGTCATTGCCAAGAGCGAGAAGAATCGAGCACGTAAACTCGCGGGTCCAAGAATCCACAATGGTCTGTGTGGGTCGGAAGCCTACGGGCCGCGTGCCGAAGATGTCACATGCAAACGTTGCCTCGCTATCGCCAAGCGGCAGGCGAAGGAACCTGATTTTCTTCCCGCGTGGATGAAGCGATTATCGGAGCCAGCGGTCGAAGGTGGTGTCCGATGAGCACACCGACAACAAAAGCTCAACAGGACGACATCATCTTGACAGTTGCAGAAGTCGCGGAGATTCTCCGCTGCAAGCCGTCCTCCGTCTACAATCTGACTCGGCGTACTGGTCGAGCACGATACGATAATCCGATTCCCGTGATGCGTCTGCCGATGGGCCTTCGCTTTAAGAAGTCATCCATCGTCGCATGGCTGGCAACGCAAGAGACAGCGGGCTGAAGTACGACGCGTTACGGAATGCGAACAGAGTCATTCGAGCAACAAAAGCGTCCTCGGTCCTGAGTACAATCGGGCCGGAGGAAGTCATGCAATATGAGTTGAGCAAGTACGAGTCTGCGTTCGCCCTATTCAGCGACCCGAACTGGAAAACCACCAACAGATTCCCGGTACTGGCACGACAAGCGATGGTCTTCATCGCTCTCAATTTCGATTACGGTGACAATGCTAATCGTCCAGCCGTCGATACTCTCTTCGGCAGCGGTAGTGGGATGGCATTCGCTACCGACGACGTTCTCAAAGTTCTCGGTGCAATCGAACGTCTGGGATGACGATTCGTGGCCCAGATTTGGACGCCGATTCGTCTACTTGTCACAACGCTGTACCATATAACACGGGACGCAGAGTGGGTCGGCCACCCAAAATCAGGCAAGGGCGAGAATACGCCAAGAATGTGAGAACGATGAAACTGACGAAAGCAACAATCGCGGCCATGCTGCTGATGTCCGGCCTAGCATTGGCCCAAGAGAAGCAAGCGGATATGTGCCAGAAGTACGAATACGCTGAACTGAAAGATCAGAATAAAGAAGATTTGCTCCATGACTACTGTCTCGCTGATGGCTACTTCACAATCCAGTTGAAATTGTCATCCGACCTGAGCACTCTCAATCCAGTTGCTTCCCACGACGCTAGCCTACAGGCTGATAACTGTAGGGTTCAATCCAGCAGAATCCAACGCGTTCTCCAGAACAAATATGCCACGAAAGACATTGATTGCAAGGCATTGGCGGTGCGGTGGAAAAAAGAGAATGAGGAACGCGACAGGAAGCAAAAACAAAACTGATTCCGGGATATTGGATGTAAGGAATGCGACTACGCCCAGCGATGTCACACCGAGAGAGTACTCTACGATCCAAAGCCGAATCTCATCCTGCGATTCGCGTGAGCGACGGTCTAAGTATCCGTAGTGCTTTGTAGAATCAATAGGTTAGAGACGTTTTAGAACACGGTTTAGAACATTGTCCGACCGCTTACAGCCTGATAAGACGCCACTTTAGGCCGGTTACAGGGCGTATTTTGGCACGTTACGGACCACCCCGATTTAGAATTTGCCGCGTCCGGCGAACTGAGCCGTCTGGGATTCGATTCTGCTGTCAGGGTGAGCGATTCCCGCGAGGGGGTGAGCAGCCAGCCGGAGCGACAGCGTACGTACGGGTAGGGGGGATTCACGGGTCCCATTTTCGAGGCAAGGGCCGGAGTGCCTGTACTCCACGGGGATGCTCGGTCAATGGTTCCGCTGGCGACGCCAAGACACCCCGTGATTCAGTTTTCCGGGATTCTAGGGGGAACGTATCGTCGGGAAAATGTGCTCCGAAAAGAGGTACCCCCGGTTGGAATTTTTGGAAATTCGCTGTACCAAGTACACGGTTGCAGGGCCAGTGCATGAAAATTCAGGCGGCTGGAAAAAGATGTTGCTTTTTGTTCGCCCCTGTGATAAACTAGCTCTAGATCGAAAAAGGGTCGAGTCGCAGATACCCGGTTAGACTGAAGCAAAAGCGACGTGTGCGGACGCCAGTCCGAGGCAGCAAGCCTGAACCAAATCCCAACAACACAGAATCAGCAGTACGCTTTGGCAAGCACGACAGCACCACTCAAAATCCGAAAGACCTGACATCGTTTGCCAAAGCGATACTGCCCCACTAGCCATCTCACGTTGCCCAGCAACAGAGACACCCGCTAGTGGGGCAGTTTTATTTTTGATGAAAGAGGAGACGATGACCAACTTGACGAACTTGACGAAGTCCGACATTCGCATCTTGCGATTTTACAGAACCTTCCGACGTGAACGCTTCTGTTGCTCAATCAGGACCATCGCTCAAGCATGTGAACTCGGCACGAGAACGGTTCAACGTGCCAACGCCCGCTTTCAAGAGTTAGGCATTCTCGCATGGGTTCCGGGGAACAGTGCATCATGGCGTCCCGACAGTCGAGGGCAGGCGAACAAGTATCGGTTAGTGATGTCGGGGATTGAGGGTTCAACTGTCACACCAGCGATGACAAGGCGTTTGTATCGGTTGGTTCATGGACAAGCCCCTAATCAACCTAATCGACCTAATAACCTAATGGCCTAGTGAACCTAATAGTCCTAACAGACCTAATGATCCTAATGAACCTAATGGATAACGACATAGGTTAGCCATTCGCCTCTCGGGGCGTTCATAGGTTAGCCAAGACGGAGTAACGAGTAAGACCTGAAGAAATGAAAGGATTCAACGATGAGCATGAGTATTACGAGCAACCCCAGACCCAAGACCAAAGCCAAGAAATCTAACATCTTCACAGATTCGGCGGGTGTAATCGCCCGTGAAGGCGTCCACGAAGCCACTGTGACCGCGACAGAGCATCTAGGTAAATCCAAGACGAAGTATGGAACGAAGGATTTCCAGATGTTCCATCTCCAGAGCCGCCAGTTCAACGAGCAGACTGGAGATTCCGAAACGGCGGAAATCCACCAACAATATCATCGCAGCCTCGACCCACGGTCGGGACTCGTCACATTCCTCGCGGCATTCGGAATCAAAGTGCATCGGGGGATGACGCTGGACTTCGATGACCTCGTGGGTAAAAAACTCAACGTTGTCGTCACCCATTCGTCCGATGCCAAAGGCGACAAGCACGCCAACATACGCCCGCTGCCGCTGAAGGGGGTTTCCCAATGAACGAACTCAATGAATTGAAAATCCTGTGGGGAAGATTCCTCGGCAACATCCCCAGCGACCAGCAGTTTGACTTCTGGGTGATGACGCACGGTCTCGACTTGATTCATCAGGGCATTCTCAAGACGATTCAGAAAAACCTCAGCATGGGCGGCACGATGAGCAATGACCACAAGATACGCTTCGCCTCAAAGGTCATGCTGACCCAGCAAGCCCGCAATGTGGAGAACGCAGCAAATCGAGCACGGCTCAACGATGAGTTTGTGTACGGAACACGGGGGAACCAATGACCGAAACAACACGAGGTGTCAAATCTGTAGCACGGGGGTCATGTGAATGACCAGACCTCTATCTACTTCGCTGCGACCTGTTACGCCTGCGAACTCTTAGGCGACGCTGCTGCCAAGCACTTCGTCCGCCTGTACGAACTCAGCAAGTACAACACGCTGGAAGAACTCAAATCAATCATTGACTCGTGGCTCCCAAGAGAGTCACGCCCTAAACCTCAGGCTTCTGGTGACTGGGCACCCGGAGCGGCATGGGGTGACGCCGTCCGCGTCGAGCCGTTAGGTGGAATCTTCTGGAAATTGAAATGTGCGTGTGGCAAGGTGTTCAAACTTTCAACGAACGACACCGTCCCCGAGAATCGACGAAAGTGTTCGACTTGCATCCTTGCCGATGAATTATCAGAAGGTAAGCGTGAAATCGTCGCCAAGCTAGATGCGACTACCCTGACGGTGTTGCAGTGGCACAACCGTTGCGACAGGCTGGTGTGGTCCCGCGTCCATCGAGCTTGTGATAAGCGGGGAAAGACTGACCCAGAATTCAGGCGAGAGTTTCACGCTCTCGTGTGGACGAAGATTGTCGCTGTCGCTGACCAGTACACGCCGGAGCGGGGAAAGGTCTCAGGGTTCATCGGCACTGTGGCGACGAATGCGATTGCGGATTACTTCAAGGTCAACGATAACAGGGAAAAACTTACTCAGGGTCCGATGGTTCCGCTTCCTGAGGGTGACAAGAACAGGATAGCAGCCGCACCAGCGACAAGGACAGAAGAGATATTGCCTGCTAAGAAGACGGGACTACCCCCGGATGTTGAAGTCGTAGATACGGGCCGCGAAGCGTGGGACAAGAAAACTGGGAGGGCCTGGGCCAACTAAGCCTAATCGTATATATGCATGGGATGAGACGTTAGTTGCTGGAGAACCTGCCCGCGATGAACTCGCAGTGTAACAAGTATACGAATGGAGGAGCGTTGGACATCAAAGCCTTTGCAACGGAGCATCGGCTCAAAGTGACGCGAGACGGCGAAGGCGAAGATATTGAACACGTCATCGTTGGTCGCATCGGCCAGAGCCAGATTTACCAACACAGTCAAGAGCTACTCGGCGTCCTGTTTATGTCGGACGGCAGGAAGCCGCCGAGGACCGGACTGTTCAACACGTTTCGGGATGCCTGCATCGCAGTCGGCATGACGCCCCACCAGATCGGGGACGCGGAGGGAACCTTCCTATTCGACCCGATGAACCCCGAGCAGGCTAAGGCCGCAATCAAGGGTATTCGGGCACGGGTCAAGCGGCAGATGTCTCCAGAGCGGATTGCCACATTGACGATGACGTTGTCAAGGGCACGTTTGAAGGTCTCAAATCCCTGTCAGGAACGCTCCGTTTAGCCCTAATTTCGACGCGGAACGCCGGGACGGGGGATTTTGCCTTGGAGTGAGTGTTACGCGGCTCCGACGTAGTTTCCTGATGTAACAAATATACGCATCGACTTTTGGTCTAGGGACATAGTGCGATACCACCGTGTACGCCGTCTCCGGCCCGACGTGGGGCTGGTCTCATCCTCCGATTTGCCTGGCCCTACATTTTGATTTCGCTGTACTCAAACAGGAGAACATCCTTTCGCTTTTGCGAGAGTGTGCCTCTGGGAGTGGCGTCACAGCGAATATGGTTGCCCCGTCTGACCTCAACGAGTCCACGGGCAACCTAGATTTTTTGCCGGCGGATAGATGAACCACACCACTTACGAAATGGTCAAGAAGAGTCTGACGCGGCACGGTCGGATTCCCCTCTTGACGAGAGTGACCCGACTTTGGTGCTCGGAATGTAACAGTCTGCAAAGGGTCAAGGATGCGTTTTCACGTACGTGCGTACTTGATTGCGGACATCGCAGGCTGACAGTACTGCGGACTGATGCTGAAGTCGCAGCGTTCGCCGAAGCAGACAAGAAACACAGAGGACGGAAATTGGTCTCTGGATGCAATGCTCGTCAGGGGTTTACGAGGACTTACGAAATCGTAGAGGCAGCATGACAACTTCGTCAGCGGGAACAAGTAGCGAGGGTTTCAACCAGAGCGTACGACTCAGAACCCAGCAGGCTGCTGAAGATGTAGCGAAGCCCCGAGAAGTCGTGGAAGGTATCGCGGACCTCTATCTCGCGGAATACGAAGCGAGACAACGGGCAGCCCGAGCAAAAGAAGAACAAGACATCAAGTCGGGGAAAGTCATTTGGAAGTAACGGAGGGAAAACAATGGAAAACCAGAACGATAAGGCACGAGTAGAACAACCGCAACCATTACCAGCGGGTCAGGGGGCACCAATGACGCCGGGGGATTTGACCCGAAATCTGGATACGATCAATCGCACGTATTCCGAGGCAGCAATCGCCGCACGGGTAAAGGCACTTCAGAATGGGGGCAAGCGTGGCTAAGAAAACCAGATGCTATGCGACCGGACTCAACCTTGTGCCGCTCAGTGATGTCAAGAACAACGGGTACGAGCGTCCGCAGGAACTTTCTCGTAGATTACGAGCAGAACAGGCAGCCGAGGAAGCCAAGGCACTGAAGGCAGCAGAACTGGCAGACCCTATCTTCATAGCGAAGAAAGAATTTGAAGAACGAGTCAACCAAACTTCCCGTGAAGTGACTGCCCGTCTCACCAAGTGGTGGGGTCGCAGCGTCCCAGATTGCGAAGAGGGCATCCGCTTTGACGAGTGCCCTGTTGACGACATCGGATTGGAGCAGACTGAAACTCCTGTCCCGATGCCAGACTTTGAGCGGGCGATTACAGCCTATGCTGAGACACTTCCAGCGAAAGGTGTGACCTTCACCGATGACGACAGTCGTCGCAAGTGGGCACTCTTCTGCTGGAATGCAGCATCCACAGGAACCTGTATCAATAACGAGACACTCACACGACTCACGGAACGTGCTGGGTCTTTGGGCATTGGAATCACGCTGCCCAGAGCCAAAGTGAAACAGGCGACTGAGAAGCCAGAGGCGACGTTCGACGACATCGCAAGCACACTCTCAACACAGAGCGACGCGGGCAACAAAGCTCTAAGGATCGCGGCGGTCGATGCTGCGTTGACTGGTGAAGTTCGCCAGACATGGGCAGCCTTCAAGGAAAGTCTTTACAGGAACTTCAATGGCTTCCTGCTGACTGATGCACAGGGGTTGACATTCTACCGGGCGATGGTCGAAAGACGAGCCAATTTTCTCAGGCCCACAGACTACGACTCCACGAGGGTGAGTTTGACGAGGTCAGGAGACCTACCCGCCCACTTGAGATTTCCGCATGAGCAACTCCAGATAGACATGGAAACCGCTGACTTGAGCGACCCTGAAGTACGAAGAACATTCAATCACAGGGAACGCCAGTTACAAGGACGATAAGACGAGATGAAACGCCTCAGCAATAGCGAAGCCGACAAGATCATCAGTGACCTCGCCATAGATGATACGACAACACCAGCCCGTCGTGCAGCACACCGATTACACGAGTTCTTCCATCCGTACGACGCTTCCGAAATGTTGGAGAACTTCGCACAAACAGAAGTTGAGAAGTTAGTAAAGGAAAACAATGCCCGATAACATTAACAACGATCCGAACCAACCGACACAGCAGCAAGTTGCTGCATCGGAACAACAGCCTGCGACTCCCGCACCAGCAGCCGGACAGCCGCCTGCGACTCCAGCACCAGCGACACCGAACCCGTACGCTGGTGTAAAGCCTATGGCAGTTCCCGCAGACCAGCCGCACCCGATCACGGGTACATTTGACCGTTTGCTCAAATACATCAACAACGGCCCCAGCTATGTGGATGCTCAGGGCAACCCCCAACGTCTCCAGTCGCGGGCAACTTTGGGCAACAGCATTTTAGCGGCTGCATTGGCAGGATTGGCCCAGCCCACCCGCTACCGGGAAGGTGAATTCGGGCCAGTGGTCAGTGGAGATGCGACGGCAGCCGGAGCGGTACAGGCAGGAGCGGAGAAACAACAGAGTACGAACTCGGCCCTTCAAACTCAGTCAAACGATATGCAGGCCAAGAAACTCCAGACGATCCAGAACAACGTAAACAATATGTCGGCGTACGCAGCCAGCGTCATGCTGGGTCACAAGTTCATGGACGACACTGTCGCAAGGCAGCAACTCATCCTGAACGATTTGAAAGAGTACGACAAGAATCAGACGAACCCCGACAACAAGTTGATTGTCGCATCGGGCCTGACGATGCAGGATGCAATGGCCCAAGCTAAGGGCAATATGGTGAATTACAACATGATCCCGGATGGATCGAAGGATGTCTACAACCCGGAGACGGGCACACTCGAACCGACCATGCTCTTCAGTCTTGTCAAGAATACGGGCAACGTCCCTTTGAGTGATGATGCCGTGACTGAGCTTGCTCAGGTTGTCCCGCAGTACAAGAATGCAACTGCACTTGTTGGCTCTGGAAATGTCAAGGTGCCTGTCAATACCTATGTCGCTCAGATGCATCTCTTGAACGGCGTCCACGCAGCCGAACAATACATGAAAGCGGCTGACCCGATTTTGGGAGTCGATCCTTCAAAGGTCAACTTCAAGGCAGCGATTCTCGCAAACCCCGCATTGCAGGAGCCTGTCAAACAGATGGAGCACTCGTTGGCCCAAGGCGGGTCAACCGATCAGGTTCTCGAACGGATTATGAAGTCCGATCACGGGAATGATTTGTTAGAGGCGATGGGTCTGAAGCCCGACGATGTCCAGAACTACGTGGACAAACAACAGAATGCGAGAACAGTCGCACAAGAGCAGGCAAAAGCGGCAGGCAAGGTTGAAGTCAAGGAAGCCTCAAAGCCGCAGACGCCACAGGAAGCCGCACAGTTAGAGCATACGCAGTTAGAAAACAAGAAACTGAAAAATGATTTAGCGACGACTGCAAAGGTCGGGGATACGACGAAAACAGGAGCGGAGTACATCGTTACTCTGTCCCCGCAAGACCAAGCACAGTTGAAGGCAATTCACGAAGGACGACAGGGGTTGTCGGATCGTCAACTCGCAACGAAGGACGGCAAGATTCTATCTGAGCAGTTGAATGCAGCGTACCCGGACTTCGATGCAACAAAGTACCCCGCATATAACAAGATGCGGACTGATATGACATCGGGCAAGGCGAGTGTCGGCATCAACAGATTCAACACTGCTCTAGCCCATCTAGCGACGATGGATAGTCACGTCAATGCTTGGAGCACGATCCCCGGATTGAAAACGCTATCCGCGTTGACTGGCGGCGATGCTGCAAACCTCAATGCAGACCGGACGGCAGTCTCCAGCGAACTCGCAGCAGCATACAAGGGTGGTGTCGCATCTCAGGCAGAAGTCAACGAGTGGAACGAGAAGTTAAACGCTTCCTCGCCCTATGAACTCAAGACCAGCATCAAGGAAGTCGCCAAGTTGTTACGGGGCAAACTGGACGCCTATCAGAATCAGTGGTACGACGGAGCACCGAGGGATGTCGTCTCCCCGATCCGCATAATCAGTCCCAAAGGGAAAGAGGCGTACACGAAGATTACGGGCGAAACGATTCCGCCTGTCCGTGGAGATGTCCAAACCGCACAAGGTGCCCATTACACCTTTGACGGCACGCAGTGGGTCAAGCAGAAGGCAGACCAGTAATGAGCAACGGAGCAACGATGTCAACACCACCCGATACATTGCCTGCGAACTTTGATTTTTCGCAAGCATCACAACCGACAGCACCAGCACCAGCACCAGCAACAGCAACAGCACCACCCCAGCAGGCTCCTGACACGCTGCCCGCTGATTATTTTGACAAACAGGAGAATCCCCCCGCAGACCCTCGTAAGACGGGAGAACTTACAAACGACGTAGGACAGAAAGTCATCGTCCCGAAGGACGGCGAATCATTTTCTGACACGATGAAGCGTGCTGTGGCGTACCACAAGTCACTGACAGCCGAACAACAACAGGCAGCGTTGGACGCTGAAGCAAAGACGATGCCGAAGAAAACGGCACAGACTCTCGGAGCCGCTGCGACTATCGGTGCAGTCGGCCCAGCCCTGCTTGCTGCTCCCGGCGAACTGGCAGCGGGGTTACGTGCTGTCCCGGCTGTGGGCGAGGCTTTGATGGGTCATCTAGAAGAACAAGCAGCGGAATGGATGACGAAGTATCCGGCGTCAACAAAATTGCTGCTACACGCGGGCATCCCTACCAGTGTCGCAGGCACGATAGGCTACCTGATTCACAAGGCGAAGTGAAGCCCTGAGTCACAAACCAAGGCACGAGAACAACCACGACGACACCGTGACGACGCTGACAAACAGGATGAGCCACGGTGTCACGCAAAAGATGCCGATGAGGGCGAGGGTAAGTAGGCGTTTCATAACAGCGTCTCCTAGAGGTCAAACAGAATGTGCTCGATCACCAGACCCACAACCCACAGAGTCCCCAGCCCAAGGAAGATATAGACGACATCACGGAACACAGTGACGGCGTTCATTGGCTCCTCCGTGTCCGGCTCGTCACCCGTCGCAAGAATGTTTCTGCACAGCCTGTGCTCGGGAACGTGAGATACGGCAAGGCGGATACAACGATCCTGCCTTGCTCATCACGAGTCACTGTTGCGGCCTTCAATTCGTCATGGCGAACAGCAAGCCGTTGGTTGAAAGTGTGATTCTTTCGGTGATATGCCATGTCGCTCACTGTAGCAGACTGTCGCAGATAGTTGAATGGCTCGAAAGTACTACGACTAGCGACATCGTACGACAGTGTGCTACAATAACAGCATGAAGCCAGAAAAGACGGTCGTCCTGAGCTTTCGACTACCCGAGCGGCTCGTCAAACGCATTGATGCCATCGCCGATGCGGAGACGCGGAACCGGGTCAACATGGTTCAAGTCTTGTTGCAGGAAGCGTTAGACAGCCGGGAAAAATCCGAGCGATAGACGACACCACAGTTCACGAAGTCAGCCTTCGGGAAACTCCGAGGGCTTTCGTTTTTGGAGATGAAAGGAAATATCACAGTGAGCTCTATCTTTTTCGATCAAGTAATTGTTACCAGTGAAGATTCGACGACGAGCCGAGTCATGCTTGGAGCACCTGTAGGTGGTTTGAACGAGGGAGTCACGACTGCCGCACAAGGACTGCTTGTTCCGAGCGTTGCTCCGCAAACAACCCTCCCGCAACTCATAGCAACGGCATACTTGTCGGGTGTCGCACTCGATCCACAGCCGTCTTTCAAATGGGAGTCTAGCAATCCCGGCGTCTGTGCCGTGGATCAGAATGGGAACTGCACGCGGGTCGTCAATGACAATGCGTCATCGTTTGATAGCAACGGAGGAGTTTCCGTCGGACAAATCGGTGGAATCTCTAACATCCGAGCGACTGCGTTGCGGCCTGATGGGAGTGTCTCAGGAGTGTGGGGCGAAATCCCCGTCGCAGTGCAAGCTCAGTCTCCACGTCAATTTTCTCCGGTGACTCGCGGCATAGCAACGTTCCCAGCAGCCGGGTACAGCAGCCCGACATCGAACCCGGAATTTTTCAATCTTGTAGACGAATAGTAAGGACGACAAATTTGTTAGAGGGAAACTATCGCAGAACAACAGAACAGTGTGACGAATGTCACGCCGACGCCTGCATCATTTACTGGGATCGTCGAATTAGTTCGTTGTCGTTATGCTCGTCTTGCTTGGAGGAAGCCCGTGCAACTGTACCTGATAACCAACACAGTCAACGGCAAGATGTACGTCGGGTAAGTGCCCGCCGAACATTCCCAGCAATCCGAACACTGTTTATAAAAACCAAGGCTGGCGGGGCTATCAAGACTGGTTAGGAACAACAGGCAGTAGTGGGCACATACGCTGGCACGTCAATAAAGGCATCGTCAAAGCGGGGTGTGTGCGATGCGTCGAATCATCAGGGGGAGAATATGGGACCAAGGAAACGCGTACGCAAACGGTCGTTAGAGCTTCAGCTTGAGCAGGCCCTCCGGGATGCGGAAGCAGCAATGCAGGCAGAGCCGAGTGAACTCGCCCACAGCAAGATCAAACTCGCTCAAACAAGAATTGTCGTTTTGCAGCGGGCGTTAGCTCGTGAGCGGAACGATAAGCTGAAGCAGGCACTCGACGAGCTTGAAGTCATCAAGGCTGAGAATGAGCGACTGATGGGTTTGAAGCGTGAGGCTGAGTTAGCGGCGAAGCCAGCAAACACACAGGTCACTCAGGCTGATGAGATAGACCGCGTTCTAGCGAAGTACGAACAGGAAAAGCGTCAAGCCGCCAAGAACTCCATCGCAGACAATATTGACGATGAGGTTGCTGCGATGCTTCAGCGGATCAAGACTGGTGGAACAGAAGTCAAGCCCTTGATTGAACAGGAGCCTGTTGGACCTAGAGTGGAAGAAATAGAACAACAGGAGCGGGAACGAATCGCAGCCCTTGAAGAGAGGTCACGTCAACAGGAATTACAGCGAAAGCGTGATGCCTTAGATCGTGCAGAACGGTCGGCTCAAGCAGACAGGGAGAATGCGGAGCTTGATGCGAAGCTCGCTCAATTCGGTCCCAAATACTACACCCCCTGTGAGGTCAAGCTATGAGTATAAAATTTAACTGCACGGACGTGACCGGGAAGCAGGTCGTGATTGCGACTCCGCTCATTGACAGGCTGACAGCGATTGTCGCTGATGTGACGACACCTGATGCCGATAGAGAGAAAGCATTCAGCATTCTCAAATATGTCAAACAGCGACAAGCCGAGAGTGATGGTTTGCCGGAACTTGATCGGGCTGCCCATCAGATGCTTGTCAATATCAGAATCGCTTCGCTATGGACGGGAGACGACCGTCTTGTGTCTGTCAAAACTAACAACGGGACAGAGCGACTGGAAATCGTCACGCCGGAGTCAGCATGAACAACCCACATTACAACCCGGAACTGAAAGTAACGGCCTGCCCTATACCTCCCAGTGACGCAGAACTCGCGGCACGCCGTGAGCTTGACGCTCGACTCACGAGGGATGCAGAAGGGCTGGATTCCAGAGTAGCGAAGCTAGTGCAGGAAGCCGACGTATTGAGACAGGCAAGAAGCCAGCCTATCACGATGCCCAGCCCGGAAGTCATCACGCTGCTGGCGGAGGAGCGGAGAAAACGGAGAGGTCTGTGAGCCGTAACTATAACGCTGATGGACGAATGCCGATTGCTGTGCCGTATCACTCGGACTACATACCCGCAGGCCCATCATGGGGCGGTCCACCTACGCCGGATGTGAACTCACGGGGAAACGCATTCAAACCTCAACTCGTTGACGCACTCCAGATGTACCCGTGTTGGAAATACCGAATCGCGTCAAAGCGACTCGTGTCACACTTCCTCAGAACTCTTGACGCACGGGACATCAATGACGCAATCATACACTACCGTGCCAAGTTCGGAGATGACGCTATCTCTTCGATAGAGCTACACGTCTCCGTGGAAACTGCCCAAGAGAAAGCAGCCCTGCTCACGCACATGGATTACCAGAGGGCAATCGCCTTGGAAAGTTCCGGCTTCACGCGGTGCGAGGAGATGTGTTTCCTCACGCATAAACCTCGTAAATGGCGGGTAGAGTGAAACAGTTCAACCTCTATCTAATCCGCAACATCATCAACGGGAAGATGTATGTTGGCAAAACTACCAAGACTATCGCTAGACGTTGGAATAAACATCCATCGGATGCACGGCGACGACAATATCCGAACCATCTCCAAGAGTCCGTCGCACATGACGAGTCTCGTCCGCTCGTCCAGCGGGAAGTTTCCCCAAGAATTAGTATAGTCGGGATGACAATTACAATCACGATTGACGCCGACGGTGGTGGTGTGGAAATCGAGGTCACTGGAACTGGAGCCGCCAACGCACGACGGCTGCATCGCATCCTCAGTGACGCTTTCAAAATTAGGAACAGAGGCAGCACCCGAGAAGGTAGCACTTCACGTAGCTCCTCTTGATGGTGAGTCGCGGGTATCCTGACAACGGGGTGCCCGCTTTTCTTTTTCCGATTTCTCAAGTCCTCATTTGGCCTCACGCGTTGGCTGTAATCACCTGATGAGAAAGTGCTACAATTTTGTGAAGGGGCTGCTCCGATGTACACCCTCGATCCTGAACCGCCTTCCAACAGCCATCCGTGGTGGACTCATCCACTTGTCTTGATCGGGGCTGGCTTCGCAATCCTTGCGGCTTTGCCTGATTCCGCACCCGCTGAATCGACGTGCGGGGTTTGCGGTCGGTCCGGTCACAACCGCACGAGTTGTCCGCACAACGGACCCCGAGTCCACTTCTCGCGGGCCATTCCAAAACGCAGACGTTGCGATTGTTGTGGTCAGGCGAAATACAAGAAGTATCGACACCACCCACGCGGACGCTCGGATGATTCCGATTTCCTCGATGTCTGCTACGACTGCCATCTGGATTGTTGTCACGATGGAGACTTTCACAATATCGGGATCAAACCTCGGGAATGCCGCGTCCTGAGCCGCCCGAGTTTCTGGTGTGCCTAATTTTTCGCTTTGCAGGAGGATGTGATGGCAACCTACAAACCGGGTGAGAAAGCTCCCGATTCCGGCGAACTGGCCGAGATTGGGCCACGCGGGGGACAAGTTGAAGGCGGTCGTGTTGTGGTGATTGAGCGAGGCGAAAGAGTGCCGCCGACTTCGGAACCGGGCAACGAGTTCCGGTACAAACGCGGATCGAAGACCACTCACTAACTCAATGAAAGAAGTGCGTACATCCCACAGAACCACGCGGGCTGTGACTGCATACCGCGACCAGCCCGCAGGCTATGCTGATGACCCGTTGCCGATTCAGGCGGGCGTCACAATCCTCGCCGCTCTAGCAGACGATGACACGCGGACGTTGAACGGCAAGCCAGTGAAAGTTGTGCAGTTCACGCTCGACATTCTCCCCGGCTGGTTTTGGCTGCCACGAAGTGAATTTATCGCCTCGACCGTGCCGTATGACGTAACAACACAGACGGGGACACCCTTCCAGCATTAGGTGCTAGGCGACTTCCTGCTTGCGGTGGATGTCTTGAAAGTCTCGAATGCAGACTCCAATCTTCTCCGACAATCCGGGAATGCTGAACTGATCTCCCTGAACTCCGATCACTTGTAGGATGATGTTGTGGGCTGCGATGAATGCTCTGTCAGCCAGACCTCGTTGTGCGGATGCGTTGAAAGTGACCCCTTCAGGCGTTTGCTCCAGCCGGGAATACATCGACCCCGCTGTTGCGTGAGCGTGCTTCATCGGAATGTAGTACGCCTGTACTGCTAGCTCTCCGAGGCTTCCGGTCTTCTTTGCCATCGCAACGAAGTTCAACCTGTTCCAAGTGTGGTTGACTCGGTAAGTGTCACACTTTCCGCACAGGGGCACCTTGAATGTATCCTTGACCGCGTCGTATCTTGTCTTCAAATCAGAAGCAGTCTTCTCGCTCACCGCATCCTTACCGAAGCTCTCCTCAATTGCGACGAACAGCTTGTGTTCCTGTACATGATGAAAATCCCAGAACGCAGTCAGTTCATCCGGGTGCTCGTGCAGGTAACGCAGCGTGACCGCTCTTTCGTAGAGCGTGCGGAGCAGCTTGAGAGCCGCAGCCCCGCGACCATTTCCACAACAGAGAAGCACCTCGAAGAAGTCCTCACAGCAGAGCCTTCCGTAAAAGAAAACGAATCGGTCAATCGGTTCTGCCGTCTCGCCCGTTCGCAGAAATGCTGCATGCAACGCTTCTCTGAGATGAGAATACCTCTCGAAGAACAGCGGGTGCCTACTTTCAAAATGCTTCCACTCCTCCGGGTCTCCGAAGATGAGTTGTCGGTCGCCGTCTGTTGTTGTGTTCGTCATGTCTGAATCGGCCAAACGCTAAACCAAGCCTTTGCTAATTGCGTTGCTGAGGTTCTGTTTGTCCTGAGAGTTCAAACTCCAAATATGATCGCCTTCAGTAGCGACGTGCATTACCCTGACATCCCCGCCTCGTTTGAGGGCTGCGGCGAGATCATCTCGATTCAGCAGAGGCGAGACGCTGACAGTCTTGTTGCAAATTGCACAATGAGCTTGAAGGATGATGTCTACCATCCACAATTCTCCTCTCGTTCAATAGTACCCGTGGTCACGGTCTATAGATCGTCGGCCTTGGTGCTGGATGAATCCCGCGAGGCGGCTCGATTTTGTATCGAACTTTCATCCACTCTCGGACTTGCTCTTTCACCTGATCGCACTCTTGACGCATTCGCATCAACGTGTCGTCGAGCTTGAGCCGATCATCATAGTCGCTGAGAAACGTACCCAGCATAGTCGAGCAGGTTAACAGCATCCCGAAGATCGACTGTCTCCAAATTTGTTCGGACTCAACCCCGGTGTAGTTGAGTTTGAACGTCTCATGCTTTTCACCAGACACTTGAACGAAGCTGTCAACGAGAGCAATGATGTTGGCGTGTGATCCGTTCTCCGAAAGATCACCCCACGTCTTATGTAGCTCATCGAGTCCCTTGAAGACACCCTTCTTCTTTTTCTCCCCGAACGCCTTATTGAACGCCTTGAGTGCCGCATTGTCGTCATTCTTGCTCAACCATGTCTTCTGAAGTTCGGGATTACCGACCATCGAGTGGGCGTGTGCGACGAACTCAATCGCGTCACGAAGGATCGACCGGGCCTCAGCCAAACAGCCTGCGAACGCGAGTTCCATTGCAATCCTGATCTTTGCGTGGGCCTTGAAGTAAAGGAGCAACGGGAACATAGTGTTCGGATTAGTGGCGACGTAAAGGTCTTTGAATCCCCGCAGCCACACCGCATCCAGCCGGAGATACAAGACCCACGTCTCTCGAAAGCCTTGGATGCTTGCGAAGAGGTTCTGCCGCTTCGCTCTGTAGTACTCGCGGTAGTCGTCGGGGATGTTGTCAATCTCGAACTTGACGAGAAGTTCGTCGGTCCCCGCAAGTCGATTCGTTGTGAGAGATGCGGTGCTCATCACTAGATTATAAGCCCGTTGACTTCGCCTTTTGTTTGTCCTCCGAATCGAATCGGAGATGATTTTTTTGACGCTACTCAAAATACATCCAACCCTGCACGCGTTCGTCGCCCTAGCCCGATAGGGCATCGCACCATTTGCGTAATTTCCCATGTGTGGACGCTATCGACTGTCACGGAGAATGCAGATCGTAGAGGAGCACTTCGACGCGGTGTCCGATGAGCCTGAGTGGAGTCCTCAGTACAACATCGCACCAACCCAGCCTGTGGCTGCTGTCCATCCGCCCCGGACGCTCAATGAAAATCGTGAGATGACGTTTCCGCCTTGCTGATCGCCAGTGGACCGATCTGCTTTGCAATAAGATTAACAACCCCGTCCCGATTCTGAACCGTACCTGAGACTTGAACGAATCTTTCATAGAGCACAGCCATGCGGTTATTCTCGTAGAAGTCCGGTTTGACGATCACCCTTGCAGTTCCAGTCTCATCTTCGAGAGTCATGAAGATCAGCCCCTTTGCTGTCCCCGGCCTTTGACGTGTAATGACGCACCCAGCGACCGTAGCATACTTCCCGTCTGGCAAGTTTTTCATATCGACCGCCGACTCGATGCCCATTCCACGGAGATCGTCTCTACGGTAAGCCATTGGATGGGGACCAGTCGTCAATCCCGTGCCATAGAAATCAGAGACAAGTCTTTCTTCGACACTCATTTGGGACAATGGCGACTTTGTATCCTGCTCTTCTATTCCATCCAACAGTGGACCGTTCTTCCGCACAGCACGTTCGACTTGCCACAAGGCGTCACGACGATGCAGTCTCCCGTCGCTGAGGTTATTTAGGGCACCGATGCGTGCCAGCATTGCAAGATCACTCTTGCTGAGTTGAGGCACGCGACGGGACAAATCTTCTATCGATGCAAAGGAACGGATCAAACGTTCTTGCGTCAAAATGTCGGCTTCATTCTGTCGGAGTCCACGGACATAACGCAGGCCGACTCTTACGACGATCTTCTCAGCGTCACGCTCTAGCGAACACTTCCAATCAGAGGATGTAACGTCTATAGGCTTTACCCTCAAGCCATGCCGTTGGGCATCTTTGACAATCGTTGCTGGATGGTAGAAGCCCATCGGCCAATTGTTAAGCAGAGCCGCTGTGAACCCCGCGAGATACCGAACCTTTAGGAACGCACTCGCATACGCGATCAAAGCGAAACTGGCCGCATGAGACTCAGGAAATCCGTAAAGTGCAAATGATGAAATGAACTGGACGACCTCATCTTGCGTCTCTTTCCGAAAAGAATTCGCAGTCATCCCAGCCCGCAGTTTCGCCTCAATCTCCTTCATCCGTTTTTGAGACCGCCTGCTCCCCAGAGCACGACGAAGTTCTTCGGCTTCTCCACCAGTGAAGTTTGAACAAATCATCGCCATCTTCAGCAATTGCTCTTGAAAAAGAGGGACTCCGAGCGTTCGTTCCAAGACAGGTATCAGCAAGGCGTGTGGGTATGAGACACGCTCCTTACCTTGCCTCCGGTTCAAATATGGATTCGTCATCTTTCCAACAATCGGTCCCGGACGGATAAGAGCCACTTGTGTCACGAGATCGTAAAAACGTATCGGGTTGTTGCGTGGCAGCGATGCCATCTGAGCACAACTTTCAATTTGAAACATTCCGATGGTATCTGCCTTGCGGATCGTCTCGTAGACATCTGGGCAATCTTGAGGGAGATGAGCGAGGTCAATATCTTCTCCGTAATGATCGTGAATCAGTTCGATGCTGTCTTTCAAGACTGCCATCATGCCGAGGCCGAGAAGATCCACTTTGATGAGGCCGAGATCGGCACAATCATCTTTATCCCACTGCACGACGACTCGACCCGGCATCGTCGCCGGTTCAAGGGGGACAACAGCATCGAGTTGCCCTTGGCAGATGACCATCCCGCCCGAGTGCTGGCTGAGATGCCGAGGGAGGTCTTGCACTCGCTGACAGAGATCGAGGTATAGAGCAATCTGCGGATGGCGAATATCGAGACCTGAGTGCCCAAATTGTCTTTCCATCGTGTCGTCCGGGTCTTTCCACTCCCACGACCCGACAATTCCAGACAGCCGAGAAAGTGTCTCTTCATCAAAACCCAAGACCTTTCCCATTTCTCTGGCCGCTGAACGGCCACGGTACGTATTGACATTCGCAGTCATTGCGGCACCGCGTTGACCGTAACGTTCATAGACGTACTGAATCACTCGTTCCCGCTGATCCCCGCTAGGAAGGTCAAGGTCGATGTCCGGCCACTCCCCACGTTCTTCCGACAGAAATCTCTCAAAGAGCAAATCCATTCCGATAGGGTCTATGGCAGTGATCCCGAGCGAATAACAAACGGCACTGTTTGCCGCCGATCCCCGCCCTTGTACAAGAATTCCGTTCCGATGGCAGAACCGGATCAAATCCCAAACAATGAGGAAGTACCCGCCCAGATGTAACTTCTCGATTAAAGCTAGTTCTTTCTCAAGCTGTTCTCGGACTCGTTGGGTGACGGGTTGATAGCGGAGTCGTGCTCCGTCCCATGTTCTTTTTCTTAAAAACGAATCAATCGTCTCGTCGTCGGGGACAGGGTATCGAGGAAACTCGTATCCCAATTTCTCAAGAGTGAAATCGAGACGCGACGACAACTCGCTCGTGTTGGCGATAGCCTCGGGCAAGTCAGAAAAGAGTCGTTCCATCTCTTCTGTACTACGGACGTGCCGCTGTGAGTTTTGAGAAAGCAGACGGCCTGCTGTATCGAGGCGACGTTTTTCCCGGATACAGGTAAACGCATCTGCAATTTGCCGCTCGGCTGGCATTGCGTAGCGAACGCCGTTCGTTGCCAACAACGGGAGATGGAGTTCTTTCGCCAATTCGACGGAGACCTGATTCCTCGCTTCTTGAACGCGACTGGAATGACGTTGCAGTTCGACATAGGCATTCTCTCGACCAAAAACCGAGACCAGTTTGTTAAGGACATCTCGACCGGCCGAAATTCCACCTTGTAGCAAAGCATTTGCCAAGGGTCCGCTTTCATCGCCAGTCAAACAGATCAGTCCTTCGGCATGGCCACACATCTCTTCCAAGCTCGACGTGGCTACCGTCTTCTTTTTCGTTCGCAATTTTGCGGTCGTAATCAGACGACACAAGTTCTGATAGCCGAGACGAGATTCAACGAGCACCGGCAGGCGGCTGCTGTCCGTGATGCTGAATTCTGCTCCGACGTGGGCCTTGATTCGGTGCTGCTTTGCCGCCATGTGAAAACGCGGAGCACCGTAAACTCCATCTCTATCTAAGAGAGCCATTGCGGGCAGGTTGAGCGAAGAACAAACTTGTGCAAGAGTTTCGGGCAGAGATGCACCTTCAAGGAAGGAGAAGGCAGAACGGGCATGTAGTTCGACGTATTGCATTAGTCAAAGACGCCTGCCACGAACCATTGCTGCTTGAGTCGGTCGAGATAAATTCGGTAGTATCCGATTCCTTCAAAAGTCTTGACAGCAACATCCCATTCTTCGTGGGACCAGACTGTGCCATCCCACCAGTTGCCGGAACTGCACCACGGCCCAGATGCAGCAAGTACCCGGCGAAGCCTCTTCCACAATCGAACGAAATGAGGCGTCTTCCCAGTAAGTTCGACGGATGTTTCCAAGACCGGGCGGAATACTCGCAATGCGACGGCAGGAACGACCGCGAAGACGCTTTGTGGTTCCATGACACTTGAGAAGGATTGGACGGTGAAAGCATTTGGCCGGTGAGTGTCGAGGATAGCCGGAGAGCCGACACAATTGATGCCCTCTGCGTCGTTACTCCCCACGACACCACGAATCCGAGACAGGGTAATTTCCAATTTTTCAGCTTCAGGCGACGGCGGTGCGAATAGATTGCCTTGAGCGACTCGCGGCTTTACGGATATCGCCTCAATCGTCAATCGCTTGATTGGTGCTGAGAATGTGTGTCTTTCAAGATCGAGTCGCACGAGAACGTACAGCATATTTTTGTCTTGCGTCGGCACTGGCAATTTCCATTCGTGCCGGTAATGTTCTTTTTCTTGGCTCTTCTGCAATTGCCTGACTTCAAGGTCTAAAGTGAGCCGCAGTTCGTTCGTAGCTCGTGAATGTGAAACTAGACGAGCACAGACCTCCTGCAAGAGCCGATTGAGAACGAACGCGAGCGATTCAAGAGTTTCTACAGGATCGTCGAACTCATAGCTCTCGACAAAATCAGGCACGGATTCCACGGGCAACAAAGGACGATTGATCCGCCCGTGTGCGAGGTCTTGCAGTCTAAGACCTTCCTGCCCTAGTCGTTCTACGAGGGCAATGGGCGGCAAGGCCGCAAGCGAACGGAAGGTGCGTATCCCCCAACTGTCCAATACTTCGTGGACTTCAGGCGTAGCGGGCAATTGTCGGACATCCAAGGACGCCAATCGGTTCGCTTCGTCGCCTGCTGGAATGATCGTGATGCCCTCAAAGCCTTGTGCAGCGTGTAGTGCCGCGTCAGGATTTGAGGCAACAGCAATACGTAGATGGAATCCACGTTGTCTGGCGAGGACAGCGATCTTGCAACTCATTCGTTCGAGAGAACCGAACAACTTTGTTGTTCCTGTTAAATCCAGAATCACCGTACCGGGGCATGTGGACTCAACTCGTGGAGAGAACTTGGCCGCACAGTCGAGAAGGGCTTCCTGAGCGGATTCTTCGTCAGTAGCGAATCGTTTTCGCAATAAGACGCCATTGCAAGTTTCGACATGCAACTTTGTCATGCCGATTTTGACGCCAAAGCTCCGGGCTGCGTTATTGAGGGATGTGACTTTTAGCAGGCTTGAAGGACCATCCAGAAGTACCAACGGAGATCGTCGCAAGACTTCCCTCGCGTCCGTTGGCACATTCAGAATTGACGCTTGCAACGGAAACTCGGGGACGAATAAACAGGCGAACATGATTCATGCCCATTGTGCTTTGATAGAAAAACCCGGTGTCGCTGACTGGACACTCTTCTTCTCGCCATTGCGGATCAAGTCAGCACTCAGAGTGAAACTCGTGAGCAACCGTCCAGAAAAAGTTGCTGGCCCAGCGGTGAGTTTCAAAACTTGACCTGCACAACTCGTCGCATGAGCCTGCTGCTCAATGAAGACCAGAGCCGTATTCTGCTTCTCGACGACGCGGCTAAAACGAAACCATGTGCTTATCGGGACGGCACGGACGATCTTCTCGGCAATGTCGCTGAGATCAACAACAATCAAACCGAACCCACTGCTCTGCAAAAGCATGTCAGCGACTTTGAAGGCTTGCTCAAGCGGTCTTAACTTTTGCTTTGTCTTTCCACATCGCACCCAGAGAAGCCGAGACAGGTCTGTTCCCGCTGTCTCTGCGGTGACGGGGTCGAAGGCGTCCCTTGCATCGACTAGAGCACAAAAATGTTCATGGGAAGCGTGAGCCAACAGGGAGACGAGCACTGACGTTTTGCCTGCACCACAGATTTCAGTCAGGCCACCCATCGGAACCCCTTGCACAAGGGAGTCGATTGCAGATATTCCGGTCGGGAGGCTCCCACGGAATTCACGGCGGCATGTCGTGAAGGCAGACGGGATTCGCTTCTCGACTTCGGCCCGAAGCGAAGCTACGAGTTTCGCCTTTTCTTCTCTCATAGAGTTATGTACACTAGCTCTTGGGGATGGCCTTGTCAATGCCCGAAAATCGTCGTTTTACCCTAACGTATTGATAGGCCAGCGAAAATATAATTGCAGCCATCCCGACTAGGAACGAGGCGTACATCAATCACCGGAGGTACAGATGGAAGAGAAACCTTGGAATTTCAAAGCAGCAAAACCCGTTGACGCTCCCGGATGCTATATGTTCACGGGAACCGATAGCCAAAGCCCGGAAGAGATAGTCTTGCGTAAGGAAGATGGAACGTGGTGGAAAGTTGACTTAAGAGGGATTGGCGACCAGATTGTGAATGAGGAGTCGTTGAAAATCTTTAGAGACTGGTACGCTCAGGCACTACAGAGCGAGAAGCTCAACTTTAATTGAGGGACTTGAGATGTGCGGTCGCTACCGAGTATCAAAACGGAAACAGATCATCGCCGAGCACTTTGAGGCCGAGCCGGATGACGATGATGACTGGATTCCGAGGTACAACATTGCACCGACGCAGCCTGTACCAGTGATCCGCCAGAATCCGAGGGAGCCTCGCCGGGAGTTGTCTCTGATGCGTTGGGGACTCGTTCCCTCTTGGGCGAAGGATATGTCTGGTGCAGCCATGATGATTAACGCCAGAAGTGAGACGGCGGCGACCAAGCCAGCATTCCGTGATCCACTCGCCAACCGCAGATGCCTCATACCGGCGGACGGATTCTACGAGTGGCAGCGGATAGGCAAAGCGAAGCAGCCGTACTGCTTTGAAGTCAACAACGGGGCGTTGTTCGCATTCGCAGGGCTGTGGGATCGTTGGAAAGACCCGAGCGGGCAGTGGATCAAGTCGTGTTCAATTTTGACCACGACACCGAACGCTGTGACTTCCTCCGTCCATGATCGAATGCCGGTCATCCTTGATCCAGACTGTTATGAACTGTGGCTCGATCCGGGGATGCAGAACATAAGAGTAGTGTCCGACATGCTCAAGCCATACGACGCCCGGATGATGCGGTCCTATCCGGTCAGTGCTCGGGTCAACTCCGTCGCAAACGATGACGCGGAGTGTTCCACGCCTACGCAGATCACTCCAGTCCAAACGCAATCGACTCTCTTCTGATATGCCGAAGCGACCAGCGAAGAAAGAAGCACCCGACACTCTGAAAGGCTGGCAGCAGATAGCTGATTTCCTTGGTGAGCCTCAATCAGTTGTGCAGCGTTGGGCGAATGAGGGAATGCCAGTCCGTAAGGAAGGCCGATTTGTCTCTACTACACCCGATGATTTGAATGCGTGGCTCGGAAAAGAATCGGGCAAGCCAGTTCACGCTGTGACAGAGACGACAGATTTGACTGCTGAACTCAAACGCGGCCTGTCCTATGTCCGTCACGAACAGCAGTCAGAAAAGCCACAGGCCCAGAAAAAGAAGAGGAAGTGAACTGTCAGTTGACGTACAAACTCTTGTTCTGTTCCTGATATGAATCGAAGACGTGCTGATAGATTGACTGACACTTTTTCTCGTAGAGTTCCGGCGTGTAAGCCCGTGGAAGTTGGTCGAGCACGGTCTCAATTGTGACTAGGACGGCTGCCCGAGTCGTCTGGCGTTTCTTCCAGTCAAGGACCAGCCGTTCTCGCTTCAGCGTGGCGAGTAAATCCTTGGCGACCTTTTTGACTTGCTGTTCCTCGGCCTTCGTCAGTCTGATCTCGGGTTTCGTCAGCAGATCAAAGATCACCAACTCCTCTTCGGTCAACTGCTCTGAGATTCCCCGCTTCTCCTCCTCGGACAACTTTCGGGCGAACGCTGTCAGCTTGGCGAACCAAGTTTCGATGTTCGATGCACCAGAGTTGTATTCATCAATCATCTTTTGAAATTCTTGCAGGAAGTCGATCCGAGTCCGGTTGAGGCGAACCATCCGAGTCAAGTTCTGTGCGATTTGGCTGCGGAGTTTCTGTGCCTCGGTCGTCTTCCGACCCTTGTCGAACTTGGCACGAAGAGTGTCGAAGTCGATCTGGCTCAGGTCGATGTAATTCGCTGTGTCTGATGCCTTGATGACGTACCCTTGTGTCGCAATCGAGTAGTCGAGCAGAGAAGCGACATCGCTCATTACTTCAGAGATGTCCGTCGCCGGAATATCAATCTTGATCTTCGCCGCAATGACCGAGAATACTTTGCAGATCGGGGCGTACTCATTCGCAGCAACGTCCGGCAGAAGAGACTTGAAAAGCCGATCCACGTTCCCGGCCAACTGCAAGTATCGCCGTCTCGTCTCATCGTTGATGACGAACGCAGCGACAGCATCGTCTTTCAGCTTCTCACGATCAAACCCCGTCGCATCTCGAATCGCAGCCGGGTCAACGTCTCTCTCTTCACTGAACGTCGTCGCTTCAGCAATTGCATCGGCAAGCTCGTCAACGAGTTCGCTTTTATCCTTGATCGGCGACTCGCCCGCAGCCCCACCCCGAGCCGCTCCGTAAATGGCGAGGGCTTTTTGAAGATTGCGGAAAATCCCGACATAATCGACGATCAGGCCGTTTTGTTTGTCTCGCCAGACCCGATTAGCTCTCGCAATCGTTTGCATCAGCGTGTGGTTCTTCAAAGGCTTGTCCAGATAGATCGTCGAACAGGACGGTACGTCAAAGCCTGTGATCCACATCGCACAGACGAAGACAATTCTGAGCGGATCATCCGGCTTCTTGAACTTCGTCTCCAAGTCTTCCCTGACCATCCTCCTCCTGTGCTTGGCGATGTCCAGACCCTTCTTCTTGAACTCCTCGATCTCATTCTGGGATGATGAGACGACGACCGCCATGTCAGTCTCTCGGAAGAATTTCAGTCGCTTGTCGAGTTCCTCTTTGTCAGAACCCGTCGCTTGAGCAGCCGTCGTCTCCAGCTTCGTCAACGCTAGCTTCCAGTGCTTCTGGACTTTGTCGTACATGCGAACAGCAGTCGCCTTGTCAATCGAGATGACCATTGCCTTTGCTAGAACGCCCCGGCCTGTGTAGTGAGCGACAATGTCTTCAGCGATCCGTTCCAGCCGTTCTTCTCTCGTTATGAGGTGGTACTCTCTGGCAAACTCTCGCTCCAGTTTCGCCTGCTGATCCTCATCGAGTTCGGCTTCTTCTACAATCGCAGTGATGTCATCGGTTAGGGTGTCGTTCGTTAGTTGGAGTTCAGGGATGCGATTCTCGTAATACAGAGGGACAGTGTTGCCGTCGTCAATCGACTGCTTGAAGTTGTAGATCGAGACATAGTCCCCGAAGACTTCCTTGGTCCGTTCTTCCCCGGCGATCAGTGGCGTCCCAGTGAACCCGATGAAGGCCGCGTTCGGGAGAGCGTTTCTCATGTTCAGGGCGAACACGTCATATTGGCTCCGGTGAGCTTCATCCGTGATGACGACGATGTCATCTCTGTCTGACAGCTTCGGGTACTTCTCGCCTTCCTCCGTCCGAAACTTCTGGATCAACGTGAAGACATAGCGGTGATCTTCGGCATTGAGAAGCTCTTTGAGATGTTCAGCACTCTGTGCTCGGACGCTCGACTCATCCTCAATCACCGCTCCAGTCGAAGCAAAGTTCCTATAAATCTGGCCGTCCAAATCTTCCCTGTCGGTGACGATGACGAACGTCCAGTTGCCGGGGAGAGTTCGCAGGACTTTCTGCGAGAAGAAAACCATCGAGTAGCTCTTGCCCGATCCTTGCGTGTGCCAGAAGACTCCGAGCTTCCCTTGGTTCTTTTTGATCTGCTGTGCCGCTGAAATCGCCTTGTTGACTCCGAGAAACTGGTGATTCTTCGCTACGAGTTTCGCAGTCTCGCCCTTTGCTTCGCTGAATAGCGTGAAATTCTCGACGATGTCCAGAAAACGTTTGGGGTCGCAGACGCCACGGATCATCGTCTCCAGACTCACACGGCCTTCCTCGCCCTCGTCATTTATCTTCTTCCATTCGGCGAAGTGCTCCCAGCCAGCCGTCATGCTTCCGATGCGACTCTTCGACCCGTTCGATAAGATGATGACTGCGTTGTACCAGAAGATTTGCGGGATCGTGTCCCGATAATCGGAGAGGTTGTACTTGAAGGCATTCTCAAGCGACTTGTGCGATGTCTTCAGTTCGACGAACAGGAGCGGGATGCCGTTGACGAATCCGATGAGATCAGCCCGCTTCCTGCCGTACTCGCCGGAAATCCAGAACTGCGAAGCGAGAAAGAAATCGTTCTCCTCGGGGTGATCCCAGTCAATGATTTTGACTGTCTCGACAGCTTCGCTGTCGTCAGCCGCTCGGTAGGAGACCTTCACCCCATCCTTCAGGAGCTTGTAGACCTCCTGATTCGCACGAGCAGGACTTAGAATGCCTCTGTCCTTCGTCACTTCATTGACGGCGACATCCAAGGCCAGAGGCGGCACGCCGGGGTTCAACTTTTCGAGTGCCGCTTTGAGTCGGGATTCAAGGACTACTTGCTCGGTCGTGTCCCGGCCCAACGTCGAATTGGCCCCGCAGACTTCGTGATAGCAATTGGCCGATTTCCATCCGAGTTCTTCAAAGAGTCGGACGGTGTTCCGTTCGAGGGTATCTTCGGAATCGGGATTGAGGTTCATACACCTTGAGCAACAGCCTCGGCTTCCACCTGTTGGACGCTCACTTCGCCGGAGACCAGTCTCGGAAGCAGAAGATTCCGAGTTTGGCGAAGATTGGAGTTTCGAGCAAGACAGCAGACCGTCATCTTATTTATCGGGGCAACCACCTGAGAAAATCGCTCTTGCCATTCGGCAGTGGGCACAATCACTGTGGTGGAGCCTATCCTCTCTCGGCTAAGTTCGGTTTGCCCTGTGGAACCAACACCTAGCCTCTCGAAGTGCTCTTCCAATTGGAGTAGTGTCCTCCCAAAGAATTCACTGTTGAGTTTGGACCGTACAATCGAAACATGGCTGTCTACCGTACAGTCAGATATAGGTTCCAGAACTTGAGCAACTCGCCCCAACGTGCCGACACCCGTCGAGTTTATAAGAACGTCGCCAAGGCGGATTAGCTTATCTTCCGAAATCTTTTTGGATTGTCTGCGAGAGTGTTCAAGACTGAGACGACCATCCCGGATGCACTTCTGGTTTATCACGATGCCTCTCGCATCGTCGTCGTACTGCGGAGAGATTCCTCGGCTTATCAACGTTGCGACTTCCCGCAGTGGCTCGACCATCCATCCCCTTGGAATCAGTCCCATCTCCGATTCCACCATCTCGACTATTTCGTGGCCGGGGAACCGGAAGTTCACAAACCACTCCCTGTAGATCATCTGTGCCATCTCCTCAAGAATCCCGATCCGGCGTGTGTTGTTTTCGACCAGGTCGTCGTAGGCAGAGAGGATGGAAGCAATTTGATCCTGCACTTTTGGACTCGGAAGGGGTGGAACCTCCAAATTTCTTATATCCGACATGTTCAGATGGTGTACCGTCGCCCCATTCGACATCGACTGAATTCGCCCCTGAATCTCATCTCCAAGCAAGAGATACGTTAAGTATTGTGCGTTGATCTTCTGCTCGTTCGGTCTGATGAGAACTGTTCGTTGGCCCAAACAAACCTTCAGACCGGGTGGAATGATCGCTACATTGCCAATTGGTGCTTCCCTCGCAAGGACGAGATCACCCTGTTGTGGGACTTCTCTTTGCGTCCAGAGCCGATAGGTTTCCTCCGAAACCCGATTTACCCCTCCTAGCAACAAGCGGCCTCTTCCGATATTTGGCGTGCGAATGGAGGGATACCCAGTATCCTGCGTTGGAGCCGTCTTGTGTTCGCAGTCCACGATCAGAGTGCAGAGGTCTTTGAGAATCGTCATGCTGGTTACGAGTTCGCAGTCAAGAGATTGGTGATGTTTTGGGAAATGGACTCCCCTAATTCGTTCGCCTTGCCATTCAGTACTTCCAGTTCCTCGTTCAACTCCTCCAGTCGCTCGATGAACTCAAAGTCGTCGGCAGCCCGTTCTGCAACGCCAACGTAGCGTCCCGGATTGAGGCTCCAGCCTTGTGCTTCGATTTCTCCAAGAGTGGCGACCTTGCACAATCCCGCCACGTCAATGTACTTGCCCTTCGGGAAGTTCTGTTTCATCAAACTGGTACTTCCTGCCTCGGACTCCACGTCCTCGCCCCGGTAAAGTCTGACGACATTGGCAATGAACTCTACGTGTTCGGCAGCGAATTCTCGGTGAGCACGGTCAAGCTGTCTAAAAGTATGACGAGCATCGACGAAAAGAACATTATGTTTCCGATTGGTATTCGATTTACCGCGATCAAAGAACCACAGTGTGCAGGGCAGGGTAACCGTATAGAAGAAGTTTGGTCCGACGGAGACTACAACGTCCACGGCCCGAGCTTGAAGCAATTGCATTCGCACTTCTAGCTCTGATCCCCTCGCATCCCCGGCAGAGTTCGGCATCACGAAGCCAGCACGTCCGGTTCGGTTCAACGCACTGTAGAAGATTTGAATCCATAAATAATTAGCGTTGTCCGCCTTCGGTAGGCCAAACGGATAGCGTGGGTCGTCCTTGATCCTTTCCTTATCGACCTTATCGACGTTGAATGGCGGATTTGCCATCACAAAGTCGAACTTTCCGACGCTCTTATGAATGTCTTCGTAGTATGTGACCGCCTGCCTGATGTCGCCGGACAAGCCGTGGACTGCGAGATTCATTTTGCAGAGCCGGATGGTCTCGGCGACCTTCTCCTGCCCGTAGATCGAGATTTCGTTGATGCTCTTCTTGTGATGCTCGACAAACGCCGCCGACTGGACGAACATGCCGCCTGATCCACATGCCGGGTCGAGAATCTTTCCGTGAAAAGGTTCGATGATCTCGACAATCAATTTAACGATGCTGGTCGGTGTGAAGAACTCGCCGCCCTTTTGTCCTTCGGCCATTGCGAACTTACCGAGGAAGTATTCGTAAATTTTGCCGAAGGCGTCTCCTTCAATCGTCATCGGGATCGCCGCAAAGTTCTTCAGAAGTGAGACGAGGAGAGTCTTGTCAATGCTGTTGTATGTTTTGGGGAGGACATCCTTGAGGTCTTCGTTCTCGGCCTCAATCGCCTTCATCGCATCGTTGATCGCCTTGCCGATGTTCGTGCCCTCTGGAAGATTTAGCAGGTAGCTGAACCGGGACTCATTGGGGAGATAGAGAACGCCCTGTGCTTGGTAATCTGCTTTGCCGATCTTTCTCCGTCCGCTGGACTGGGGCATTTTCTTCTCAGCCTCGGTGAACTTGTGGTCTGCGTAGCGAAGGAAGATCAGGCCGAGAACCGGAACGGAATACTCAGATGATTTCAGTTTGGAGTTTGCCCGCAGTTCGTCGGCGGCGTCCCATAGGCGTTTCTCCAGATCAGTATGATTCGCTGGCATATCGGGTCTAAGTGCCGGTGTTCAGCAGGCTTAGAGGGGAAGGCGTCCCACTAAATGGGCGATTATACACTTCAGCGTCTAACATTCGGCGAGTCTTACAACGTTCTGCTCAACAACCGTTGTTGCCAGCCCCGAATCATGTTCGCGTCCGGGGCATTCCAGTTGAAGACCTCGAAAATCTTCTGCACCATATTGATTGCGATCTCCTCCGCCGACGCACGTAGTTCCGACACGGTATAGTCCTTCTCAATTACCAGCCCCGGCACTCTCGCAGCATATGCGTGAAAGAACAACGAGCTTCTGGGATCGGTGGCGACGAGGATGCGATCCTTGATGTCGGTCATTTCGATTGAGAATCGAATTGATGCATCTGGTGAAATCCGCTCGTAATATCTCTTGAGAAACACAAGGAATTCCGTCACTGTGTAAATTACGTTCACAAAGTCCAGAGATTTGCCGTGTTTGTTCGCAAAGTCAGGAGAGTTTTCCCAGTAAGAGCTTCGCCACACGAAGAGACCACTCTGGTAGGCACGATGAGCTTCGACGTGATGCATGAAGTCTGTATGTGATTGCCGCCCATCCGAGAAATTCGATCTGGTTTCCTTGTCGAAATGGGGAAAGTTCCAGCCCCTCAAGCTGACCTCCGATTCAACCAACGACTTGTAGACGGATGTAATGCTCGGGACTCTCTCCCGGCTGTACGTCTGTGGCATCGAGATGACTTCCCAGTAGCCGTGTTCTTCAAAATCCGAAGGCAAGACCTCTTTGAAATATTCCCGTGCCTCTCGTATTTCCCGATCATATTGCTTGATCTCTACTTCTTCAGCGGGCGGGTTGCCCTGCAAAAGCGTGCGGATAGTGCTCAAAAGTTGATCGCTCCGCTTAAGAACTGCTCGGTTAACGAGATCACGCATTTCTTCGGACGTGGGCACGAGAACACTCGTCGCCTTGTCTGTGCGGATGTAGACTCCGCCGAGCTTTAGGATTGTTTTGGATGAGTCTCTGCTGGAGTTTGCAGCTTTCTTGCAAATGATCGGAATGTCCTTGAATTCGAGAACATTGATGACTACGAACTTCAATCCGCTGAAGGTCAACTTCTGCACTTCGCAGGATGATTGCGGGTCGGTATAGCGGTGCAAAAAGTCGTTGACCCTCGTTACGTCGAACGACGTAAAATCAACGTCCGTCATCCCGACAGGTTCCAACGTGTCATCTTCGACACCCACAACTATTTGCCCACCATCCTGCGTGTTGAGAAAAGCAAGAATATCTTTGATCAGTTCGCATTTTGCGTCATTGTCAGCCGTGTCCCAACTGAACGACGTTTTGCAGTCCAGATTCCTCGCTTCAGTCTTCTGGGCTAACAGTTCTTGAAGTTGGGCTTCTGACAGCATCTTTTGTCTCGATGGTAAGCTACTTCGCGGGCCAGCAGCTATCAATCTTCTCCATGATGATCTCGCCCACTGAATGCTTGCAGCGATGAGTTTGTCTGTGCGAGAACGTCCTTGTGGCCCTCCGAACAGATCGTCGGCGGTCTGCATGTGCAGGCTCGTCAGGATCGAAGCCATGATTCCGATCACCCGTTTGGGGCCTTCATCCATATCTGCGAAAGTAGCATTTTTTTTCACGGCGAAGACAAGGCGAAATGGTAAAATTGGGTCGTTGGGGGCTGTCCCGTGAACAAGAACACGTTTCAGAATTTCTTTTCGCAATTTGTCGGGCATTTTGGCGGGGAAGTTCTGCCTGAGGTTCACACTGTCCCGTACGCAGATTTTCTGTTTCGCAGTGATTTGATCGTCTCGGAATTGAAAACGCTTGAAGAAAATAAGACCTCGGATCATGCCAAGAAACTGAAGGCTCTCGTCGTGGATTGGCAGCGACGCGGACTGTTACTTGCGTTCGGCACGGTGAATATCAGCCTTCCCGATCTTAGTCAGCAGTGTCAACGCGAATGGCTGAAGATTTTGGAGCCGCCGATAGAGAGATTGATTCGGGATGCCAATAAGCAAATACGCTCCACGAAAGAACACTTGAAGCTGCAAGGCAACAAGGGCCTGTTGCTCATTGCGAATGACGGGAATTTCCTGCACACCGATCCAAGGAACTTCATGATCCTTGTGAGCAGGGTGCTACAGAAAAAGAAGGACGGGAAGAAGCGATTCCCGCACATTGACGGCGTTTGCTACTTCTCATACCGAGTTAGAACAAAGGCCGAAGGGATGCCATTTTGGGTGTCTGGTGTGGTTGCTGAAAACGACGCTGCGTTGTCTGCATTTCAAAGGAAGCTAAACAGTGCATGGCTGGCTTACCTCTCGAAAATCACCCAGCAACCAGTAACGGAACTCAGAAAAGACACCATCGACCAATATGGGTTAACTCGCGTTCGCGTGGAAATCAAAAGCTGGATTGAAGGGGATAAGCACATCGTCAGTGCTCAGGTGTTCTGTCAGAAGGACAATTGCGGAAAGCCTATCAACTTGGTTAGCAAACCGGACAAGCAGCAATGGGTGGAGTGTCCCGTTCATGGTGCAATCGGGTCGTTTAGGAATTTTGACGAATACCAAAAGACAATCCGGCAAGTTATTAACAGAAACGCTCAGGACCGAGGTTTGGCTGGAATAGAACCGGATGCACAGGTTCGCCTGATCTAATCCCGAGGAGAGCAAGACAGTCATTTGAATTGCGTGTCAGCCCCATCTATGCTGAAGTCCTGAGTTCAGCAAGTTCATCAGCAGAGGTCGTCTGTGCAGTGCATCTTTACCAACCTTACCAACCTGCCAAACTGGGTCGAGGCTCTTGCAGCGTTAGGTATCGTAGTTCTGACCTACCTGACACTCATCGTGTTGAAGGACTACGCTGCTGATACGAAGACGATTGCGAAGGCGAGTGCTTCGCAACTCGAAAATGCACAGATGCCTTTCCTCGTCGTCGTTCCACATGGTGGCTGGGTTATAGAGAATCAGGGATTCGGGCCTGCTATCAATGCGATGTTGGCCTACACTCAGACTGGGAGGGTTATCCAGCCGCTCCCGGCTCTCGCACCAAGAGCAACACACGACTTGCAGAACGAATTTCCACAACTCCACGGAAAACCGTTGAGTATCGACTACGAGTCAGTGTCAGGGTTGAAGTACCAGACGCTTATCACATGGGGGAGTGAGGGTGCACCGATCATTAAGTTTGCCCGCCGTTGACCAAGAGCGACGGTCATCGGAGCCGAAAAACCGTCGCTCACGCTAGTCGTTTTCTTAGAACATTTCCTAGAACATTGTCCTACAGACGCACTCGAATGCATTCAACGCAACTCGATTACCAAACACTAACACACTGAAAACACGCATAAACATTGGGTTTTTTCGGATTATGAGACCGTCGCTCTAGCCACCTGAGCTACGCCGCCAGCAAGTTGGGGAAACGCAACGAGAGGGACTTGGGGTACGCTTGCCAATGTTCCCGCTGCCTTGAACACAACACACCGGA